>ERZ780198.2295-NODE-2295-length-15014-cov-20.719901_pt1 | contig 15014 bp, 15 predicted proteins | sample MGYA00510979_ERZ780198 | MGnify/ENA primary metagenome ERZ780198 (study PRJEB29588, sample SAMEA2158039) | human gut metagenome | biome: human gut; feature: human-associated habitat; material: faeces | place: Denmark | collected 2008/2010 ...
GTGGAAGCAAGTTCTGTCTTTAGATTATGTATCTCCACGTCCTTCTGGTTAATGACACGGTTGAGACGTCCGATCTCCTCAGTCTTCTCGGAGTCGGACTTCTCAAGTTTGCGCAGACGCTGGTTTATCTGGCGCAAAACAACTTCTATGTCAGTACAGTCGCTTGCCATTTTTTGGTGCAAAGATAAGCATTTATCTCCACATGGCAAAATCACGATTTACATCCCTTAACGCAGACTTTTGACTTACGGGGAATGCAAAAACGCATCTCCTGGCAGATAATCTGTTGAAGGGCGATAATAGACAAAGGAGACATGTTGGAGGCATCATCGGAAAAGAACTCGTTAAATGAACTGTTTTAAACAGCCTACGTCCTCATCGACTCAATCATTAAAAAGTTTGTAAGGATGAAGAAAATCAGCAAAATCAAGTTTATGCTTTATTAACGAGAAGTTTTCTATAGGGGTGCTGAGTAGTTACAGGGCATTGTTTGCTCTGCCTCAAGAAATGAACTCACCATTTTTTGAGGAAATTGTATAAGTACAACCTTATCATTAAACACATGTCCAGTTTTTTCATCAAAAACCTCCATTGAGTTAATATTAGGGAGTACGATACAATCAGAACTTGAATATACATGTCTAAAATAAGGTGCATTAACTTTGCTACTGCGCAAAACATCGCCACCCCAAAAGACTGGGATTGTATGTTTAAAATTATTATTAAACATACTAACCCATCGCATTGACTGCCAAGAACAATAATGAATAATAGCATAATCATATTGCTTCTTTCTTAACGCTCGTTTCAAAGCTAGTGTACGCTCAATAAAATTGTACGCAGATTTCGCAGGACCTTTCAAAAAACCGAAAAGCTTCCTAGGGTTAAGAATTGTAATGCCTCTCTGTCTATAGTACTCAGCAAATTCCTGTGGTGTATCATCAACTCGTGCTACATTAAAAATCGTGATGTCATTGTAATCATCAATATCTTTTAATACAATATTTATATAATTGTAAACATGTCGCGAATCGCTTACCCCAAATATCAAGATTGACTTACTCATAGTCTTTTATTTTGTTAGTTCACTGAAGTTTCCCCAATTTATTCCATTTTGTACATATTTTGCGGGACTACCGGCAACCAATATGTTTGGTTCTTCAAATTTACCCGTCAAAAGACTTCTATAACCCACAACAGAGCCATCCGAAATGGAGGCACCTTTCATAACATGTACCTCAGCACATAGCCATACATGGTTACCTATGTGAATAGGTTTATATGAAGACTTCTGAATACCATCTTTATACATCACATGTCCCGTAGCATCAAACAAGAATACGTTCCATCCAAGCATACAGTCTTCTCCGAAAGTAATCTCTCTATTGCATGAAACGAAGAAATTCTTATTTGCAGAGAAATTTGCTCCAAAGGTTAACGCTCCTCCAGAAACTCCCAGAATGCAACCTTCGCCAAAATAACTTTTACCTTTAAATATCATTTTCCCGCCACTTAGGTTTATAAGTGCGCGTTGAGGTGCTATTTCTTCTGTTCCATTAAAGCCAATTGCCACTGTTACAGGTTTAATCTTTACACCATCAGCAAAGGTAACAATGCCTTTTTGCAACCTCAGGAATTTAACATTATAGGCTACCAGGAACGGGAATCGTATTGCTTGTTTAAACGGCAATACCCTAAAATTGAAATACAAAGATTTCGGGATCGATACTATGTATTTAATTAATTGATTTGCAGTCATTGAATCTAACCTTTCTTTTTAAATTTATTTACAATATATTCACGGCCTTGTATTGAAATTATCTTGCACTCATTTTTGTATATAAGAGCAACCATAACGATGGACAATATTATTGTCACATATACGTAAGAATGTAAATAATAATTAACCACTCCTGTTCCAATCAGGAGAATCATAGAGATTATAAGCTTTATGTAATTATCGCTACACTTATAGAAATGTTCTCCTATTACCGCTCTGGCTACTAACATCGACAATGAAGCCATTGCACTTGCAGCAGCTGCTCCGAGTATTCCAAACTTCGGTATCAAAATCATACATGCCAGCACATTGACCACGATATTTATAACGTAAACAGGCAATTTCAAATACGTCTTTTTAGACAACTCGATTCCAAGTCCTAAGGTTTCTGCTAATACATCACATACAGGCGCAATAACTAACAATGCCAAAATCGTTTTGCTTTGCCAATAGCTTTCATCAACTAAGAAGAAATAAATAGGATCCTGTAGTAGAATGATGAACAATGCCATAATAAACATCAATAGCGAGAAAATATGATGCATTTTCTGTATCTTTGATGGTTCCTTATAGTATTCATAGACAAAAGGAGTCCAAAAGGCATTCAAACCAGATTGTACAACGGTTATAAGAGCTGCTATAGTAGCTGCATTTGAAAAGATTCCCATCTGCGAGAAATCTACATGTCTTCGTAGCATAATCTGAGCTAACGATGCATTAAGCATTACTAGGAATGTTGTAGGAAACAATGGTAGCGAAAATTTGGTCAACTCTTTCAAGACCGGCTTCGACCAATCTGTCACTGTATTCTTGCAAGCATGCATCGCCTTTATGAAGAACCAGCCGAAAGCAATCATCAACAGTAAAGAACGTAAATACAATGCATATTCTGCTGTTGGTTTCACGACTACAACCAGCACAAAAGACATCTTAATGATGACTGTAGATATCACTGATTGTAAACAGAATAACTTAACATTATTATCCATTCTGCTTTTCAGATTGCACATCCTACTAAGCAAGAATGCGACAATATAGATAGCCAACGATAATGCTACCCAGAAATTGGGACTGCCAACAATATTCGACGAAAAATAGCTCCATCCAACCAACACTACAACGGACACGATTGCCGCAAACAATAATGTTATGAACGAGCATATTTTAAAGATTCCAAACTTGTCGTTTTTTCCACATGGATCATTATAGAAGCGAACATATGCCTGATCAAACCCCATATAAACAAATGGTATTAGAACATTTGCATACGAAATGAACAGAGCTATCTTACCTAACTCTTCTGGAGGAAAGAGCGCAGTGGTAATCGGGGTTGCTACTAGACTGATGATACAATTCACCCACGAAGCAAGTGAAAAACCTATTACTCTATTTATAAAAGTCTTTGAAGTTCCACTCATCGCTATTAACTTAGGTTGGCAGATATTTTATTTTTTACCAATAATTCGACCATCGGCATAAGAGTTAATATGGCAAAAAAACCATGAAAATACCTAAATGGATTAAACAAAGCTAGAATTACCAAAGTTATGAATATCCCATTGTTGGCAATCCTCTTATAACTGGTTCTTATAGCATATTTTAAGTAACCATACAAGAAAAAACAACCAACAATACCATGCTGTGCTAGTACATCACACATTTCAGAATGTGTTCCGACACCAGCCATTTCAAGATTTGAAAATATATTTCCGGTTAGGAATCCTACTCCAAAGATTGGATTTTGAAGAAATGTATTCCAAGATAAGACTACTAATCCCCATCGTTCATCTACATAATTTTCTGGACTTGATGACGATCCTGCAAACATAAGTTTTTCACCGATTCGATTTAGTCGTCGCAAAATAACGTTTTCATCAGCACCTGTATCAGTAGCAGAAACAAGAGATGAACCAAATGTATTAAGACCTCCTGTGACTATCAGTATAAGAAGAATTGAAACCACCAAAAATAGCAGTACACGAACTGAGTTACTTTTACTATTTCTCAACAAGTAGATAAAGCTTGCAATCGATCCGAATACACAAGCAAGCAATGTTGTTGTACTTTCTGTTTTAATCAGCAAATAGAAAAGAATTACTAAAAAGGCTATGCAGAAGTACCTTGTTTTCTTATTAAAAACTGAATGATACTTCGTTAGTATAGATAATAGCCATACTATAACCAATGCAGAACCAATAGCAATTGCATAACCGCCACCGATATATAAGTCTTCAAATGCCGTAAAATCTGCAGCAAGGGTTCTTGCTGCTGACGGAAACATCTCATAAAAAGTAATCGCAGATAATGCAAAAAAGGTCCATGCAAGAAATGTCATTACAACAATCAACTTTATCTCAGACTTTCTATTTCGCTCTCTGTAGTATAAATAAGGCACATAGCAAGAATATAACATTAGAAAAACTACAACATATGTCATCGTGTATGAAACTGTAGCCTCAACAGTACTTGTAATAAAGTAATACAACAAAAATAACAATAAGAATCGTGTTGCTTTGTTGTTTATAGATTTCCAGAAAGCACGTGAATCTTCTAATACAGCTGTTACAACCCATGCTCCAAACAGAATAACCTGTATGTAGTTATGGATTGCGCTATTCGATCCCGATATATAGAAGATAGCAAAAGCCACATAAACCAAGCAGCTAATTCCAATGTTCCTCGTGTTAAATGACACTGTATTTATATTATTAAATATAGTTGAAGCCATACTTTATGATTTGATTAGCGAAAGAATATAATCCTTGTTTGGATAATTATTGATTCTATTATAGTCTTTCTTTTTCCCGACATACCTATTGAAGAATGACTTGACTACACGCCAACTTGTAAAACACTGCAATAGCATCAACAGCCCCTTCACCTTGCTAATATCGCGATACATAACCCAAGCAAGCTCGGTTCGGTGATTATTTATAACAAATTTCCTATCAGCCCTTGAATATTTTGAGAGCAAAGGATCAACCGATTTGAAAAAATCTTCCTTAAATCCTTTTAGTTTTTCATAATCTGGTCGGTTTGCTAGATCTGAACCGTCAATGATGGTCAGAATCTCCTCTATAAGGTCGATACGATATTTGTCCGTAAAATATGACATCAATTGAACTTCCTGATGTCTTCTTAAGTTAGGATCAAAATATCCAGCCTTATCCAAACACTCACGCCTGAGAAGTACTGTACCTGTTTGAATATTCAGTTCTTTTGACATCACATCAAGACTTTGTGTTGATGATGGTTCCCAAGTCTCTGAAATATGAGTGAGTTTGTCACCCTTGAAGAATATTTTCAAGCAGGACACTCCTCCGACCTCACTACTTTTTTTAGACAGGACCTCCAATTGTCGCTCAATTTTGTTGGGCATATAAAGATCATCGTCGTCAAGAAAGCAAATATACTCACCTTTTGCTTCTCTGATACCCGCATTTCGAGCTGCTGCCCCATTGATATGTTTAGGTTGCGTAACCAGACGAACTTGCGGGATGTTGAGATTTTGAATTAATTTCTTTGCCGCTATACTATACTCATCTCCAGGCTCGTTATCATCTACTACTAGTATTTCTATATTTTTGTATGTCTGGTTTACTACACTGCGAATGGCACGGGTCAGCATCGTGCTTCTTTTATATGTAGGTATAACTACACTTACCAATCCTTTTTCGTACATAATCAAACTAATTTATCTTCGTCCGCAAAACTGCGAGACTTATTAATGTATTCCGAAAAATCCTTTTTAGTATCCCAAATCTCTGCATGTTGCTCCCACTTAATGCGATCAGCTGATGGAATTTGCATATAATTGCCAAATCGCTCGGATAGGAATTCATGTAAACCCTTAGGTACGCGCATAGTCACCTTTTCAAACGGAACACTTTCTGTTGGAACAAACCATTCTTTTTTATAAATACCCTTTTTGAATACCGCCTTTCCTAAAAAATTACAGAAAAAAGCGGAGTCCTCATTACGAAAGCGATACACTTGATTCAATGCATAATCCAACATGATTTTCTTAGGGAAAAACTTTGCTATGTCGAGCAAGAATTGACGAATGCCATGTTGACGCTTATATGATCGCATCGACATACCTTTTACAACCGCACATTTTGCCCAAAAGCATTGCCAATACTGCTTCAATCGAGAATTCGGACAATTATGAAGAATAAAAATATCTACAAATATGCCTTGATGAATTTGCCAATCTTTTGTAAGTTCCTCAATGAGAGTAGTATTATTCATACGCAATTTAGGAACGGTTACATTACCGTTTTTCCTCAAGCCATATTCTTGCAAATAATATTGTTCTTTATCGCCCTTTTCGTTGAATAGTTTTCTGAACTTTTCATAATTATCCGGGGTCATGAAAATATCAAGATCATCGTCCCATGGAATAAAGCCGCCATGTCTCTTAGCACCTAACGCAGAACCTCCCATCAAACAATAATCTATATCATTCTCAGAACAGAACTTGTCAATGTAAGAAGCGATTTCTAGTATTTTATCCTGTAGCTCGAGGATTCCATATTTATCCTCGAGTTCATTACGCATATATTTCAATTCCATAATCTATATGATTTTTGTTAATAGTCGTCTTATTATTGAAGGGGAATTATAATAGAGCAATCGCTTCCAATCCTTTGACGGTTTTAAATACTCTTCTACAACACGCTCCATACCACCATTTCTATACGATTCCATAAAATTAGCACTCTCTTTTGGTCGAGAGTCTCCACCATGAAATCTATTATTGTCACGGAGTATTTCCCAATCGAATGGTTTCAGGTATAAAGAATCTTTAACCTTTTCAAACAATTCAATGCCTTTATCGCTATTGCATGTTATCATGGAAACTCCTGCAAAGCGGTCTATACTCTGGTCGTACTTAGCGATGGTATGAAAATCCCCAAAGGTAATGTCTGCAACTCTTTGCTCCGTTGCATAATGGCAATTGTAACAGATATTTCTACAATTCAACTGCTTGCAGTAGGCATTATAATAGGGGAAATACAAATACAAATCTTTCTCTGTATAGCTGTTATCATTCTTTATGTAGTCGAATGAATAATAGTGAGAAGTTGCAGATTTATATTTCTCTCGGAATGTGAAGTTTGTAATCTTTATACCCTTTTTGTCTTGTATATACTTTACTGAATCATTAAACATTGTTTGACTACCAACTCCATGACATACAAATTCTATGGTATAGAGATTGTCATAATCCTTCCGTAGAAATAGACGCAAAGCTGATATCTGACATGGAGTTGCACAATACAAAACGTGCAGACCATTCTCCAAATCCTTCTTTATATTTAGATATTGATCACACGTGTTGCATAAAAGGTATTTGGATTTGCAAAGTGGTGCTAAATCTTCAATGCTTGAGACTCTTGTTGTTTTCAATTGAAGAGATTGGTCAAAAGCTGCTCCATAAACTACACCACCAATTTTCAAGATATATGTAGCAAAGGTGGCAAAAAGACCACCGCTGGAGCCTTGTTTCTTAATCTTGTTATCCAGTGCATAGCATGCATAGTTATTCTTATGCTCAGTATTAAATGCTGGCTTTGAAAGAACAGGACACACCTTCTCGCAAAGACCACATTCAATACAAGAACTTTCATCCAATTGTATTTGCTCAAAGCCTTGCTCGTCCACAATGCTTTTTATTGCATTGTGGTGGCAAACACTGATACAGGCTTTGCAAGAGCAACAATCATTTCCGATTTTTCCTACAGACATTACTTTGTGATTTTATTTACAATTTCTGTTGAGCTGATGCCATCGGTATGAGGAAGGAACACCATATCACAACCAACAGCATTCAGTTTCCTTTCTATTTCATCATACATATTAGAGCCTTTCCAATCGTCGCCATGGAATATAGCGTCAAAGTGAAGTCTTTCCCAAGCTTCGAATTTGTCCATATTCTCTTGAGGAACGACTTCATCTACATAACGTATGGCCTCTACAATAGCCTTTCGTTGCTCAAATGAAATAACAGGAGTCTTGTGCTTGTAGGTCTGCACGTTTTCATCCGTACTTACACCTACTATTAAATAGTCACACTGTTCTTTGGCTCTTCTTAGAATATTAAGATGACCGATATGAAACATGTCATATACACCTGTGGTATAACCTACTTTATATTTTTTCATTTTCTTAATATTGTTTGGTAAAGAAACTTTTTTAACCATCCTGGCATATAGATAAATGCTCGTATATAACATTTATTCTTAAAAGCGTCAAAATGATTTATTAAACCGCTTTTAAGCAGATATGATTGAAGCATATCCCAGTCAATAATCTCACGGGTATTGCTTCGTCTTTCGATAAAACCATTACCAACGCGTACATACACAAGAATGTCGTCAATATTAGCAAGTTTGGCTTTGTTAGAAATAAGGTCAACCCAGAGCTTGTAATCCTCAAGCTTTCCAAAATTTTCGCTATACGAACCTGCTTTCTCTACTGAAGACTTCTTGTATAATACGGAAACATGATTCATCGGAGTTCTTGACTTCGCCATCTTAAGGATAGTATTCATCTCCAATCCTACATGACGTTCTGACTGCAAATCTCCAGGTTTATTGGTGAATTCGGCTATAGAACCACCCATACAGTCAACATCTGGATGTTCGGTCACATAAGCCATCTGCTTCTCAAAACGATCATCAAGAGAAATATCGTCTGAATCCATACGAGCAATCCATTCATACTTGCATGCTGCAAGTCCCGAATTAAGGGCAGCTGCAAGTCCTGCATTGACAGGTTTACGGATAATAGTGAATTCGCACTCTGGGGTCATATTAATAACTTCCGAAATCACATTTTCCATTTCAGAAGGTACAGGTCCGTCTTCCACGACTACAACCTGTGTTGGTTTCAATGTCTGCTTGTAGCTAACAGACAGAAGAGCCTCCTTAAAGAAGGCTACACTGTCTTTGCCATAAACCGACATCAATACAGAGAACGGTATATTACTTTTCATAAATAGGAGTCAACCAAGTTAAACGATCTGCTAATTTTCCCTGAACAGCCTCCAGATATTTCGCGTGCAAGTCGTGGGTAACTTTACCCTCCTGACCATCGCCAATCTGGTAGCGGTCAACGCTGTAGATAGGTGTAATCTCCATTGCTGAACCGCAGAGGAAAGCTTCGTCAGCCAGATATACCTCTGTGCGGTCGATGGTGCGCTCTTCGAACTTCAGTCCAAGTTCCTTCTGTGCCAACTGGATGATGGTGTCACGGGTGATGGACTCCAGCACGCTATCGGTCAGACGAGGAGTGATCAGAGTGTCACCCTTCACCATGAAGAAGCAGCTACCAGGACCTTCTGCCACCTTGCCTACTTCGTTCAGGAAGATGCAGGTATCATAACCATTACGCAACGCCTCACGCTGACCAACACGAGAGTTGATGTAGTTAGCACCACACTTCACACGAGGACTCAAGTTCTCGTCCGAAATTCTGCGCCATGAGGTGATGCAGCAGTTCAAGCCCTTCTTGTTATACTCAGCACTGGTTCTGCCACGAGGAATAGGAGCCACAAACATCTCTACAGGACCTTCCGATCCCCAGCTGCCGAAACCATCTACAAACAAGGTCTGACGTACGCTCAGGTTCTCATCATACTCGTTTGCCTTGACGGTATCAACAAGTGCCTTCTTGAAGTCCTCCTTGGTGTACTTGCAGTCCAACTGAATCAGCTTAGCCGAACGAAGCAGACGATCATAGTGCTCGCTCAGACGGAAAGCATAAAGCTGCTTCTCGTCATCATTCCAGTAGCATGGAATACCCTCGAACACGTTCAGTCCGAACTGTGATGTAGGTGACAACACGTTCACCATTGCGTTATTTACATTTACGATCTCGCCCTTGCACCAGATCAGGCGATTTGCAACATCTGTCTTTGCCATAATTCTTTTATTTTTAGATTGTTATTTTATTCTTCATCGGGCATGTGAGCTATGCGAATGATTTCTTCCTCTGCCATTTCTGCAGATTTCTCATCGCTTAAGCCTTCGCCCATTTTTTCTTCATTGATATTCTCGCTCTTGAACACCTTTGCCACTGTCCACCAGATGATCTTCACATCCAGCCAGAAGCCCTCGGTCTTGAAGCGGTCAATGTACTCGTTGTCCAGCGTCACTTTCTCGTCCCAAGAGTTCTCATTTCTACCCTTGCATTGAGCCAGTCCGGTGATGCCGCCCTTCATCTGGAAGCGCTTCTTGTACTTCTTATTCAGCGTGTCAAAGTCGCCCAACTCGTAGGTCACACATGGACGAGGACCAACCACCGAGATGTCACCTATCAGCACGTTGAAGAGCTGAGGCAGCTCGTCTATCGATGTCTTGCGAATGAATGCGCCACTTTTGGTGATGCGTGGGTCGTTGTCATAACTGAACAATCCCGAACCCATGTTCTCTGCATTCACCACCATCGAGCGGAACTTCCACATCTTGAACACTCGTCCGTCCTTCGTTCTTCTGCCTTGCTTGAACAGGACTGGACCTTTAGAATCGCATTTTATCCAGACAGCTATAATGAGAAGCAAAGGTGATAGTACAATGAGTGCACAAAAGCCTGAAATTAGATCAAAAGCTCGTTTTATAAATAAATTAAACGCTATCATAAATTACTTTGATTCGCAGAGTTTACTATTCAAAATGAATATGTATGGAACAAGTCGTCAAAGTTCTCCTTTCTCTTGATAACTTCAGTCTCTGAACCACAGATATCCAGTATCGGGAAGTTAGGCAGAATGAAAGGTGGCTTCATCACGATTGAGTACGAACCGCAGTTGCCAATCACAATCACATCACCATGTGCCAGTTTACCATTGTAGCCATGATACAGCACATCACCCTCAATGCAGGTAAAACCAACGAAGTCCAGATCCTTGTACTCCTGCTGCTCACCGCCCATGGCAATCACCTCCATTGGCGGATTGATGCTACCCATCGATATGTTCTTCTGACTGCCCAGTACGGTAGCAAACTTCTTTCCACGTACATCCTTGATGGTTTTCACGGTTCCCACAAACTTCATGCAGTCGCCTACAACGGCACTACCTGGCTCTATCAGCAACTCAGGCTGCACGCCCTTGCTGGCAAAGAACTCTGCAAACACCGGAGCTACAGCCTGTACATAGTCCTCGTATGATGGGATGTTGCCACCCAACTGCTCCTTCAGCGAGTCAGGCATCTTTCCAAACAGACCGCCACCGATATCCACACGCTCAGGTATCACGCCCATGCGGTCGAGCAGTTCCACCATACCCTTGGCACGTGCTGGCCAGTACTGCACCGGACGCTTAGCAAAGTGGCACTGGAAGTTGATAAAGTGTACGTTCTCTGTTATTGTCACATATTCCAGACACTCCTTGAACTCCTCGCCATACACGTCAAAACCGAATCGACTCACAACGCCATCGGTCACGTCATAGTTGCAACGGATACCCAGGTTGATGGTCTTGTCCTGATGACGAGCCACAATCTCCTTCACAATCTCCAGTTCTTCCTTCGAGTCAATGTTGATGGTACCGCCATCTGCAAGGAAGGTCTCCATCACCTCAACGTTCTTGATAGGGCCATTCCAGATGGTGCGGTTGGCAGGTACGCCCACACGCTTTGCTATCTCCAGCTCCATCTCTGAAACCACCTCAGCATAGCCACCCATCTCATACACCAGTCGGCAGAACTTAGGGGTATAGTTGGTCTTGTAGCTGTATGCTATGTTGAAGTTAGGATAGACCTTGCGGAAACCATCTCTCAACTCAATGAAATTTTTCTGAAACTGCTCGCTGTCGAGCAGGTAGAAAGCATCTCCGTATTCCTTGCGAAGATCGCCAATCACTTGTGCATTAATTGTCATTGTATTATTACTGTTTATTTTGTACCACATTATTTACTATTTCTACCACTTCACTATGGCTCTTGTCAAAGTAGTCCAAAGCCGCCTGAGCCTCAGCCTCCAGAGTGCGGATCTCAGCTATGCCGGTCTTGAATATCTGGCGAACCTCTTCAAGGTCAGTCACCACATTGGTATTGCAGAAACTTCTGCCCACTATCACCATCGAACTGCCCAGTCTGTAGTGCTCCTTCAGCACATACGAACCTGGCAATGCACCACCATGCAGACTGGCAATGCCACCGAATCCGAACGGAATGCCCTTCGCTTTGATCTTCTTGGTCAACTGCTCCACAATACCATCGGTCAGCAACTGGAACATGAACTTCATGCCCATAGCCAGATGCAGGTCGTTCAGTCCGATGTGTATCATGTCAATTCCGGGCACGTTCAGTATCTCGTCCAGCAGGATGGCAGCTTCAGGAGTCTCCAGCAGCAGACAAGCCTGTGCTCTATTGTTGCCATAGCGCTCCATCTGGTTGTTGGCGTTCTGCACCAGATACACGAACTCTTTAACCTCCTCAACTGAATGGAAGAAAGGCAGCATCAAGATGTCAGCACCAGCCTCTATGGCAGACTCAACCTCCGTCTTCGAGTCCATATAGGCAATAGTTCCATCAACATGCAACATAGCCTTATGTATAGGATTCACACGCACCAGCACCTTCGCCTTCTTCACAGCATTCTTGATGTTACGTACATCCTCTATGGTATGGTGGTTCTGCACAGTGTCCAGACCACCCTGTCGGTTGTCCTTGCCGATAAATTCCATATCGACAAAAATCCAATCCACCCCATTCTCCTCAGCAATCTGAGCAATCTCCGGTCGATTGGTTATGTACATTAAATTTAGCATATTATTTGTTTTTATCTAATTCTTGATATTTGCTATTCTGACTCTTGTATTCTGGAACGATTTCTTTCATCTTGCGTACAATATCCATATCGTCTGCGATAAACGATAGTTTATGAAGTTCTTTTTCGTTTTGAAGTGCGAGTGCATAAGGATATTCGCGAACGGCAGCAACCTTGATTTTTGGGTGATGGGTAGGTTTGGTTTGTTCGGCATCGTTGAGTACTTCCTCGAAGAGTTTCTCGCCATCACGAAGTCCGGAGAATTCAATCTTCACGTCCTTAGCTCCAGAGAGGTTGATCATGCGTTGAGCAAGGTCAACAATCTTGACGGGTTCGCCCATGTCGAAGACAAATATCTCGCCTCCCTTACCCATGGTGCCTGCTTCGAGCACAAGGCGACAGGCCTCCGGGATGAGCATGAAGAAACGGATGATGTCGGGATGGGTGACTTTTACAGGTCCACCTTTCTTAATCTGGTCACGGAAAATAGGAATGACAGAACCATTTGAACCAAGTACGTTTCCAAAACGAGTGGTCACGAATTGTGTTTCACCTTTGACTTCACCATCAACGATTGCTTTGTTGAGTGCTTGACAATAAATCTCGCAAATTCGCTTAGAGCACCCCATTACGTTGGTTGGGTTAACGGCCTTGTCGGTAGAGATCATGACGAACTTCTTAGTGCCATACTTTACTGCAAGGTCGGCTATCACGCGCGTACCATAAATATTATTCTGAACAGCTTCGGCTGGATTGTCCTCCATCATAGGAACATGCTTGTAGGCTGCTGCATGGAAGACATATTCGGGATGGTATTTAGCGAAGATCTTCTCCATGCGGTCTTCCTTGCAAATGGAAGTCACGATGGTCTGCACACTCAAGTCTTTATGGTTGTTAGCCATGTAGAGACGCACATCATGCATAGGTGTTTCTGCCTGATCGACAAGAACGAGTTCGGCAGGTTGGAACTTAGCCACCTGACGTGCCATTTCGGAACCGATAGAGCCGGCTGCACCCGTGATGAGGATGCGCTTTCCACGAAGCATCTGGCCGATGGCAACAAGATCGACCTCAATCTTTTCGCGAGGAAGGAGGTCTTCAATTTCAACCTCGCGAAGCTGTTGATGGCTGAGGTCTGAGTGGCCGTCCCACTCCTCGGATTGAGGCATCATCATGATCTTGATGTTGGCTGCAATGAGGGCATCAATAAGCGATGTGCGTTGAGTGAATCGTTCGGTCTGTAGAGGTGAAACGAGGAGGGTTGTGACCTTCAGGTTCTGCATGAGTTCAATAACAGAGTCCTCGTCATAGTGCACCTGTTCGCCAAGGAGCCATGAGCCATCGAGCGACTTGTCACCTGAGATGAAGCCACGAAGACGATAGCGAAGAGGCACCTGGGTGCGGATGGACTTGGCGAGGGCAATACCTCCCTGCATGCAGCCATAGATGAAGACTTTCTGCACGGAGTCGTCACCACGGAAGGTGTCATGAAGGGACTTGACAATGACACGGAGAGCCCACATGAGCATTGTAGCGAGGGCATATATGAAGATGGCGGTCTCGAAGCGAGGGGTCATGAAGGTGGAAGAGAGTCCGAACTTAGTTTCCACCTGATGCACAAGGCACACGAAGACACCTGCCGCAATGTTGGAATAGGCAATGCGGGAGAGGTCAACGAACGAGGAATAGCGCATCACGCCACGGAAGGTGTGGAACGCGAAGAAGGCAACGACATAAGCGAATAGGCAGATGCCAAGGCCAAGGGCGAGTTGCCAGAAATGCTGTGCAAGACTGAGTCCGCCATATTTGAGATAGTAGATGGCAAGACCCGAAAGGAACACTGCGGCACAATCCAACGCAAGGATGCACCAGTAAGGCAAAGTTCCTCGCGAGAAGTACCAGTTACAGAATTTACGAATGGGATTCATATCATTTTATATTTCTTTGTTTCTAATATTATGTTGTTTGGAAACAGGTAGCAGATTCTATCTGCGGCATCGTGCCATGTTACCTGCTTTAAGAAAATAGCCGCCGGGACTTTCCGTCAAAACATTGCACTAAAAGGCGGTAGTTTCCCTTTGGCTATAGAATATATTTGTCGCTCAGTAAGGATTCGAACCTCCTCAACATGTTGAGTACCGAAAAAAGAGCGTGGAACCATGAAATCCTGGCTATTTTATGTAAAAAGAGTAGTAAATTAAGGATTTTAGCCTCAAAAATACGTACCAAATGTGTACCAAATAAAATATTTTCTCAATTTTAGAACATTCCTATAAGCTGTGTGTCAGGGAGTTAAAACCATCTACCACTGTCTGAGCCACATCAGGGAATTTCACCTGATACTCATGACGCATGTCATCCTGCTTCTTCTCATCACGACTAAAGATACGGATTTCACCGATAGTAAACCACCAATACAGCGTCCCCACTATTTATCAGCGGGTTAGCCGTACCAGTA
>ERZ780198.2303-NODE-2303-length-14983-cov-14.232985_pt1 | contig 14983 bp, 17 predicted proteins | sample MGYA00510979_ERZ780198 | MGnify/ENA primary metagenome ERZ780198 (study PRJEB29588, sample SAMEA2158039) | human gut metagenome | biome: human gut; feature: human-associated habitat; material: faeces | place: Denmark | collected 2008/2010 ...
ACTTTAATTTCTCGATGTGTTTGAGTATATTTGAACACATTTTGAGTGGCAGGTATCACATGGAAAAATCAATGTTTAGAAAATTTATGATGGTAATGTTTGCGGTACTTAGCTTGTCTGCTATAGTTATGTGCACGGGCATAAGAAAAGCAGCAGCAGATGAGCCGCAGAAAAACGGACTGTATCACGAAGAAGATGGATGGAACTATTACAGAAATGGAGAAATAGCATCAGACACTACAACACTTGTTAAATATAACGGAAACTGGTGGTATGTAGAAAACGGAAAAATTAATTTTACGGCAGCGACATTGTGCAAATATAATGGAAGCTGGTGGTATGTTCACGGTGGAAAAGTAGATTTTGGAGCAACAACACTTGTCAAATATAATGGAAACTGGTGGTATGTTCACGGTGGAAAAGTAGATTTTTCAGCAAGGACATTAGTTAAATATAATGGAACATGGTGGTTTGTATCAGGCGGAAAAATAGACTGGAATAGCAGCACAGTAGTCAAATATGGCAGCACATGGTATTTTGTCAGCGGTGGAAAAGTAAACTGGAATGCATATGGTCTTTGTGAATATGGCGGTCAATACTGGTATATAGAAAATGGCAGGATAAATTTTTCGGCAACAACACTCTGCAATTATCAGGGAGTATGGTGCTATGTACGTGGTGGAAAAGTAGATTTTGATGCAAGAACGTTGTTTAAATACAATGGAGTATGGTGGTTTATAGAAGAGGGTGGCATAAACTGGGTTGACAGAACTCTGGTTAAATATGGCTCAAACTGGTTTTATGTAAACAGGGGACAGGTGAACTGGAGCTACAATGGTGAGTGTCTGTACAACGGAAGCTTCTTTACAGTCAGAAACGGAATTGTAAGATTTGGAGCAGCACCTACGATCACAGACAGCGAAAAAGAGGCGCAGGCATATAAAATGGCAAAATTTATCGCTGACAATGTAGATGGCGATACAGACCTTGAAAGAATCAGAAATGCGGCAAAGATAGTGGCATATTATAGTGGAAACAGTTACTACACAAGTGATGATCCTGATTACAGATCAGCTTATGGAGTACTGTGTAAAGGTGTATATACATGTTCGGGATCAACAAGAGCACTTGGTCTTGTACTTGACTGTATGGGATACAAATGGGAGCATGTGAATCCAAATGCATGGACACATCAATGGTGCAAAGTATATGATGTAGACGGAAAAACAGCATGGGCTGACGGAATGGGAGGAATAGCCGATTACGGTGAAGAAGCACCTTTTGCATCGGGTGGAACATACACAGATGAAAACGGAGTGACATATTTTGTACCATGATATTAATTGGAGTTTCACTAAGTGACCAGTGGCAGATATTGTGGTAATTATAATTTTATGCTAATGGATTTAAATGATACAGTTTATGGCATGGAAGGTCATTCGCTGCTATATATCAAAGTAAGTTTGGTATATAGCAGTTTTTTTGTGCTTTTTTTGGAAACTTTGCGGTTTTTCATAACAATAAATGAAAAAATAATTATAAAGACTAAAATATTAAATGGATGTATAAAATATATAAAAATAAAGTTACAAATAGAAAATTTATTATTTACACTGGATATTTCAGACAATTTCACTTTATTATCATAAAAAATATATGAAATTGCGCAAATAGTTTTGAAATAGCATGAAAATATGGTATAATTTCACACAAACCCCGGACTTAAAAAAGGAGGGATTTGTATGAAACACAGTTTAAGGGAGAAAACAAAGGAAAAGGCACATGAAGCGGTCTGGTCGGTGCTGCCGATAATGCTCATTGTGCTGTTGCTTGCATTCACAATTGCACCTATTCCGACAGGCATACTTGCACAGTTTCTTCTCGGTGGGATTCTGGTCATTGGAGGAATGATATTCTTTACGATGGGAGCAGAACTATCAATGACACCGATGGGTGAGAGAGTAGGAGGAAGTCTGCTTAGAACGAAAAAATTGTGGGTTATTGTAATTGTAGGATTTATCCTCGGAGTAATAATTACGATTTCGGAGCCGGATCTGCAGGTGCTTGCAGAACAGGTATCGTCCGTGCCAAACCTTGTACTTATAATGTCGGTAGCACTTGGTGTCGGAGTATTTCTAGTGGCGGCACTTCTTAGGATTTTATTTGGAATTGCACTTGCACCTATATTATTCATTTTTTATACGATAATAGTTATACTGGCGTTATTTGTGCCGAAAAATTTTCTGGCAGTGGCATTTGATTCTGGAGGAGTTACAACAGGACCGATGACGGTTCCGTTTATAATGGCACTCGGAGTCGGAATATCAGCTATCAGAAACGACAAACACGCCGAAAACGATAGCTTTGGACTGGTGGCACTATGCTCGATAGGACCGATAATCGCAGTTCTCATATTGGGAATGTTATATAGCACAGACAGCAGCTTTGCTGAAGACATAATCTATGAAGTAAGTGATTCTGTAGAACTTGGTAAGGTTTTCTTACAAAGATTTCCCAGATATTTTAAGGAAATAGCATTATCGCTTATGCCTATATTTATATTTTTTGAAATATTCCAGTTAATATCTTTAAAACTAAACAAGAAACTTCATATAAAAATATGTATAGGACTCGTTTATACATATGTGGGATTAGTATTTTTCCTTACAGGAGCAAATGTCGGATTTATACCAGCAGGAAATTATCTGGGAACAGTGCTGGCATCACTTCCGTATAAATGGATAATAATCCCGATAGGAATGATAATAGGATATTTTATAGTAAAAGCAGAACCGGCAGTTTATGTACTTATGAAACAGGTAGAGGAGCTTACGGATGGGGATATTTCCGGAAAGTCAATGCAGATAAGCCTTTCGGTCGGTGTGGCAGTTTCAGTCGGTTTTTCGATGTTAAGAGTTTTATGCCAGATATCTATTTTGTATCTTTTGATACCTGGGTATGTGATAGCACTTATACTGACGAGGTTTGTTCCAAAAATATTCACAGCGATAGCATTTGATTCAGGTGGTGTTGCATCAGGACCTATGACGGCAACATTTCTTCTTCCGCTGGCACAGGGAGCATGCATAGCACTCGGTGGAGATGTGGTGACAGACGCATTCGGAGTGGTTGCGATGGTTGCGATGACACCTCTTATTACAATACAGATACTTGGCGTAATATACACAGTGCGCAATAAAAATGAAAATACGGACAAAACAGAGCCGGAAGTATTTACAGTTGCGGATATTTATGCCGATATTGATGATGATATGATTATAGAGTTATAGGGGAAAATATGAGTGGACTTTATATTATGATGACAATATGCAGCAGAAAAAATATGCCTGAGTTTGTCAGCTATTATAAAAAAAATAAAATCAAGACTGGAAACATCTCGCTTGGAAGGGGAACAGCTTCAAGCAGTGTGCTGGATTATCTGGGACTTGAGGATGATGAAAAAGGAATACATGCAGCAGTTGTCACAACTGAAAGCTGGAATATTATAAAAAATGGACTTCTGAGTGAACTGCAGATTGATATCCCGGGAAAAGGAATCGTGTTCATAATTCCAATGAGCAGCGTCGGTGGTAAAAAAGAGCTTGGATTTATGATTGAAGGGCAGCAATTTGAAAGGGAGGAGGAATCAGGATTGAAAGATACAAAATATGAACTTATAATAGCGATAGCAAATTACGGATACAACACGCAGGTCATGAAAGCGGCTCAGGATGGAGGAGCAGCAGGTGGGACAGTGCTTCATGGAAAGGGCGTTGGAATGAAAAGAGCCGAGCAGTTTCTGGGAGTTTCTCTTGTATCTGAAAAAGAAGTTATACTGATAGTTGCAAGGAGTGAACAAAAAAACAGTATAATGAATTCCATAATGGAAAAGGCCGGTGTTACGAGTAAGGCAGGCACGATCGTTTTCTCCCTTCCGGTCACATCTACAGCAGGGCTCAGATCTATTGAAGATATTTAAAATATAGGGTTGAAAATCATGAAGAATCCTCGTACAATTGTTCTATACAGTTGTGGGAGGATTTTTATATGAACAAAAACTATTTTGCAAAAACACCGCCTATGGGGTGGAACAGTTATGATTACTATGATACTACTGTTACTGAAGCGGATATAAAGGCAAATGCTGACTATATGGCAGAAAATCTCAAAAAATACGGCTATGAATATGTGGTTGTTGATATCGAGTGGTATGCAGAAGATGCAGGCAGCAGGAGAGATGAATATCAGTATATTCCTTTTGGAAAAGTTGAGATGGATGGTTACTCAAGGCTCATGCCGTGTGTTCACAGATTTCCATCAGCAGCAGATGGCAGGGGATTTAAACCGTTAGCCGATTATATACATAGTCTTGGCCTTAAGTTTGGAATACACATTATGAGAGGAATTCCAAGAAATGCAGCCCATATGGGAACAGCGATCAAAGGAACAGACAAAAGTGCATCTGATATAGCAAATGCATATTCAATCTGTCCGTGGAATCCTGATATGTATGGACTTGATGTGAAAAAACCGCAGGCACAGCTTTATTATGATTCTATTATGGAATTATATGCATCATGGGGCGTTGATTTTATCAAATGTGATGATATATGCAGATATGACGCAGATACTGCGGAACAGGAAATCATAATGCTTCAAAATGCAATCCAGAAAACAGGAAGATCGATAGTACTTAGTCTGTCTCCGGGACCGGCTTTGCCTGAAAAAGCATGGATATATGAAAAGTACGCTAATATGTGGCGTATAACAGATGATCTGTGGGATAAATGGGAAGACATTTTAAATATGTTCAACAGGTGTGAAATCTGGCAGGAGCATGTAGGGACGGGCTGTTATCCGGATTGCGACATGATTCCGTTCGGACATCTCGGAAAGGGATTCGGCCATGAATGGACATGTAATCTTACATATGATGAGCAGCGGACACTTATGTCACTCTGGTGCATATTCCGCTCACCTCTTATGCTTGGATGTGAGCTTACACTGCTCGATGACAAGACAAAAGAACTCATCACAAACGAGGATATTTTACATCTGACAGGGCATTCTGATGGTGCAAGACAGATAAAACGTGATTCAGATGAGGTTATATGGGCTTCAAGGGATGAAAAAGCAGGAGTTTACTATATCGCACTTTTTAATCTCAGTGACTGCGAAAGAAAAATAGAAATCCCTGATGAAAAAGTATATGAGATTATCGATATAATAAACGGAAGCACTGGCGGTATAAATAATCCCATATCGGAAATAATGGAATTATGGGATCACAGATCATGCGATAAAGCCGGTGGAAATATTAATGCCCACGGAGCATGTTTGTACAGGATAAAGATCGATTGATACGGGATGGTCTTTGATTTAAAGTAACAAATAGTCATATTATTAAAAGGAGGCGGGGCATAGAATGTCAGGATCTCAGTCAAACGTATATATTGCCATAGATTTAAAATCGTTCTATGCCTCTGTTGAGTGTCAGGAAAGGAATCTCGATCCGCTTAATACAAATCTTGTTGTGGCAGATGCTTCAAGGACACAAAAAACAATATGTCTTGCAGTATCGCCATCCCTAAAGGCCTACGGTATTCCAGGAAGGGCAAGGCTGTTTGAGGTTATGAAGCGTGTAGATGATGTAAACAGATGGCGGCGTTCAAAAGCGAAGAACCGGAAATTTACAGGAGAGTCCGTTTTTGCAGATGAACTGAAATCAAATGACAGCTTAAAGCTTGGATTTATAACGGCGCCTCCGCAAATGGCATTGTACATGAAATACAGCACAAAGATATATGAAATCTATCTTAAATATGTAGCACCTGAGGATATACATGTATATTCCATTGATGAAGTGTTTATGGATGTCACACATTATCTTAAAGTTTATAAAATGATGCCGGAAGAGCTTGCCTCGAAAATGATATGTGATGTATACGAGCAGACCGGGATAACTGCAACGGCAGGGATAGGCACAAATCTTTACCTTTGCAAGGTTGCAATGGATATAATGGCTAAGCATGCAGCGCCTGATGATCGTGGTGTGCGTATAGCAAAGCTTGATGAATACAGTTACAGAAAATACTTATGGGATCACAGACCACTTACCGATTTCTGGCGTGTGGGAAGAGGATATGCCAAAAAGCTCGAGGCAGCCGGACTATACACAATGGGTGATATAGCCAGATGTTCGCTGGGAAAGCAAAATGATTACTATAATGAAGATTTCCTATACAAAATGTTCGGGATAAATGCTGAGCTTTTAATAGATCATGCGTGGGGATATGAGCCGGTTACAATGGAACATATAAAAGCTTATAAGCCACAAAGCAATAGTATAGGATCAGGTCAGGTACTGCATTGTCCATATGATTTTGAACATGCAAAGCTTGTAGTGCGTGAGATGACAGATCTTCTGGTTTTAGATCTTGTGGATAAGCGCCTTGTTACAGACCAGCTTGTGCTTACCATAGGCTATGATATCGAAAATATTGACAATAGATCCAGAGAATATAAAGGGGAGATTTCAATAGACCGCTATGGGAGACGGATTCCAAAGCATGCACATGGAACAGCAAATTTAGAAAAGAAGACGTCATCGACTATACTTATAACGGAAGCTGTCATGCAGCTCTATGACAGGATCGTTGATCCCAAACTGCTTATCCGTAGAATTAACATAACGGCAAACAAAGTTATGGATGAGGATAAAGCAAAAGAAAATGAGGGATATGAGCAGATGGAGCTTTTTACAGATTATACTATGGCTGATGAGAAAAAATCTGCTATGGATGAAAAAATAAAAAAAGAGCGGAAGCTTCAGGAGGCAATGCTTTCTGTAAAGAAGCGGTATGGCAAAAATGCCATGCTAAAAGGAATGAATCTCGAAGAAGGGGCAACTGCTATCCAGAGAAATGGTCAGATTGGTGGGCACAGGGCATAACATGTTTAAAAAAGATGAGTCATGGAAAAAATATTCAGATATAATAGATCTGCCACATCATGTTTCGGCTAAACATCCACATATGTCATCTGAGGACAGGGCAGCACAGTTTTCGCCGTTTGCTGCACTTACCGGGCATGAAGCTGCGATAAAAGAAACAGCTCGTATCACGGATGAATTCGTGGAACCTGATGCAGATAAAAAGCAGGAGCTAGATGAAGAACTACAGATGATACGTATGGCTTTAGCTGATAATAAAACTGCTAAGGTGCAGATGATTTTTTTTAAACCTGATGGAAAAAAATCGGGTGGTTCATATGAAACAATAACAGGAAACATTAAAAAAATAGATGAATATAATGGGCTTATTGTATTTGATGATAAGACCACAGTAAAAATAGAGAAAGTTATAGATATTCTTGAAGTTTGAACAGATAATTATGATTGGAATATATACAGATGCAGTGGAACGAATTTGAAAATATACTGGGTTTTAAATTAAATGAACAGCAGAAGAAAGCGGTAATGGCGGTGGATGGTCCGACGCTTTTACTTGCTGTACCGGGTTCCGGTAAGACGACAGTGCTTGTCACAAGGCTTGGATATATGATCTTTTGCAAGGGCATAGATCCGTCTAAGATACTGACGGTTACATATACGATTGCCGCAACAAAGGATATGTCGAGACGGTTTGCTTCTTATTTTGGGGAAGAAATGGCTGAAAAGCTGGAGTTTCGTACAATAAATGGTATATGTGCAAAGATAATCCAGTACTACGGAAAATGTATAGGAAGAACACCCTTTGAACTCATTAAAGATGAAAAGATGACTACTATTATGCTTTCAGAGATCTACCAGAAAAGTGAGCATGAATATCCGACAGAGAGTGATCTGAAAACAGTCCGGACGCTCATAACATACATCAAAAACATGATGCTTGATGATGGACAGATACAGAAACTCGATGAAGAAAACGATATTAAGATTTCTACCATATTTAAAGAATATACTAACTGGTTTAAGGAACATAAACTTATGGACTATGATGACCAGATGGTTTATGCATATATGCTTCTTAGGAAGGACAAAAACCTTTTACAGCATTTCCGTCAGATGTATCCTTATATATGTGTTGACGAGGCGCAGGACACATCAAAAATCCAGCATGCCATAATAGCGCTGCTTACGGATAAAGCGCAGAATATTTTTATGGTCGGGGATGAAGACCAGAGTATATATGGTTTTCGGGCGGCTTATCCAAAGGCATTGCTGTCATTTGAAAAAAATTATTCAGATGCAAAAGTGCTTTTGATGGAGGAAAATTTCAGATCAAATGCAGATATTGTAACGGCAGCAGATCAATTTATCCAAAAGAATACAATGCGTCATGAAAAACATATGACTGCTGGAAACAGTTGTAAAGGAAAAGTAAGGCAGATAGATCTTAATTCAAGAATGGCCCAGTACACATATCTTTTGAAGGTGGCAGAAGAATGCCGGGATCAGACTGCTGTTTTGTATAGGGATAACGAATGCGCACTGCCTCTTATAGATCTGCTTGAGAGAAATAATGTACCATACAGAATGAGAAATGCAGAGCTTACCTTTTTTTCACACAGGGTAGTGGTGGACATAACTAATATAATAAATTTTGCTCTTAATCCCAAAGATACTGATATTTTTCTGAAAATATATTACAAACTATCCATGTATATAAAAAAGCAGGATGCAATAGAAATTGCCCGGATAAGTGATGACGAGGACATATCCGTGTTTGACGCTGCCCTTAAATACAATGAACTGGGCAGCTATGTCATAGGAAAAATCAAAGCAATAAAGACTCATCTTATGCATATGTTAAGAGAGCCGGCAGATAAGGCGTTAAACAGAATAGTACATTTTATGGGATATGAAGATTATCTTCAAAGAAGTGGTATAAGTAACAGTAAAATTGAAATACTTAAAGCGATAGGTAAAAGGGAACAATCTGCAGGAAGGCTTCTTGAAAGACTTGATGAATTAAAAGATATAATTAAAAATAAAGAGACTGATTATGACTGTCCATTTATTTTATCAACGATACATGCGAGTAAAGGTCTTGAATATGATAATGTCTATATTATAGATGCCTTTGACGGAATACTTCCTGAAAAGATACCGGCAGATCCAAAAAAAGCTTCAAAAGAGGAATTAGAAGAGTATGAGGAAGCGCGCCGCCTGTTTTATGTTGCAGTTACGAGAGCAAAAAATAATCTGTCAGTTTTTACAACAGATGCGCCGTCAGGATTTGTGGATGAGTTCTTTGGAAGAGAAATAAACCCTAAGAAAATAGCAAAAGTACCAGACATTGACAAAAAAATAATGGAAAGAGCAAGACATAAAGTTGACTATGGGAATGCTGTGCCAGGTAGATACAATGCTATAGGCAAAAATTTACAGCAAAAGTATCATGGAGTGACTGTTGATAAAGTGCATAGAAATTTTGAATCAGGCATGAATGTGGTACATAAAAAATTCGGGGCTGGTGTGGTTGATTCATTTGATGAAGGAAAAATAAGAATCAATTTTGATGGTGTGATAAAAGTCTTTATCGCAGATGTACTTATAAACAGTGGGATGTTAGAATAGATCAGGTGGTGGAAAGATTATGTTTTTTATGATGGGCATAACAGATGGAAGGAAAAATTTTGATTTTGTGCAGACTGAAATATGCGATGTCTGTGGCAGATATGGAAGATATGAGGTCTTTATGACGTATATGGTTTTATCGCTATTTTTTATTCCGTGTTTTAAGTGGAACAAGCGTTATTATGTCCGGACAAGCTGCTGTGGCACGTTATATGAGCTTGATCCGGGAATAGGAAGAGCCATAGCACATGGCGGGCAGGTTAAGATATTGCCACAGCATCTTATGAGGGTTAATGAAGGAACATATCATAGCACAAAACATTGTAATAATTGTGGATATGAAACAGATGAAAATTTTGAGTATTGTCCAAAATGCGGGCAGAAATTTTAAAAGGATAGTAACTATTTTACTCAATGATTTTTCCATCAATGCTTATTGTTACAACCTGCCATGGTATGAATTTACCACTATTTTGAAGAGCTTTTTTGGCTGCCATCTCCAGACCGCCGCAGCAAGGGACTTCCATTCGGACAATAGTCACACTTTGAATGTTGTTATTTTGAATAATAGCAGTCAGTTTTTCACTATAATCCACCTGATCTAATTTAGGGCAACCGATCAAAGTTACCTTGTTTCGAATAAAATCCTGATGAAAGCTTGCATAAGCGTAAGCAGTACAATCGGCTGCGATTAAAAGCTTTGAGTCGTTAAAATATGGTGCATTAACAGGAGCCAGTTTAATCTGTACAGGCCAGTTCTGAAGCTTTGATACCGAATCTGCGGTTGAAGAGGCATTTACAGACTCAGGAGTTTCTGTTCGTCTGATCTGCATGATTTTAGATCCAGGACAACCGGAGTGAGAGGTCATTGTCTGGTTTTTGGCGACAATTTTCTTCTGTGCTTCTTTCACAGCTTCTTCATCATATGCAGGTGCTTCTCTTTCTTCAAATGTGATGGCTCCGGTAGGACATTCCGGGAGACAATCGCCTAGTCCGTCACAGAAATGTTCTCTCACCAATTCTGCTTTTCCGTTAATGATATCAATGGCACCTTCGTGGCAGGCAGATGCACAGGCACCGCAGCCGTTACATTTTTCTTTATCAATTTTTATGATCTTTCTTATCATTTTTAACCTCCGTCAATAGTATTTAACTTTTGTTTATGCTAGAATTATAATATTATAAATACAACTTGTATGTTTGATTTCCAACAGGGAGGAACAATTTTGGAAAAATATTTACCTATTCTAAGAAACAGTCCATTTTTTAAAGGCCTTACTGATAACGAGATATTATCAATATTGCATTGTGTAAGTGCAATTGTAATTTCTAAAGAGCGGGATTCATATATTTTCAGAGCAGGTGATAGTACTGAAGTAATGGGACTTGTGGTATCTGGTTGTGTCCTTATTATTAAAGAAGACATCTGGGGACATCGGAATATTCTCTCAAAATGTCACGCTGGAGATTTTTTTGGTGAGCCGTATGCAGCAAGCCAGAGAGCTGTCTTAAATATCAGTGTGGTAGCAGATGAGGATTGTGAGATTATTTTCTTAAATGTCAAAAGGCTTCTGGTTACTTGTCCAACTGCATGTGAGCATCATCAGAAGCTGATCCGTAACCTGGTCAGTGTCCTGGCAAATAAGATATTGATCCTGAACGATAAGATCACACATGTCGGGAAGCGGACGACAAGAGATAAACTATTATCATATCTGTCGGCAGAATCTATCAGACAATCATCGCTATCCTTTGATATTCCTTTTGATAGGCAGCAGCTGGCAGATTATCTTTGTATTGATCGTGCAGCAATGTCTACAGAGATATCAAAGTTACAAAAAGAAGGCTTTATAAAAACAAATCGAAATCATTTCGAATTAACTGTTTCTGATGATGCGGATTCACCCATTCCAGAACGGAAACGGTCGTGTGGGCAGACTGATTATGTTTAAGGAGTGCCTAAAATACAATATCGTTCCGTTTAAGACAGTGTATGGCAACAGCAGGTTGCTTTTCAAAACATGAATTTATCTATATGATATAGCTATGGAGGTGACGACTATGGAAATAAAAAATATTATTTTGAAACTTCGCACTGAAAGAGGATTGTCACAAGACGAGCTGTGGTATACTGTGTCTATGCGAATTTATAATAGTCTTAGGACAATGTATTGGAGGTAATGCAATGGAATTTGAACTGCTTGCAGATAGTATTAAGCAAATAAATGATAAAGCAAGTTCAGCTGCAAAAAGTGCTGTAAATCAGCTCATGACGTTGCGAAATTGGGCGATTGGTTATTATATAGTTGAATACGAACAAGATGGCAGCGACAGAGCAGAATATGGTTCTCATCTTTTGAAAAATCTGGAAAAGCAAATTGATCAAAAAGGAATGAATTATACGCTTTTTAAGGCTTGTAGACAGTTTTATAAAGTATATCCTCAAATTGGTTCGACAGTGTCGAGCAAATTTAAATTACCAGATTTTGGAAAAGGTTCGACAGTGTCAAACGAATTTGTTATTGATCTTATTTTTTATAACCGTCTTTTACATTGCAATGTTATTATTGAACTTAAGAATGATGAGTTCAAACATGAGGATTTGGGACAACTTAACGCTTATGTAGGTTATTATAAGAAAAATGAGATGACAGAAGGAGATAATCCGCCAGTAGGAATACTACTTTGTACAGACAAAGGCTCGCAGATGGTAGAATATGCATTATCTGGAATGGATAACCAATTATTTGTTTCAACTTATATGTTGCATTTACCTGACAAGAAGAAACTAGAAGAATTTATGTTAAAAGAGATAGAAGAAATGGGAATGTAAAGTTAAGCACTTTAGCCAATAAGGTTAGCAATGACTGTGTAAAGAATATGGTAGACAAACTAAATGCACTTGTGGGGAAATGTGCATGGGTAATAGGAAAGAGGAAATATTGATTGTGGCACTGCATCTGTTCGCCAGAGATGGCTACGAGGCTGTCTCAGTCAGCCAGATAGCGGGAGAGCTGGATATGACAAAAGGGGCATTATACCGTCATTACAAAAGTAAGAGAGATATTTTTGAATGTATTGTGCGGCGTATGGAGCAGTAGGATGGCAAACAGGCCAGAGAGAATGAAGTGCCACAAGAGAGTATTGAAAAGACACCGGAAGAATACCAGAACGTATCATTTGATGATTTCGTGGAATACAGCAAGTCTATGTTTGAATACTGGACAGAGGATGATTTTGCATCATCGTTTCGGAAGATGCTCACAATAGAGCAGTTTCGTAGTGAAGAGATGCAGAATTTATATCAGCAGTATCTGGTGTCAGGACCGGCAGAATACGTGAAGGACCTGTTCAAAAATATGGAAATAAAAAATCCAAAAGAGAATGCAGTTAAATTTTATGCAAATATGTTTTTCTATTATAGCATGTATGATGGAGCAGCAGATAAGGCGAAAGTAAAAAGCCGGTTTGAACATATGCTGGGTATAATCGTAGAAGAAATGAAACAGTAATATAAGAGCCAGACGCTTAAGACACAGAGCCGTTAATTCTGATACTGAAAAATCAGGATTATCGGTTTTTATTTTTAGGAAAGGACATAAAAGAAATGGAAAAAAGTAATATTATGATTCGTTTAGAGAAGAAGGAAGAACAACAGAAAGTAGAAAAACTGGTAAGAGAAAGTTTTTGGGATGTTTATCGTCCGGGATGCATGGAGCATTATGTATTGCATCAGCTCCGAAATGATCCGGCATTTGTTCCAGAACGGGATTTTGAAAGATAAAGATACAGATTCTATTATAAATGGTTATAAAAAATATATGAAAGACAATGAAATATCAGATAAAGATATTGAAACTGCTACATCATATGTAAAGCCATTTGTTCAATTTCTGTTAGAAAAACAGGAACATATTATTGATTATCCGAAAGATGAAAAAGGAAAATCAAAGCGAAATATGACAGAGGAAGAGAAGAAGGCTGTACAGAAGAAATCAGAAGAAACAAAGGCCAGGAACGCAAAGAAACAAGTAGAATCACAGGACGATTAAAAAGGGCACTTGATTTCTCAAATGCCCTAGTGTATAATCTACTTAGAAAGTGAATCGGATGTAATATCCGATTTGCCCTCAGTAATATGGTATTTATTAAGAAATAGCATTCACTTTGGTCGGAGGATGCTATTTCTTTTTATTATTATGATCGTCTATGTAAGACAGAGCCGCAAAAATTACTAGCACTAAAGTTAAAACTTCAAGCGTGTTCATAGGGCATCACCCTCCTTTGTAAACTAGAGGGCATCTAATAATCGGAAAATCACATCCTGCTTTCTTTTCAATTACACAATAACAGTATAGCATAAAGGGAACAAATGTTCAAACCCAAAAGAGGTAAATCTACTATATCATATATAGAAGAAAGACCTCTTATTTTTATGGCTGCTGCCTCTGGTGAATATTATCAACAGCTTTTTCAAGTTCGATTGTCTGCCAGCGTTTACGGATCACATCACTTTTCAGTTGTGCAAGACCGAAAAAGGTGAGAGATATGTTCATATGAAAGAAGATGGTGCAGATTGTTTTCGTAGGATTATACAGAATAGAAAGCATCCAAAGATTGAGCCTATGATAGATGGTTATAGTGGCTTTTTGTTCTTAGATAAGAATGATATGCCTATGGTTGCTTTACATTGGGAAAAGTATTTCCAACATATCCGTGAGAAGTATGACAGTATTTACAAAGTACAAATGCCTAGAATTACACCTCATGTTTGCAGACACACCTTCTGCTCTGATATGGCAAAATCTGGTATGAACCCAAAAATATTACAATATATTATGGGACATTCAGATATAGGAGTAACCCTTAATACATGGGTAATGAATGACGAGACGGCACTTGCTCTTCGTAAACTTAAGTATGCAGATAGTAATTATATCTGGAATCATAATACTGATTCCGGGGCAAAACAAGGAGAAACAAAACAATGATAAAAATACTATTTGTTTGCCACGGCAGAATCCGTACTTTTGTCTGAAGTGGCTTAAAATCAAGGCTTTTGGGAAATGAGAATGATATTTGTACCCCTATTTTGCGCGAGTGTACCGCGACAACCTAAAAGCAAAGCTTTCGGGTTGGAATTTGTTAACCGGACTGTCCTCGATAAAAATGAATATGATTTGTGGTGAAAGAAGTTCCTGCGGTGAGGAGGGAAAAGCTGGCAGAGTTTACTCAGCAGATGCCATTGAAGCTGAAATGAAAAGAGATTTTGGCATATGATTTTTTATGTGGCATATTCCGCTGAAGCAAGACAGGATTTGAGGGACATTTATGAATATATTGCGTATGAATTGTTGGTACCTGAAACAGCTGCCGGACAATGGTTGCATTGTTCGGAACGAT
>ERZ780198.2309-NODE-2309-length-14938-cov-3.088759_pt1 | contig 14938 bp, 10 predicted proteins | sample MGYA00510979_ERZ780198 | MGnify/ENA primary metagenome ERZ780198 (study PRJEB29588, sample SAMEA2158039) | human gut metagenome | biome: human gut; feature: human-associated habitat; material: faeces | place: Denmark | collected 2008/2010 ...
CCCGCGGTGGCTCACCGCCGAGAAATCCCCCGCAATAGAAACGAGAACAAGCGAACACGGATACCCGAATACTTGCCCGCACGGTCACCGTGCCTTGACCCGCGGCGGCTCCCTGCCCCACGCAGGCTCCGATCTGAATATCGGGGGAATATTCTATCCTCCTGTCTCGCGTTTTTACTTGACCGATCGGAAAAACGGGGGTATAATACGGATATGACAATCAGAAAACGATTCGTAATAGCGGTGGACGGATTTTGCGACGAAAACGCCGAGCAACTCGCGGCGGACGGCGTAAAGATATTCCCTACGCGCACTTTTATAGGCGGCATACCCGTCGATCCGCCTACGGACAACGCATCTCGCGACCGTGTTTTTGCCGCGGCAAAAAACGGCGAAAATTCGGTGATTCCGTCGTCCAAGGCAGAATACGAACGTTTTTTCGATTCGGTTCTTGACGAAAACGACGGCGGCGACCTTATCTTTTTATCGTCGATTGCCGATAAAACAGCCGACTCCGCAGCAAAAAACTGTATGGTTAAATTCTACGGATCGAACGTTTACGTTCTGCCCGTTCCCGGCTTCGGCGCGGCAATCGTTCCGATACTCGAACTTGCCATAACTTTACAAAGCGCGGGCGAAACGGTGCAAAACGCGTTTGCCGAACTTTCCGGCGCGGCAAAAAAACTCGTCTCTCTTGCGGTCGTTCCGAACGGCGACGGGTTTGCGTCGTATAAAATAATGCGCTGTACAAACGCGCTGAAGCCCGACAGACTAAGTCGGGGCAACGCGAAAACCTCGGCGTTTCTCGCTTCCGAAGCCGAAAAAAGCGCGACCCACTGCGTTTATATTTCGCACGCGGGCAATTTCGAGTTGGTGCGCAGAATCGCAACGGCGATAAACGAAACCCGTCCGACCGTTAAAATCAAAGTCGGCTGTTGCTCGCCCGCAACGCTTGCGCTCGCCTCGGCGGGTGCCGTTACGGTAGGCTTCGTTAAGTTTTAGCGGATACGGTTGCGGTTATATGCGACGTTTACGCCTTTCCGGAAAGGAAGGGCTTTTATTATTCTGCGTTCGGCGGTGATGGGTCTGAGCGAGTCACGACGACCGTACGAGCAAGCGGGCAGACGCATGTATCTATCGTTCCGTTTCTATTGCAGAGTATTTCTCGGCGGTAAACCGCCGCCGGCGAGTATTTTGTCCGTGTACGCAAGTAAGTCTTCCCTTCCGGGAGATTGCCACGTCGCTAACGCCTGCCCAGCTCGTAGCATAGCTACTTCGCCGCTTTGGCTAAAAACAGTCACCTGTGGACTGTTTTTACGGCACTTCGTGCCGCCGCGTCGCGCCCACAATGACAGTGGCGTTAAGGGTGTTCGCTTGCTTTTTATAATGTTTAACCTTATAAAACGCCGCATACAACCTAATAGTTTGTCATTCCGAGGGAGTGAAAAGACCATGGGAATCTTGCGTTGCGCCCCAAGGGGGGAAAGGCTTTTTATCCGCTTGTTTTATGATGTCATTTCGACCGGAGTGAGGGTTCGACCCGAACGCAGCGGAGAAATCCCCCACGGAAGAAGTATCTTATTCGTGTACGCAAGTAAGTCTATCTCCCGCTGGAAAGTTATCTTATCCGTGAATGCAAGTAAGTCCTTTCACCGAGAGAGGTGTTTCGTTCGTGTGTGTGTTTCGGCAGCAGGACTGCGCCGCACACAAGGTTACCGCTAAACCGACACAAAAGCAGGGGGGTAAAAAAATGACTTGATTTTAGTTCCATTTCGGTATTTCTCTACCAATAAGGCGTAAAACGGTTCAAAATTAAAGTAAAAAAACAGCACGAAAGGGATAATAATCCGAATAGGCGGGTATTGACAGTCCGACAAGCCGTTTGTTATAATTTGTGCGTGAAACCGAGGAGCATAGGGAAATTATGGGCGGATCGACAGAGAGAATAAGGAAGTTTCTCGAAAACGAAACTAACTTTACCAAGTATCAGATCACGGGTATGGAGTATGATCGGCGCAAGCGAATACTCAGCGAAATCACGCAATCCAAGCCAAACGATCTGATGGTTTTCTTGCCGATACACGAGCGGTGGGTACCCGAAAAATACACCGCCAAGGCTCGCAGACCGTTTCATCAACTGCATTACGTGGTCAAGGGAAGCGGCGAAATCATAATGCCGGGCGGAACGATCCGCATAAAGCGCGGCGACGTTTACGCGGGCATAGCGGGCAACGATATGGAGTACCGTACCGACCCCGACGATCCGTTCGAGATATTCTCGTTTGCGTTTACGGGGTTATTGCAGGACGACTTTTTGCGGCGATCCGGTTTCGTAGACGGCAGAATCGCGTACGCCGTCGGCAACAAAGACGAAGCGGAAAAGCGATTCGGCGCGGTGTACGAAGCAATGACGACGTACGGCACGGATTCGTACACGACGTACGGCGCGGTATATTCGCTGTTCGGAATGCTCGAGAACGAGAACGGAATCGGAAAGCCGCGTTCGGTCAAAGAGAAGTACGCTTATCAGACTGCCGAACTCGTGCGCGAAAACTTCAAAGCGACGGCGGCTGATATAGCGAACGAATGCGCGGTAAGCACCGAATACCTCTCGAGGGTGTGCCGCGACGTTATGGGCGTTTCGGTAAAGGAACTGATTACCGTTTACCGTATGAAGATCGCGACGAACTGGCTTCGGTACACGTCCGTTCCGATAAAGCAACTTGCGGAAGAGGTCGGGTACAACGACAAAAAATACTTCGTGCGTGCGTTCCGGCAGATTTTCGGAATGACGCCGACGCAATACAGAAAAAAGGAACTGGAGAGCATACTTAAATGGTCAACATCGGAATAGGCGGCAAAGGGATAGAGAAATTCTCCGTTTATCGGAACGGCGGCGAGTGTATCGACTATGCGGCGAACCAACTTTGCGCGTACGTAAAGCGCGCGGGCGGAACGTCGCTTGACGTAACGGGCGAGAGAAAGAGAGGACAAATAGTACTCGGAACGGACGACAGAAAAGAAAAGGACGGATTTACGATCGCGTGCCGCGACGGAGAACTGTTTATAACCGGCGGGAGCGAGCGCGGCGTGCTTTACGGGGTTTACGCCTTCCTCGAAAAATTCGTCGGGTGGAGATTTCTCGCGGCGGAATCGTGCTATCGCGGACAGGAAACGGGAGCGTACCTTGCGCCCGTGGAAAAACTTTTCCCGCCCGAAGCGACCGAAATAAACGAAGGCTACGATTATACGACCGCACCGGTAATCAAATTCCGCGACCTGTTCGGTCACGCGACCGTTCACGAGGACTGGTGCGCTAAAAACCGTATCAACGGCGACATCTGGAAACTGAAAACCACGCCCGCGTATATGGGCGGAGCCGAAACGTTTGCAACCGACGGCGGACACAGTTTCGACCGGCTTATACCCGAAGACGAGTATATGCCGACTCACCCCGAATACTTCGCGCTCGTGGACGGCAAGCGTACGGGCGGACCGATGTCTCAACTTTGTTTTACGGCGGACGGACTTGCCGAAGAGGTAGCAAGACGGGTAATCGAGATCGCGGACGCTCACCCCGAGGCAAAATACATCAGCGTTTCGCAAAACGACAACGAAAATTTTTGTCAGTGTGACAAATGCCGCGCGGAAGAAGCGCGTATCGGCAGAGGCAACCTGCTGTTCGGGTTTGTGAATAAGGTAGCGAGAATCGTCGGCAAAGAGAGACCGGACGTAAAAATACATACTTACGCGTACGAAAGCACCATCGGCGACAATCCGGTAAAACTCGAACCGAACGTTTTGCTTCAATTCTGTTTGAGGTATTGCCATTGCCATGCGATAGACGATCCCGATTGCGCCGCAAACGCACGAGTAGTCAAGCGTATCAAAAAGGCGAGCGCGGCGTGTTCGGAAATGTTTATATACGACTACCGGTCGAGCGAAGCGTACGTGCCGTTGCTTCTTCCCAATATCTTCAAGCTCCGAGACGATATGCGGTTCCTTGCCGATATCGGCGTGAGCGGAATGTACGGCGAGACGGATATTTTCTGTCAGAACTCGCCCGCGACCGAAGAACTCCGCGATTACGTAACCGCCCGGCTTATGTGGGATCCGTATATGAGCGATAACGAGTTCAACCGCCACATAAACGAGTTCCTCGAAGGTTACTACGGCAAGGGCTGGAAACATATCCGACGATTCCTCGAAATCTACGAGAAAGAGAGCAGTCACAGCCATATCGACAGCGTGTCGAGTTCCAACGTACTCGATAACGCGCAAGGCTGGTTCGAAGACGGCAAAAACGTGCGGTGCGTAACGATCCCGCGAGAGAGGATCGAAGAGGTTATACCGACGCGCGAAGCCGAACTTTCGGCGGCGTACGAACTTTCGCTGGACGGCGGCGCGGCGTACGAATCGGAAACGTGTCCGCGAATCAAAATGCTTTACGCGTTTACGACGTGGTACCGGCTTTACCACACGATGGAAAAGATAATGGAATCCGGCACCGAGGAAGAGAAGAAGAAAGCGGTTGCCGACAACCGCGAACTTTGTTCGATTATGCGGCGGTACTGTATGAAATACACGGTGTTCACCGCGATGACCGAAACGACCGAAATGTTCCGCGACTTTACGCTTCCGCCCTCGAAGTGGAAGTACTGGGGCGCGCAATGTCAATTCAATAAAATATTTTAAGCGAGGAGAAAAAAGATGAAAATGAAAAAAATCGTAAGCGTTTTATTGGCGATAACCTGCCTTGCGTCGGTAGCGGCGTGCGGCGTAAATTCCGACGGATACGCAAAAGTCGGCGCGCCCGACTATTCTCAGGCACAGGGCGAATTGCTTTTCGACAGCTGGCTTGCGCCGCGTGCGAGCGAGCAGGCGATGGCGGACTACGCCGAGTGCGGATATAACGTTATGCATATCGGCAACGACTCGATCATGCCTCCGACCGGCGGCGGCGTGAACGGCGAAAGCCTTTCCGCGTCGGCAAAACAGAAAATGAACGACGACCTCGACCGTCATTTTACGCTCGGCGAGAAGTACGGCGTGCGTTCGATACTCGCGATGAACGCGAGAAATATGAATCAGACGGGATATATCGACTTTTCGTATATGGACAAAATCATATCGCCCACGCTCGAAAAGTGGAAGGACAGCGAGGTTTTCTACGGCTATATGCCGCTTGATGAACCGAGATTTCTGGATCTCCCCATTACCGCCGAGTACACCGCTACGGGCGGAGCGCGCAAATACGACAGAATCATCGACTGGGCAAACGACGATTACACTTACTTCTCGTCCAAGTACCCCGGCAAGAAATACGAGATAGTTCTTCTCGGAATTACCAACACTCAGCAGGCGATCGGAGCAAGTTTCGAGGACGGCTGGAAAATGTTCGACTACTATTGCGAAAACTTCGCCAAAAACCTGCCGAGAAACGAGCGCGTAATCTCTTACGACGCATATCCGTACGCAATGGACAGTCGCACCGGCGAGATTTATAATCGCGGCGGATTTATGGCTTCGCTCGAATACGGAGCGATCAAAACGCGCGAGCTCGGCGGCGAAAACTGGACTTATCTGCAAGCGCATAACTACATTACCAACCCCCAGCAGATCACCTATCAGTACTATTCGGCAATGGCTTACGGCGTGACGCATTTCGTTACCTTCTGCTATATGGGAGAGGTCTGGAAGAACCAGCAGTACCTCGTGTCCGACGCGGGCGAAAAAACCGACCTGTGGTACTATTACAAGTCGGCAAACGACGATATCAAAAAGATGGAAAACGTGTATACGCAGTTCGCGAAAAACTGGATAGGCGCGCTTAAAATCGAAGGGACTCAGCGGCTCGAAGGCTCGAACGCGATGGATAAGATCAAGTATCCGCTCGAAAGTTATGACGGAATCAAGTCGATAAAAGCCACGCAGGACACGCTCGTCGGAATAATGCGCGACAAAAACGGCTACGACGGTTATATGATCTCTAATCAGGTAATCGCGTCCGGAAACACTCACGACAAAGTGGACGTTACCTTCTCGGGCGCAAACAAGGCTCTCGTGTACTTCGGCGGCGCGGACGAACCCGAAACCGTTTCGCTTAATAAAGGAGAACTGAACCTCGATCTTCCTTCGGGAGGCGCGGCGTTCGTTATCCCGTACAAGGAGGCGTAACTTGAAATTTTTCGACATGTCGAAATATAACGACTACCCCAAGCCGCTCAGGAAAGGCAAATATCCTTTCATTATCTGTATGCTTTCGCTGTCGATTATATCTTTCGCCGTCTTTTACCTCGGCGTAAATATCCAGTCGATACTTCTTGCCTTCAAGAAGTTCACCGGATACGCCACGGACGGATCGGAAATCTACGTGTGGTCGTGGGACAATTTCCGCAACATTTTCCTCGAACTGTCGGGTGGCGGAACGTCGTCGACGCAACTTTTGCAGGCGTTCAAAAACTCGCTGTTTCTGTTTTTCGCGGGTAACGGCGTAACGATTCCGACGGGCTGCTTTATCAGTTACTACCTGTGGAAAAAGATGCGGGGATACTCGTTCTTCCGCGTAATCTTCTACCTTCCCGTAATCCTTTCGTCGGTAGTTATGGTAATAATGTTCCGCAGTTTTATCGCTCCCAACGGATTTCTGGGCGCGATCAATATCGCAATCAAGGGCGAACCCGTCCCGCCGTGGCTCAGTCAGGAAGGCTCGGCGATGTGGTGCGTGTTCGCGTACAACACGTGGGTAGGATTCGGAGGAATGTATCTTCTTCTTACCGCCGCGCTTCACCGTATCCCCGCCGACGTTATCGAATCGGCGCAACTCGACGGAATCACGCCGGCGAAAGAGTTTTTCAAAATCTGCGTGCCGCTCGTCTGGCCGACGCTTTCGATAATACTTCTTCAAAAGGTCGCGTCCCTGCTTGCCGCGGACGGTCCGATACTTCTTCTTACCAACGGCAATTACGGAACGTATACGCTCGGATTCTGGTCGTATATGCAGGTTATAGTCGGACACAGCTACGAATTCCCCGCCGCGGTCGGTATCGTAATGACGCTTATCGTCGCGCCGCTCGCGATCGGAGCATGGTTCATTATGTCGAGGATAAACAAAGATGTTGAGTACTGATTCTTTTAAACCGTATAAGAAAAAACGTCCGTTCTCGGTGTACGAACTCGTCGGATTCATCGTGTTCGGAGTGTACACGCTGCTGCTTTTAGGTCCCATTTTCTGGACGTTCCTCAACTCGCTCAAAACGCGTCTCGAATACCTCGAAAGCGTAGTTACGCTTCCCAAGCAATGGCTTTTCAGCAACTATATTCAGGCGTTCAAGGTTCTGTCGGCGGGAGGCAAAAACGTGTTCGTAATGCTTATCAACTCGATGTGGCTTGCGGTCGCGAAACCGACTATAAGCATACTTACCGCGTCCATGGCGTCGTACGTCATGAGTAAGTACAAGTTCCCCGGACGGCACGTGATCTGGACGACGATGATCGTTATGATGATCGTACCCATTTACGGATCGGGCGCGTCGATATATAAGATGTATCAGGCGCTGCACATGTACGATTCGCCGCTTATACTTCTCGCGAGCATAACGGGACTTGGCGGAAGTATGATGATAATCGCGGCGTTCGACGGCGTGTCGAAAACGTATATGGAAGCCGCTTTCATCGAGGGCGCGGGACATTTCCGTATCTTTTGGAGGATAATGTTCCCGCAAGTCACGGGACTGCTGTTCGCGCTGTGGATTATGGCGTTTATAGGCGCGTGGAACGACTATATGGGACCGATTATGTACCTGCCGTCGTTCGTAACTCTCTCGTCCGGACTTTACATCTATCAGGTCGAGCAGGCGCGTAAACTCAATACCCCCGTGCTTTTCGCGGGCGCGCTTATGTGCATAGTACCGGTAGTAACGTTATTCATCGTGTTTCAGGACAAATTCATCAACCTGTCGTACGGCAGCGGAATTAAAGGCTAAGGAGGCTAAATATGAAAAAACTTTGGAAAAAAATTGTATGTATCGCGCTTGCGGCGGTTACCGTACTTCCGGTAGCGGCTTGCGGTAAACCGAAACGCCCGAGAAGCGAAACGCTCACCATAACGGTATCCAACCTCGGATTCGGCACGGCGTGGCTCGACGCGATCGCCAAGGAGTTCGAAAACGCTTACAACGTTTCGGTGGTAGTCACCCCGACGATTATTCAGGGAAGTTTGCTTACGCAGCTTGAGACCGGCTACCAACTCGACGATCTTTGTATGTTCGCGGGCGTGTCTGCCGTGTGGGATACCATGCGTAAAGGTAAATTCATGGAGATCGACGACGTGTGGAGTTCGACGGTAGAGGGCGAGAGCAAGACGATCGCCGAAAAGGCACTTCCGGAACTTGCCGAGGCGTACAAATTCCAGAATCACTACTATTCGATGCCGTTCATAACCGAAATGGCCGGTATGGCGTACAACAAAACCACGCTCGACAAACTTTACGGCGCGGGAAAATGGACCCTCCCGACGACTACCGGAGAACTTAACGAAATGTGCGCGGACATAGTTTCCAAGGGCGCGTATCCGTTCGTGTGGTCTAACAAGGAAAATTCGTGCTACTGGGGTATGACGGCGGAGGCGTGGACGGCGCAGTACGACGGAGTAAAGGCGTACGCAGGCGCGGGTCGCGCGTCTTACTGGGACGAAACTAAAAACGATTACGTTCTCGTCGACACTGTCGAAGGCGCTAAAGAAAAGATCCTTTCCAACAAGGGAAGATATTACGTGTACGACATCGGTTACGGTTATACGAGAGGAGACTACTCGCACCAGTATTCCACGTCTATGACCTTCTCGGAAGCGCAGCTTGCGTTTGCGGGCGGCGGATACGCCAACGACAAAAAACTTTGCGTGTTCAGCAACAACGGCGACTGGCTGTACGAAGAGTCGCAAGACGATTTCGTCGCAAAACGTCAGAATATCGGATTTATGAAAGTTCCGGTTACGAGCGCGCTCGCCGAAAAGCTTTCGTTCTATGCCGCGGCAGACGGCACGTGGGATAAACTCTCCGCCGAGAAAAAGACGAAATACGACAAAGTTCTTCGCGCGATAATCGCTTACGTCGACGGCAAAACCGAGACTAAGCCGACCGAAATCGAGGGATTCGCGGTAACCGACGCGGATATCGACCGCGTTGCCGAGGCTCGCGGAGTGGTGTACATCAAGGATCAGGCGCACGCGTTTATCCCCACCAACTCGCAAAACCCCGAACTCGCCAAGAAATTCCTTAAATTCTTCGCATCCGATTATGCGGGCAGCATTTATCAGAGCGTAACGCACGGACTCAGCCCGTTCTATTACGCGCTCGACGAGGATAATAAGTTTACAACCGACTTCGATCGCGACGTTTCGGCTATGCTCAACAGTGCGACTCACAGAGTAGGTGCGGATTCGAGATTCGGATTCTACCTTTCCCGCCGCGACCTCGAGGCTAATTCCACCGAGAGCGCGGAACAATCGTACCAGTGGTATATCGATACGAACACCAAGACTACCGCCGGCGGCAATGCGTGGGTGGACAGACTTATCAACGCCGGACTTAAAATTCAGTAGGAGGGAAAAATGAAAAAGAAAGGAATTATTGCGATTCTTGCGTCCGCCGTTCTTGCCTGCGCGCTCGGTGCGTGCGGGAATGCCGCGGGCTTAGACAAAACCGACTATACGGTCGAACTCGGCGAGCGGTTTTCGCTGCCCAAAGTGGAAGGCGCGACGATTGCGCTTACCGACGAGGCGGGCAAGCCGGTAAAAAATCAGTTCGGTTCGTTTTTGCCGGCACTCGGCAAGTACACCGCGGTTTACGACGTGGACGGCAAAAAAACCACCGTTACCATAACCTGTCGTGACACTATCGCGCCGAAAGTGGCTTTTAACGAATTCGACTCTAACGCGGTCGTGGGCGACGAAATCGCACTCCCGCCGTTTTACGTCGAGGATAACGGCGTTATCGTCGAGCAAAAGGCGGTCGTCACCAAGCGCGACGGCTCGGTCGTGCTCGAAAAAACCGCGGGCGAGGGCGAAAAAATCGATACAGATAACACGTTCTTCACCGCCGAAAACGAAATTTATACCGTTACCGTAACGGCAAAAGACGCAAGCGGCAACGAGGGCGTCCGCACCGTGTCGATCGGCGCGCGCGATCGTTTCGTGGACTCGAACCTTGCCGAAAACGTCGCTTACGACTTCGACGAGGACGGATATTTCAACCTCGTGTGGAGCAGCGGGTTCACGCAGGAACAACTTGTACCCTCGATCGTTCGCAGCGGATATCCGGCGATCGCCGCCGAAAAGCAGGGCAACGGCGTGCTTAAACTCACGTCCGATATCGAATACGGTTACGTCTATTCCAGCCTTAAGTCGTTCGCGCCGACGACGGTTCGCAAAGCCAACAAATTCACCGCGCGGGTAGCGGTCGATCGCGACACCGACCTTGTGGAATTCTATAACGGAGAAGGAGCGCTCGTCGGCTCGACATATATGCTCAAAGCCAACGAGTGGACGGACGTCGATATCAGCACGATCAAGTTCGGACTCGACAACGATTTTACCGATATTATCGTCAAAACCCGCTCGGACAAGAGCAAATCTTCGGACGGCAGCGGAATCAACCTTTATATCGACGAAATTTCGTACACGCCGCTTTATGCGGACGAAACGTTAGACGCGAACACGCTCGCTAAGTTCGACAAAAAAGGCTACGAGAGCAGAATGTATCAGAACGTCTATAACGCCTCGTCTTTCCGCGCGGGCGGCTCGACGTTCGAGATCGTGGACTACACGGGATATAAGTGGACGAGAGACGCTAACGGAAACAACACCGGCAAAACTGCGTACTCGTGCAAGGCGATGAAGGTTACCACCTCGGTAAACAACGGCGGATTCACGTATATGTTCAACGAAACGCTGGACGCAAGCCGCATCAAGAACATTATTATCCGTATGGATTGTATGTATTCCCCGAATCATATCTGGCTGGGCGCGATGAACGGTATGTGCCGCGGCGGAAGTTACAATTCGATCGCCGGCTGGCAGCAGAACTGGCAACATCTCAATTCCGCCGAAGCGCACGGTATAACCGAGTATCGCCTTCCGAGCCCGAAAACCATTTCGTCGGACGGCAGGATTTCGGGTATATGGGTTTCGGTCGGCGACGGAAGCCGTACCGGCAACGAACTTTATATCGAGAGTATTACGGTCGAATACGACGACTGATACTATAAAAATTTTCAGGAGGAGAGAAAATGAAGAAAAGATTGTTTGGACTTTTCCTCGCGCTCACACTTGCGTTTACCTGCTTCGCCGTTGCGGCGTGCGGAAAAAAAGAGGAAAAACCGATTGGCGATCCCGTTACGGTCGAACTCGCTTACGCCGAGGATACCGGTATGCTCAGTTGGAGCGCTGTAGAAGGCGCAACGAAGTATACGATCCGGCTTAACAACGTCAACGATTCGGCAAAGAGCGAGGTTACGACCGCTACGAGTCTGCAACTGTATCTTCGCAGAGGATCTACGCGCATTTCGCTTATCGCCGAGGACGAACAGGGCAGAGAGCGCGGCAACGGATCTAAAACCGTCACCTTGGAGTCCGACTTCGGCGCGCCCGCGCAGGTAACCGGAATCGCTTACGACAAAGCGGCGGGAACGCTCGGCTGGACGGCTTCGGAAGGCGCGGTCAAGTACCTTGTGTCCGCTACCAGCGTCAATAACGACGAGTTCGTTGCAGTTGCGGACGCCGAGGCTACCGCAACTTCGTACGCCGTCGCGCTCGGCAAGGGCGTTTACGACGTTTCCGTCGTCGCGATAAGCGACAAAGGCGCAAAGTCGATTGCCGCAAACTACCGTTACGCAAGTTACGTCGATCCCGCTTACGGCACCGAGATTGCCGAGGGCGTTTACAAACTGTTCGACTTCGAGGACGAGAACGTAATCGACCTTTCGCGTTTCGCAAGCGATTACAAGGCGTGGTCGCAGGAGAATAAAAAACCCGAGTGGGCGATCGTGAACAAGCACGAAAAGTCGGAGGATTCCCCCGAAGCCGACACCGTCGACTTTACGTCCAACGCGCTTAAAGTCCGCGCGGCTTATAACGCGGAGGGCGATACGCTCACCCGCACGAGCGCGGTAACGTTTACGCTTCCCAAGCCGCTCGAAAACTGGGGCAGAATCTATTACGATATGTTCCGTACTCAGAACCCGTCCGCAGGCGTGCTTCTTACCGACGTAACCGGCAAACGTGTGCTCAAATCCGTCGAGTACTCGCACGGCGCAACCCTCGGAAAGTGGGGTACGGTTTCGTTCACCCGCTCCGAAGTTCTTGAATCCGAACCCGAATTCGGCGCGCTTGCCGAAATCTCGTTTGTGCTTGTAAACGGCAAAGGCGGAGTCGCTTATTTCGATAACGTCCGCTACGATATGGTAGATATCGGCTACTTCGGCAATTGCGGTTACGTCCGCTCGACCGATACGTTCACGTTCGACGAAGTTTCGGGCGCGAAAAAGTACGAAATGTACGTGGACGGCGCGACCGACCCGATCGAACTCACGCAAGCCGAGTACGTGTTCGATCCCGCGCTTACCACCGGTAATCACGAGATCAGAATCGTCGCGATCAACGGCGAAAGCACCCGCGAACATACTTTCGACCTCGAAGTAGGCGAAAGACCCGTGTTCAACGTCGAAAATCCGACGGGCAGCGGAGAATACGTTTTAGCCGACTTTAACACCGTCGAATACCGCGAGTACTTCGCTACCACCGCGCGCACGTCGCTCGGCAGATACTACAACTACGCGATTGCGGACGGCAAACTCAATATCACCCATAACGAGGACTGGGGAAACGGGTATCTTCTTTATACCTTGCCCGAAGCAATCGACGGCGCAAAAATCGTTTACTTCAACGGAGTTACCACCTCGCATAAGTACTATATCGGAATCGTTTACAGAGATACCTGGACGTCGGGCGACGAAACGACGAATATCGAAACGATACGCGGAGACGCGCTCGGCACAGCGAAAGACCTCGTCTATACCGTCCCCGCCGAAAGAGCAGACAATCCGATCGTGGCAATCAAGATTATGGCTTCTTACGTGTCCGACGCCAACGGCGTGGCAAAGACGATTTCGCTCGATTCGATCACTTATCTTACCGAAAACGGCATAGGCAAACTCGGCGACGATTGCAAGTACGTGCGTTCCACCGACGTGTTTACCTTCGGCGCGGCTTATAACGCCGAATCGTACGACGTCTACGTGGACGGTGCGACCGATCCGATCTCTTGCGATACGACAAGTTGCGATCTTTCGGCAAATCCGCTTGCGGCGGGTACGCACTCGATCCGCGTAGTTGCAAAACGCGGCGACGCGAGCAGAGAGCGCACCTATTCTTTGACGGTCGGCGAAAGACCCGTGTTTAACGTCGAAACCGCAGAGGGCAGCACCGAATATATCCTTGCCGACTTCGAGACGGTAGAGTATAACGAATACTTGGCACTCGCAGGCGAGCGCGCAAGTATGGGCCAAACGAAATACTCCGTTACGGACGGAAAACTCGTTATAGATCCGCTCGTCGAAAGCGGTTTCTATCAGACGGTCAAGTACACTTTCCCCGAACCGATCGCCAAGGCCGATATTCATCATATCAAAATCAAACTCACCACGACCGAAACGATCCGTCTTTTTGCGTTCGACGAGAACGGTAACAAGACCGCAGCCGGCTGGCTTTCCAACCCGCGTACGGAAATGGGCGTTGCTACTTATTACGATTTCAGTACTCTTGAAGGCGACAAGGTTTCCGCAATCGCGTTCACGCTTAACGACTGGACGAAACAGTCTGTCGTACACGTAGAGGAGATCACCTACATCAAGTACGCTCCCGTAACCGGCTTCAATTCGGAAATCGCAGGCACCAGCGACAGACTCCTTGCGGACTTCAACGCCAGCGGATATCGCGATCATATTTCGGTTGCGGGCGCGCACGCAAGCTGGGGCGCGACCAAATGGAGCGTGGGATTCGGATACCTTACGATCGATCCGCTCGTTGAAAGCGGCTTCAATCAGACGGTTAAGTACACCTTCCCCGAGCCGATCACCAAGGCGAACATGCTCAATATCAAGGTCAAGTTCTCCACGACCAATTCGATCAAGATTTACGCGTTCGACGAGCTCGGCAACAAGACGGGTACAGATAAAGACGGCGAGTGGCTCGGCGGAGGTAATATGGCTGTTTCGACCTATACCGGATTCAGAAGCCTCGCCGGCGATAAAATAACGGCGATTGCGTTTACGCTCCATAACTGGCAGAAGCAAGCGGTCGTCAAAATCGACGAAATCACCTACGAGTATATTGATCCCGTTACTAACTTCAATACCAAGGTCGAAGGAACGGAAAACGAGTATCTTCTTGCCGACTTCTCGGTAAGCGGATATAAGCAGTATCTGGAAAACGTAGGCAGCGGAAGATATTCGCTCGTCGAAAACGGACTTTCCGTAACCGGCGCGAGCTGGAATAATAACGCCGTCAAATACACGCTTCCTTCCTCGATTGCGGTCGGAGATATCGAAAAGATTAAAGTCGAGTTTATTGTAACCGGCGGCAAACACGGCGTAGTCCGCGCAAGCGACGGCACGAATTACAGCGGCTCGAATGCCGGTGTATCGCCGATGGAATTCACTATCAATACGACGGAGATAACCGGCGACAAAATCGTTTCGTTCCTGTTGTCGTGCAACGATACTTCGACGGCGATCGTCTATACGAAAATCACCTACGTGAAAAAGACCGCGTAACGTGCAAACGTCGTAAAAACGCATATACGGTAGCGCGAAATCGTTACCGATTGCAACAATGCAACATAAAACCCCACCGCTGTTCACCCGGCGGCGGGGGTTTTGTCGT
>ERZ780198.2313-NODE-2313-length-14901-cov-9.629732_pt1 | contig 14901 bp, 12 predicted proteins | sample MGYA00510979_ERZ780198 | MGnify/ENA primary metagenome ERZ780198 (study PRJEB29588, sample SAMEA2158039) | human gut metagenome | biome: human gut; feature: human-associated habitat; material: faeces | place: Denmark | collected 2008/2010 ...
TCCTCCCATATACACAAGGGGCATCCGCAAACCGCAGATGCCCCTTGTTACATATCAAAGTGCAATATATAGTGTTTCTGTATTCATTTAATACAACATATAGAGAAAAGAGGTATTCTATGCGCTCTCAGTTCACTTCGTATGAGCAGCTTCCCATCACGCTGACAGCCGATCATGTCGCTGCTGCGCTGGGCATCTCCCGCGCCAACGCTTACATCCTGCTCCGTTCGGACGGCTTTCCCACGCTCCACATCGGTAAGCGGATGGTCGTACCCAAAGACCGTTTTCTTCAGTGGATCACGGACAGCGTAAATGGCTGATTTGACATCCTTGATTCAAGAGGTTTCTTTTTCTATACTATTCCCGAAACGACTTGACATCAGGAAGGAGGCAATATGCCAAGCAAACGTTCACACGGCGAGGGTACGCTTCGCCACCGCAGCGATGGTCGCTGGGAATTACGTATGATGGACGGCTACCAGAAAGATGGTTCGCCGCGCTTCAAGACCTTCTATGGCAAGACCCAGAAGGAGGTCAAGCTCAAACTGAAAGAGTATCAGGATGCGCTTATCAGCGGTGTCCAGCTGGACACGATCCTGTACTTTGAGGATTGGGCTGATACATGGTTCGAGGGTCACAAGGATAATATCGCTCCCACGACACAGGAAAGCTACAAATACTGCCTGAAAATGCTCAAAGAGGGATTTTATCATCGCCCCTTGACCGTCATACGCCCGATCGACATTGAAAACTTCCTGAAACGGATGCGGCGCGATGGCCGCTCGGATTCTTACATCAGCAAGGCACGAGGGATGCTCTACCAGATCTTTCAAAAGGCAGAAGCCAATGACCTTGTGCGCCGCAACCCGGTCCGGCTTGCTGAAAAGATGCGGGCATCCGGCACCGCAAAACGCAAGGAAGCCTTTACCACAGCGGAAGTCGCACACCTGATGAAGGTGCTGCCCGATGACCGCATGGGCTTGAGCATCCGGCTTTTGCTCGGCACTGGAATGAGAATGCCGACACCGAGATGACTGAGCATTATCTCCATGTTCAGGAATCCATTCGGCAGAGTGCGATCCAGTTGTTCAGCGAGGCATTTTCGGCCTGAAAATTGGACGGAACGGCACTAATTAGACCAGATAAAATCTTTGGCATTGTGGTCAAAATTGTGGTCAAAACCAAATGAGGCCAGCCTATAAACAAAAAAATCCAACGATTTCTAACGTGAAATCGTTTGATTTATAGTCCAGCAGAGCTGAACAAATCCGAACTTGTCGGGGCACGGCCCCTCCATCTTGCTTGCGCAAGACCGTTCTGTTGCTCAAAACGGCGGTTCTTCAACATGGTGTTCACGCTGCTGTGGGTCATTTTTCCGCCCAGCATATTGCGGACACCCTTGTCGTTGAGGAAGTTTACGATCTCCACCATTTTATCGCCGTTGTCATACCTCTGAAAGGCTTCCAGCACCAGCGGAGCAGTCAGCGGGTCAAGATGATAGAACTTGTCATCATCGATTTTGTAGTCGATGGTTCCCGTACCGCCAGTGCACTTACCCTTCAGGGCGTTCTCGGTCTGACCACGAATCACTTTTTCGGACAGCTCTGCCGAATAGTATTCTGCCATGCCTTCCAGCAGCTTTCCCAACAAAATGAACGCACTGCCGCCTACAATCACCATCTGATAGCGGTCGTTATTGTCGATCATCAGATCGGCGTCTTCGTCCAGACGTTCCAGACGCTTGCGGAGGTCATCTAAAATCACCTTTCCCATAAAGCAGCCTTTCGTATTTTCAATAATAGTATTCTCCAAGATTATTTCAAAGGCAAGACCGTATGTTGTCAAGAGAAAATTAGACGCTTCACAATTTTATGCTTATTACGGGTTCGTTTTATATAGCACGATTCTCCAACTTCCGATTTATTTGGCTCTCTCATATGTCTCCTTCTATCATACTTTTTGTCCTACGGAAATGTCGTTTTTTCTATATTTCCCCATAAAAATGACCATCAGTAAATCAGCTCCTGTGGTGGCGGGAGTGGGGTAGGACGAATCGGCTTTTCTGCATGGATCATTCCACTGCCGTCCAGTTCTTCCACAGGAAAGGATTCCAGTGCTGGTTTCTGCGGCACTACTTCCAGTGAATCTGCCAGTTTGCGCCCCAACCTTCTGCGGCGCGGTTTCTCCGGTGGCAAAGGTTGTCTGACGGTGTCCGGTGCGTGTGTCTTTCTCATGATCTTTTTCTCCTTTCTATTTTTGCTTGTATTATTCTGTTCACCTGAAATGACAATTTTGTCATCTTTGCTTTTTGTCTACGACCTGCAAACCAGTGTTGTTGCTGTTGCGTGAAAAGCGGATTGCCCTGTTTCAAGGCTGGTATCGTTCCAGCATGGCCGTCAGCACACGGAACATCTCTTCCCGTAGAGTCTGCGGTGCAAGCACCTCGACTCGATTCCCTTGACTGAGCAGCCACATCACGATGCCGTTGCCGTAAATCTCGGCCTCGACAAGATACCCATTTGCATCCTGTGAGACGATTTTTGCCGTGGGCAGGCGGTCAAGGATAGCTTCCACGCTGCTGCCCGTGTAGCGCAGCCGGATGCTTTGCAGTCGCCCCGGATACATGAACTGCACCCGTTTGCGGAACTCGCCCTCCTGAAACCGGCTGGCATACGGCAGCGAAAACGTCTGCTCCATAATTTTATAGTCCGCAATGCGGTCGATGCGAAAAATGGCCGGGTAATCGTACTTGCGGGTATACTTTCCATCGTTTTCTTTCGTGATGTAGGCATTCAGATAGAAATAATACTCCGAAAACAGGATAGACACCGGCTCCACAATGCGCTCCACCGCAGATGCCGCGTCTGCGCCCTGCCGCTGATAGCGGATACGCATCAGATGATGCTGCTGGATATCGCACCCAATCTCCCACAGCTTATCCTGAATGCCTACCGGATGGGTCAGCTCCACATAATGAAACAGCTCATTGGACACCAGCGCAGAAACCAGCTTGACATTTTCCAGCGGAACGCAGCCTGCCACCAGCTTATTTAGAATGCCCGACATTTCTTCTTTGGTAAAGGCTCTGCTTTCCAGTAAAATTTTGCTGACTGCCAGGATTTCACTGTTGGTCATCAGCGGCGAGGGACTGCCCACCAGCCGGAAGCCCTTTTGCTGCCGGTCATAAATGATCTGCCGGTTCTCTCCTTTTGCTATGTTACGTTCGGCAAGAAATGCCCGGATGTCATCAATGTCCCGCTGGACAGAACGCTCGTCAATGCCAAACCGGAGTGCTTCTTTGACTTTGGTCAGCGTCCTGCCTGCACATAACTGCTCATAAAGGTCTAAAATTCGTTCGTTTTTGGAATAGCCCATTGTTCAGCCCCCACTTCCTGTGTTCAGTATACGAAAAATCTGTTTAAAATGCAATTCGATTATATTATTGAAGAATGACAGATTCTGTCGTTTTTATTCTGTATACTGGACCTGCATCCAGCAGAAACCGCTTACGTACAGATTTGCGGCTCGCCCTATGGTATTTTTATGCAATTTATGTTATAATCGCACTATGAATTTCACAAATCTCGTCTGATTTTTGCGAATTTCGGCAACGCCATGCCGGATGCCGGGCCGTTCAGAAGCGACAGTATCCAAGAAGAAGGAGAAAAACAATGGTAGATCGTAAAAAGTTTGACCATGCACTTGCGATGCGCCAGCAGTTGGAGGCACATTATCCGGACCGGAATTTTCAGGACGCATTTCAGCTGTCCGAAGAGCTGCGAGATCATTTTGAAATCAAGCTGCTTGTGGTGGGGCATTTCAGCGCCGGCAAAAGTGCCCTGCTGAACGCACTGCTGCAGCGGCCCGCTTTCCTCAAGGAGGCCCAGCAGCCGCAGACTGCGCTTGCCACCGAGCTGGTCTATGACACCACCGAGCAGGCCTTTGCCTACCGGAAGGACGGCTCCTGCGAGGAGTTGCAGGCTGGCAAGGAATATCTTCCGGAGGAGTACAGCCATCTGGAATACCATGTGAATGCCCCTGCGCTGGCACGCATTGCGGACTATACCATCGTGGATACCCCGGGGTTCGATTCCGGCATCGAGGCCCATGCGCAGGCCCTGTCGAACTACATCGGGGTCGGCTCAGCCTATCTAGTAGTCGTTGATCAGGAGAAGGGCGGTCTGGACGAAACCACCCTGCAGTTCATCCGGGAGATCTCGCATTATAGCGATCAGATTGCTGTTGTCCTTAACAAGTGCGACAAAATCACCCCGGATACCGTGGAGCAGATCGTATCCGCCGCACAGGGAACTCTGGAAATGTGGGGCTTCCCGTACAAAGTCTATCCCATCTCTGCCCGGGCAGAGGATTGCTGTACCCAGCTGGAATCCATTCTCGGACAGTTCCATGCACAGAAAGCCTTCGACCGTATCATGACCCAGCAGCTGCGCATCGATCTGGAAAACACAGAAAAACTGTTGCAGATCGAGCAGCGCAAACTCAGTCTGGACACCCACGATTTGGACGAAAGCCTCCGCAATTTTGAGCGCAGCAAGAAACAGCTCGCGGACGCGTTTGACCAGAAAACACAGCAGGCACAGGACAAGCTCGATCCCCAGACTGAGACCACCCTGGCCTCGGTTCGGCAAGCGCTGACCGCCCATGCCGACACCATTTCCACCGCCTTGCTGAACGGCAACCAGACCGCTGTGAAGGCCATCATTCTGGAAACCATTCGGCCGGTGCTCGTGGCATCCATGAAAAACATCGTATCCGGCCAGATCGATGCTATCACTGCGGAGCTGCAGTTTGACCAGCTCGTCCACAACGATATGGACGCGGAGGATCTTGTAACGATGACCACCAACCTCGCCTCCAACCTGAAGAGCCTGATCGACAGCGGCACCTTTACCCCCGCTCCCCAATCCGGGCTGGGCAAGCACAAAAAGGATGACCGCAACAATACCCTTTACCACGCCATCACCGGCGTTGTGGCCGCTGCCACCGACGCCATCGCACCCTGGCTGGAAGTCATAATCATCCTGCTGCCGGACATCATCCACCTGCTGGAGGGGCTGTTTGCAGAGAAGGACGAGGACATCGTCAAACGAAATTTTATCAACAATGTGATTCCGCAGATCTGCAACAAGCTCTACCCGCAGATCCGCACCAACATCGAGACCAGCACCCGGGAAGTGCAGGCCGCCTACAAGTCGATGCTGGACGAGAAGCTGGAGCAGCTGCAGAACAGCATTGCATCCGTCAAGGAGCAGAAGGCGCAGAAAGTCGAAACTTTTGCCGCCTATCAGGGGTACATCGCAGAAGACATTGCAGCAATCCAGAAGATGCTGCAGCAGTTGAGGTAACGAATTATGGGATTTGATCCAGCAAAAGCAAATGCGTATCTTCAGCAGGCCCGGCAGATAGAACAGACCCTGAGCGAACATCAGGAGTTGTTCGACGAGGGCAAGTTCCTTGATTTTCAGTCCGTCACCACAACGCTGGAAACTGAGATCCAGCGCGCCCAGCAGGATGCCCGCAAGCTGAGCATCGGTATCGTGGGTGCCATGAAGGCCGGAAAATCCTCCTTTCTGAACGCCTGTATCTTTGGCGGCAGGGACGTTCTGCCCAAGGCGGCCACCCCCATGACCGCCGCCCTGACCCGCATCCGCTATTCCGAGACGCCGCAGGCAACAGTGCATTTCTATGAGCGGAAGGACTGGGAAAAAATCGAGGACAACGCGCAGAAATACGAGGAGCAACTGAACACTAAATACAGCAACTATTGCAAAATCTATGACAGGTCCCACGCAGACAGCACAGAGGGCGTGTGCTCCAAGCAAGTGTTTGAGCGCACACTCTTCCAGCAGGATGTCTCCGAGGTGCTGAAAAGCGCCAAAGAGCTGACCCAGATGGTCGGCTCGAACTCTGCCATCTTAGAACATCTGGGGGATGCGGACGTGCTGGACGGTGACATCATGGCCAAGCTGCAGGATTACGTTGGCGCACGCGGCCGGTTCACACCCATCGTGAACTATGTCGAGCTGGAAGTGAATCTCCCTGAGCTGGAGGATCTGGAGATCGTGGATACCCCGGGCCTGAATGACCCTATCGTCTCCCGCAGCTATGCCACACGGCAGTTTCTGCGCGCCTGCGACGTCGTGATCCTGCTGTCCCCGTGCAGCCAGTTCATGGACGCCAACACGGTCGGTCTGATGGCCAACGGTCTGCCGGACAACGGCGTGCGGAAGGTAATCGTGGTTGGCAGCAAACTGGATTCCGGCCTGCTGAACGAGCCGAAAGGCAGTTTTGCTGTTGCCTCTCAACACGCACTGAACAGTTACAAGGGTCAGTTCCGTAACACCATGCAGCAGGCCATGCGTAACAATCCCCGCCGGGCCGGCATCATGGAAAAGATCAGCGAAAGCGATTTGCTGTTCGTCTCCTCCACCTGCTCTTCCATGGCCCGCAAGCAGAAGCAGCATCAGCCGCTGAGTCCGGCAGAGAACCTTGTTTTGCAGAATCTGCACAGCAACTTCCCGGACTTTGACGAGACTCTGCTGTCATCCATCGGCGGCATCAACAAGGTCCTGAAGACGCTGGAAGCCGTGCGACAGCAGAAGGCAGAAATCATCCATGGCAAAAACAATACCCTGCTGGAAACCGCACAGATAAACCATCTGCGCGCACTCGATAAGATTCAGCAGGAGCTGTCCTCCAGCCGCACCACCCTGAAAAATTCTACCTCTGAGCAGCTCCTGCAGCGTACCAAAGCGATTCAACAGGTCATGGAGTCCTCCCGCGGCAAGCTGATGTACATTTTTGACGGTGCTGCCATCGGATGCAAAAACAAAGTCAACCAGCTACTACCGCAGCTCACACTGGAACAGCAGAACCACCAGCGGCTGGACGTGCAGACCAGTTCCGAGGAACATCACGGTGTCGAAGGCACAGGCCTTTTCGGTTTAATAAAAGAGCACTACTCCTATACGGTCACGAACAACCGGGTTGATGTTTCGGAGGTCGTGACCAACCTTGAGCACCACGCCTCCACCTGCCAGAACACGATCAATCAGGAATTCCAGTATGTCTTCAACCGGGAGCAGCTCTCCCACCGCATTGTCGAGGTGGTTCTGGATGCTTTCCGAAAGAGCGACATGGAGTTTGACGAGGACGACATCCGGCTGCCGCTCCAGAATGTGCTGAACGAGCTTTCCAGTCCGGAGATCCGGTTCGACTACACAACCTACATCGACAAGGTCGAAAGTCAGTTTCCTTCCGGCTATGCGGAAAACGACGACATCCACAAGCTGAAATCTCTTCAGACCCGACTGCTGAACGAAATTGACCAAGACATGGGCCAGCAGTTGACCGCCGCGCTGCAGATGGCCGCCAACATGCTGAACAAGCAGGCCGTAACCTTTGCCGACCGGATTCAGGAGCTGCTCTGCGGCGAGCTGGAAAAGCTTCAGGGGCAGATTCAGGAGCGCGAGACCTACCTTGCTGCCTATCAGCAGTTTGACAAAACGATCCAGCAGATGAAAAAACAGTTGGCACAGACCGACAGCTCCCACTGACGGGTTCTGTTCCCCGCCTGCGGAAACCATAAGAAAGGTGTGACACCGTGCCATTTATTATTGACGAAGACGAGCCCGACCTGAGCACGCTTTTTCAGGGTGTAAAAGTGCCCGAATCCAACATGTACATTTCCGACAGCAGTCAGGCCGTCCGGTTGCTGTCGGAGCTGATCCGCAACGAAAAGCAGCCGCCCGTCCACCGAATCAAGTCCATGGTGGCGCAACTGTTTGCCTTGTTTTCAGAGATTTCGCTGGACAACGAGCTGGAACTGTACGAGCAATTCCTGAACCTGTGTGCCCGGCTGACCGAGATTCAGAAGATCCGGAAACTCCAGAATAAGGCTGTGGTCAGCTTCGGCGGCAAATTCAGTGCCGGAAAGTCCCGCTTCATCAACGCCATTTCCGGCATTCAAGACTTGCTCCCGGTTGACCAGAAACCCACCACCTCTGTTCCCACCTACATCATCAAAGCCGACCATGATACGCTTTCTGCCAACAGCATCTACGGCTATAGCACCCCGCTGACCACGCAGTCCATGGGCGCATTGACCCACGAATTCTACGATACATATGGCATCGGGTTTTCGGCTTTTCTGGACTGCATCATTGCAGAATCCAGTTCGTTCATCCTGCCGGAAGGAATCGCCTTGCTGGACACGCCGGGCTATACGAAATACGATGAGAAGAGCCTTTCCAAGATGACTCTCTCTGACCGACAGCGCGCCTTTGAACAGCTCCGCGCTTCCGATTATCTGATCTGGCTGGTGGATATCGACAACGGCGGGTTGAACCAGGATGACCTCGATTTTCTGGCCTCGCTGCATTTTCAGACCAAAGTTCTGGTTGTTTTCACCAAAGCCGATCTGAAACCGGAGCATGAAATCCATGAAATCTTGAATCTTGCCCGGCAGACAATGGTCCGGACTGCCATCCCATGCTTCGGGGTCACGGCCTATTCCTCTAATCAGAACCAAGAGTACTGCGGTAATCTGATCCCGGTGTTCTTCCAGTATGTCCTGCAGGATTCCGTGCGCAGCAATGATCTGTTCACTGCGTTCCAGAAACTGGAAGACCAGCTGCGCCAGAACCTTGTCCGTGCTATCGACACAACCGGGCACACAGCGCGGGACTTGTTTGGGGGTATCACCCGCTCCCGGCAGGTGATGCAGATCCGCTCGCTGGTGGAGCTGTGGGGCAGAACACAGCAAAAGTACACGCAGTTAAGGAAGCTGCTCAAGCGCTATGATAATCTCGTGACACAGATAAATCATGAGATCGCAAGCTACATTCAGTCGGAGGATCAACATGGATAATACCACAGCCTATCTAGCCGTTCTGGCTCGGATTATGCAGGAGGAGCGCGCAGAGACCACTACCGGGTCGTGGGAGCACTACGAAAAGCTGTACGCTCTGGTCCATACCGACCTGACCACACAGCTCAAAGCCTCCCGCTATCCCGATGCGCCCGCCCTGCAAAAAAAGGCTGAGGGTCTGCTGGACGAGATGGAACCCCTGTACCTCTGCCCCGAGCTGGCCGGCACCGGCTGCCTGCTGATCTCGGACTACCACACCAACACTCTCTTTGAGCCTTTCCGGCGCGCATTCCTGCACTGGGCAGACATTGCCCCGCTGTTCCGGCTCCAGACGCAGATTCCATTTCTGATCGTGGACAGCGAAGAGGATCAGCTGGAAGTTCTGAACTATGCCAACCGGCATGTTGCCCTGTCCCCCGCCGAATATGAACTGCTCCTGACCGAAAGCGGCAAGAACCGCGTGGCTCTCAACAAGATCGTCCAAGTCTTTCTGCTGCGCACCCCGCTGGCGGTCAAAAACGTTTCGCTTATTTTCGATAACGTCTACCACCGGGCAGAGCAGCTGTTCGGGGGCGCGGTGAGCCGAAAGATCGCCTGTCTTAATTCCCGCGGCTTCCAGACCGCTTCCAAGCGCGGACTGGATCATTTTGACGCGGTCACCTGTAAACCGGAGCTGGTTCCCGCACTGAAAGCCCACCCGGCACTCTGCCATTATCCCCGCATGGACTGGGCGATGCTGGTTCCCTGTCTGGGCACCATCCACCCGATTCTGTACGGCTTCCAATACCGTTTTCAGGCACTCTTTACGCAGATGGAATGCTATTATCTGCGCAGCAGCAATGAAATGCAGGAAGTCGTCCGACAGATCACCGATGACATCGTGCGGCTGGGCCAGAACCAGAACGATTCCCTGCCGCAGCTCCGACAGTCGGCCAAAGAGGCCGGAGACCAGCTGAACAACGAGTGGAACGCCCTGCAGCCTGTTCTGGAAACGATTCACACCTGCCTGACGGAAAACGAAAAGGACCTGCGGGATCTCTCTTCCAGCGGGAAAGAGGTGCCCCGCCGTGTGTGGGATGCTGTGTTCGAGATTTTCTTTACCGAAGAGCGAGAAAAGACCCGTTTCGGGCAGAAGATCGAAGCCAGCCTGCGTACACTGGAATATCCGGAGCTTCCGCTGGTACAGGCCTACCTGAAAAAGAAGGCCGGAAAACCCGTCAGTGCTCCAGTCGTCACGGTAGGCCCCGGCGAGTGGGAAAAGGCCCGGATGCTGCTGGAACTTCAGAACCCGGACAGTCTGTCCCGCGCAACGTTGCGCCAGTATGTGGATCTGTTGAAGCCGAACCGGCTTTCCTCTGGCCGGGAATATTACGCAAAAAGCCTGATTGCCACGTTCCCGGAAGACGTCACCTCGGCCCTGACCGAAAGCTTCCAGCGGGGATATCTGCCCGCCGGAGAAAAGCTGTTGCAGCTCTACAACTGCGCTCCCTCTTCCATTGATCTTTCCGTGCTGGTCAACGGTCTGCTGCCGGAAGCCTGCGTGGCAATGGCTCAACGGAGCGCCCCGCGCTGTGTAACATACTCCGATCTGGCCGATCCGGGATTCACTTATTATAAGCTGGCCGCAGTCAAAGAATATCTACCCGCCATCCAGTTCATCGTGGACAAGCTGTATGATTCTGGTTTTTCCACCGCCAAGCGGATCGGCTCGACCAGCCTGACCGATGCTGCCAGAAAAAAATATGCAGAGAACGGAAAGGTTCTCTGTTCCCTGTGCCACTATCTCATCGAGGAACGCAGCCATCAGTCACTGCACAACAGCGAGATTCTTGGTGTGGTGCTGTTCTGCTTGGGCGAATCCTATTCCGAGGCCATGTGCCTGCTTTCCGGCATCGACACCGGCGTTTCTAATTTCTGCAAGGGATGTATGTACCATCACGGCTATGGTGTCGCCCAGAATACGGAGCAGGCCATACGCTATTATCAGCTGGCCGCCCTCAAAGGCTTCAAGAACCCATCCCTGCAGCCTTCCCTGCGTGCGTGCTATCAGGCAGATGCAAAAGAAAAAGAAGAACAGACTACCGCCTATCAGGAGAAAAACAGCTACAAACGCACAACGTCCAACTACCAGACTCACGACAGTGGCTGCTTTATCACAACGGCCACCTGTCGTGCACTGCACGCCGGGGATGACTGCCGCGAGCTGAACCTGCTGCGCTGGTTCCGGGACAACAAGCTGCAATCCACGCCACAGGGTGAAGCCATCGTCCGGGAATATTACCGCGTGGGGCCGCTGCTGGTGCAGGCCATCGATCGCACTCCGGATCCCGACGCACTGTATCAGTCCTTGTGGGAAGACTACATCCGCCCCAGCTGTACGGCACTGGAAAACCGTCAGTGGGAACCGGCCAAGCAAATCTATGTCCGGATGGTCAAGACTCTGTGCCTCCGGTTCGGGGTGGAAGTTCGCCCTCAGATCTGCGAAGCCTTGAAGGACTACTAAACCGCAAAACTCAACAAAAAGCCGAAGCAGGATGACAGAATCTGTCATCCTGCTTTGTTATACTGTGTTCAAACAAATGGAAAGGGGCGCGGAAGATAAAATCTTTGAATTATACAGGAATCGTCATTCGTCGCATCACGGAGGATAAATCGCCTTGAATCTCACAGTTTCGGTCAACCAGAAGCAGCTTCTGGATATTTTATTGAATGTCGGCCTCGTGCGCCCGGTCTTTATCTGGGGAGCACCCGGCATCGGCAAATCTGCCATCGTGGAGCAGTTTGCCGAAGATATGGGGTTGCCCTGTGTTTCTCTGCTGGGCAGCCAACTTGCACCGGAAGATATCATTGGTGTGCCGCAGATCGTGGACGGGCGCAGTGTGTTTTGCCCGCCCCGGATGATCGCACGAGAAGAGCCTTATTGTCTGTTTCTGGATGAGTTGAACGCATGCTCGCAGGAAGTTCAGAAAGCGTTCTACTCCCTTATTCTGGAGCGACGCATCGGGGAATACCATCTGCCCAAAGGCTCCATATTGGTTGTGGGATGTTGGCTGTCAGGTTCCGGGCAAAGCGTCTGGAGCTTCAAAAGCTGGACAAGCTGATTTGGGACAGCATCCCTTCCGGTAAAAGTGCGCGAAATGCACCGCACCATTTTGCAGAACGGGCAAGTCTGGACTCCCTGCACTGTCTGCACCATGTCCAAAAAGACAAGGCACTCTGTGCTGTGGGAACGCTGGGCGGCGGAAACCATTTTATCGAAGTAGATAAAACCCAAAACGGCGATTTCTGGCTGATCATCCATTCTGGCAGTCGGCGGCTTGGCGTAGAGGTGGCTTCGTTTTACCAGAACGAAGCATTTCACCAGTGCCCAGAGGAAATACCTTTTGAATTGGCGTATGCCACGGGCAGCTTAATGGACGATTATCTGCATGATATGCGTATTACGCAGGCATTTGCTGAACTGAACCGCCGTGCTATTGCCAACGACATCATCAAGGGCATAAAGCTGGATGTGGAAGAAACCATCTCCACGATTCACAACTACATCGACCTTGATTCGATGATTCTGCGCAAAGGGGCAGTGTCTGCAAAAGAAGGCGAGAAGCTTATTATCCCGATGAATATGCGGGATGGCTGTCTGCTCTGCATCGGAAAGGGCAATCAGGACTGGAACGAATCTGCTCCCCACGATGCAGGCCGCCTAATGAGCCGCGCCGCTGCCCGGAGCAGTTTTACCTTGTCACAGTAAGTTTTACCTTGTCACAGTACAAGAAAGAGATGAAAGGCATCTATACCACTTCTGTCAACCGGAATACGTTGGACGAAAGCCCGATGGCCTACAAGCCGATGGAATCTATAGCCAAGCGGGTCATTGTAGATGAGATAATCCAACTCCGACCTCTGCCCAGTGCATCCTCAACCCCGGTACAGTCAATTGAAATTTTACTCCCATCCCGGAGCAGCAGCTCCACGCAGCCGGTGTCCATGTTGAATTTGCAAACGCTTTCATCATACTTCATGTTCGTGTCCTCCTGAAATCATGTTGTAGCTTATGTCGGTCAATCTATGATTTCGGATTTCATCTTCCACGGACACCCATATTGAATTTTCCGAAGAAAACAAATAATCCGAACCCATCTCCTATCGGAAACAAGTTCGGATTATTTTTGTTTGGTCCGAGTGGCGAGAATCGAACTCACGGCCTCTTGAACCCCATTCAAGCGCGCTACCAAAACTGCGCTACACCCGGATATCGACCGCCGCTTCCCTACCGAAGCGTGGCGACATGTGATATTATACTCAGATACAGCAGTTTTGTCAACAGATTTTTGCAATTTTCTTTGCTTTTTTCGTAAAAAGTCTGATTTTTGCGAAAGTACGCGCTTTATTTATTTTGCTCTTTTTCTTGCAGAAGCTTGTCTTTTTCCAAAAGTGGTTTCAGATACTGGCCGGTAAAGCTGCCCGGCACCTCTGCCACCTGTTCCGGCGTGCCCTCGGCCACGATTTCACCGCCTGCACTGCCGCCCTCAGGGCCAAGATCGATAATATGATCGGCGCACTTGATCAGGTCGAGGTTGTGCTCAATGACAATGACCGTGTTGCCCGCATCCACCAGCTTTTGCAGCACCTCGATCAGGCGGTGCACGTCTGCGATGTGCAGACCGGTAGTAGGCTCGTCGAGGATATACACGGTCTTGCCGGTGCTGCGGCGGGCCAGCTCGTTTGCCAGCTTCACGCGCTGGGCTTCGCCGCCGGAAAGGGTGGTGGCGCTCTGGCCCAGTGTTACATAACCAAGTCCCACGTCCAGCAGGGTCTGCAGCTTGCGGGCGATCTTGGGCTGATTGGCAAAGAAGACCACCGCTTCCTCCACCGTCATGTTCAGCACATCGGAGATGGTCTTTTCCTTATACTTCACTTCCAGCGTTTCACGGTTGTAGCGTGCACCCTTGCACACTTCGCAGGGCACATACACATCCGGAAGAAAGTGCATTTCGATCTGTAGGATGCCGTTTCCCTCGCAGGCTTCACAACGGCCGCCCTTGACGTTGAAGCTGAAACGCCCCGGGCCGTAGCCGCGCATTTTGGCATCCTGCGTCTGGGAGAACACCGTGCGGATATCATTGAACACACCGGTATAAGTGGCAGGATTGGAGCGGGGCGTACGGCCGATCGGCTGCTGGTCGATGCCGATGACCTTATCCACAAATTCCAGCCCTTCTACCCCATCACACTTGCCCGCGCGGGAACGGGCACCGTTCAGCTCGCAGGCAAGGGTCTTGTACAGGATCTCGTTGATCAGGCTGGACTTACCGGAGCCGGAAATACCGGTAACGCAGATAAACTCGCCCAGCGGGAATTTCACGTCGATATTGCGCAGGTTGTTTTCCCGTGCGCCCTTCACGGTGAGGAAATTGCCGTTGCCGGTGCGGCGGGTCTGCGGTACGGCAATGCGCTTGCGGCCGGAGAGGTAATCGCCAGTGATGCTGCGCTTTGCCTTACAGATATCTTTGACAGAGCCCGCTGCCACGATCTCGCCGCCATGAACACCGGCCCCCGGGCCTACATCCACGATATAATCCGCGCTGCGCATGGTGTCCTCATCGTGCTCTACCACGATCACCGTATTGCCGAGGTCCCGCAGATTTTTCAGCGTAGCAATGAGCTTGTCATTATCACGCTGATGCAGACCGATGCTGGGCTCGTCCAGCACATAGAGCACACCGGAAAGTGCGCTGCCGATCTGGGTGGTCAGGCGGATGCGCTGGCTCTCGCCGCCGGAAAGGGTGCCTGCGGAACGGGCCAGCGTGAGATAATCCAGACCCACGCTCTGTAAAAACTGCAGGCGATTCCGGATCTCCTTCATGATCTGCCCGCCGATCTGCTTCTGTTTTTCGGTCAGGTGCGGCTCATTTTCTTTGATGAAGGCCAGCTCATCCCGGATGGACATTTCGCAGAAATCACTGATATTCTTATCCCCGATGGTCACGGCCAGCACTACCGGTTTCAGACGC
>ERZ780198.2314-NODE-2314-length-14893-cov-70.563149_pt1 | contig 14893 bp, 7 predicted proteins | sample MGYA00510979_ERZ780198 | MGnify/ENA primary metagenome ERZ780198 (study PRJEB29588, sample SAMEA2158039) | human gut metagenome | biome: human gut; feature: human-associated habitat; material: faeces | place: Denmark | collected 2008/2010 ...
CATTTGATATGAAACTATATAAATTATCATTAGCTCTCTTCCTTGGCCTCGGTGCTATGGCTACCACATCTTGCGAGGACAAGTTGGATGTTACCAATCCTAACCAGCAGACCACCGGTACCTTCGGTTTCAATGCTGATGATCTGGAGGAGTGCGTTATTGCAGCATACAACCATATTCGTATGGAAGGTTCTTCGGCACGTGTGGGTTATACCCTCGATGTGACACGTGGCGATGAGGTATGGAACTCATCACAGGTATGGTACATGCCATTCGATGACATGAACGACCCTGTGACGGATGAAATCTCCATGTGGCCTTGGCGTGAGGCTTACTATACTATTAATGTATGTAACTTCATTCTTTCACGTACCACAGGCGATGATGCTTCGCTCAGCGAAAGCATGAAGCGAATCAAGGGACAGGCTCTCTTCCTCCGCGGTTATTCATACTATACATTGGCAGGATATTACCAGAATCCTGCGCTGATAACTGATTATGCCAACTATTCTTCTCTGGATGGTCTCTATGGCAAGAACAGTACCTACGACGATGTGCTCGATCAGGTAGAGAAGGACTTCTCAGAGGCAATGACTCTCCTCCCATCACGTGATGAGGGTGGCGAGTGGGCAAAGGGTCGTGCTACCTGCGGTGCTGCTGCCGGCTACTATGCCCGCACTCTGATGCAGCGCCATAAGTATAGCGATGCACTCGTTGTACTCAAGGACATCATGAACAAGAAGTATGGCTCTTACAAGCTGATGGCCAACTATGGCGACAACTTCCGTGAGGGTTCTGCTTATGAGAACAATGCCGAGAGCCTCTTCGAAATCCAGTATCTCGACTACGGTTCACAGGGTGTAGATGATGAGTGGACTCCTGGTAATACCAGTCCTAATGCTACACAGGGTCATGCCGTAGAGTCTAACTTCGCTCCAGGTAGATTCGGTGGATGGGCAGACCTCTCAGCTTCTCCATGGTTGTACAACCTCTTCAAGCAGGAGCGTACCACAGCTGGTAAGTTGGATCCACGTCTCTACTGGACCATCGGTACATACGAGACAGACTGGGTTGGTTTTGAGAATGGTAACGTAGCTTACAAGAGCGAGATGACAGCTTCTGATACCATCATAACCAACAACAACTATGGTGGTCTTCCTATCGCTAAGTGGACCAATTTCCGTACCAACCTTTATGATAAGGTGACAACCGGTCTTCATTGCGGTATCAACCTCCGTATGATGCGTTACTCTGACGTTTTGCTTCGTGCTGCAGAGTGCGAGAACGAGGTGAACGGTCCTACACAGCAGGCTATCGACTGGATTAACCAGGTTCGTGAGCGTGCCAACCTGAAGGATTTGAGTCTCTCAGACTTCGATACCAAGGATAAGCTCTTCGAGCAGATTGCCAATGTAGAGCGTCCAAAGGAGTTCGGTTGCGAGTATGGTCGTGGTTTCGATTTGATTCGTTGGGGATTCTTCTATGATCAGGGTCGTTTGGCTCAGTTGAAGGAGCACGGAACCTTCCGTCGTTCTCCATACAAGGCAAAGGAGTCAGTAAGCTACTCTTTGGTAGGTGTTGATTCAGAGGTGAAGAGCTCTTACGATACATACGTACCAGGTCATGAGTTCCTGCCTATCTATCAGGGCTTGTTGAATGATAACCCTAACCTGACAGGTAACTCAGCTAATACGAATACGGATAACTCATCTGATTTCTTCGGAAGAGGTTGGACTGTTCATCCTGTAGTTAACTTGGGCAACTAATAATATCTATTCCTATGGGGGGGCTTAAGGATAGCCCCATAGGAAAACCAAAATAACAATTTATATATTTATAATAGGATATAATATGAAACGTCTAAATAAATTAGCAGCCGTCTTCTGCGTGGCAGCCATGGCATTGACAGCGATTACAGGATGTGAGGGTAGTGACATGTTTAGCGTCAACTCTCCTGATTGGCTCTCTGAAAAGATTGATTCAATCGAAAAAGCTAACCAATCTACAGAGGAAGTGCTCGTAGGTATGAATGAGGATGTTTATACTGTAGGTAATACTGATTTCTCTTCAGCCTTTTTTACTTCATTCTCAAAGTATTATGTGGTTCAAGACAACCAGAAGTGGAATGCCGTGTTCAATCTGAACATCAATCCTTCTGCGACTAACACCTATAAGAACTTTGCCCTCGTCATCACCAATGATGTGGATCGTGGCGGAACAGGTTATACCGAGTATGGTGCTATCCGTTTTGATAACCAGCCAAGCGGTAACTCTGAGTGGGGTGACCATATCGACAGAAGCTGCGTGCAGAGTAATCTCACCTTTGAAACTGATACAGACAAGGGTGTAGATAAGTTGGGTGGTAAGGTAACATTGACGGTTGACCGTTCCCGTGTAGATACTTTCATGGTGAAGATTACCAATGGTACTGTTACCAAGACCTACATTCAGCCATCTAAGATTGCTAATCTGAATGCAGACGAGAGCAATACCAACATCCGTTGCTTCCTGGTACCTGAGGGCTCTTACATCGATTTCATGCAGAGCAACGTAGAACCTATCGGCGGTTATACATCTGCCCAGGATAAGGCTCCGGTTTCTATGGTGTTGAACAATGTTCCTGCCGAAGTAGACGAGAATACACCCCTAGAGAAGGCAATGGAGAATGTATCTGCTACCGTAACCTTCGAGGAAGGTATAACCAAGGTAATTCCTGCCAAGGAACTTTATTTCTCTCCCATCAACGATATGGATGTTTCTGGCACCAAGAACCTCATCGTCATCTATAACAAGACATTCAAGGGCGAGAATGCTTCTACTCCTATCGTTGCACAGAAGACATTCGAAGTTGTGCCAGCTATCACAGCTCTCCATATAGTAAGTGCGCCTAAACGTCTTGACTATACATATTATGAAGCTTCTGGTATAACATTGCCAGAAAATGCAACTTTGGCTTTAGATGTAAAAGGCTTGGCAGTACAAGCTACATATTTGGATGGCAAGACTCGTGACATTGCTCTTGATAAGTTAACTTTTTCTAACGTACCTATGAAGGTTGGTAAGCAAGCTATTACGGTAACTGCAAAAAATGGTGTTAAGACAACTTTCGATGTTAATGTAACGAAGAGTGCTGCTACATTCGTAACCCCTAGCCCTGCAGTCTTGGGTGCAGAGGATTGCACTAGTCCATTTTGGAGTGCTCACCTTGATGCAGATGTTCATGTCCCTTCTGGTGAAGCTCGTGCATTCTCTCTGACTAATTATGGCGCAGCTGCTAATTTTAACAATTATGTAATAGTCCTCCGCAAGGCTGATTTGAGTGAGTATGGTGTGTTCCGTTCTGACAACTGGGGATGGGGCGCCGCTGTAGGTGGTGATGGTGCTCCTAGTATCTCTCATGCAGGAACTCAGGGTGAATGGGCAACTTGGCTTGCTGGTATGAATGGTGCCAAAGTACAAGTTTATGTAGCCAATCAAAATGGTAAGGTTAATATTTTGGCAGTGATGGTTGGTACTACAGGACAGGTTTCTACACAGTATTATCTGGATATTCCTGTAGAGGCTGATGATGTCAATGTTGACTTTACTGTAGATAGCAGCTGCTTGAAGTTCGATTCTACATCTTCTGCTCGCAAGCACTATACTCGTGCTCACCGCAGATAATCCTCGAAGAGAAATCTTTGGCAAAACTATAATAATAAAGGTAGGTCTTGATGCTAACAGGCTTCCATAGACCTGCCTTTATTAGAAAGAAAATATAAAGGATATAAAAACTAACTAAACGTAAGGAAACAATGAAGAAACTTCATACTTTAGTACTATTGCTCGCTTGTACTTTGGCGGTAGGCTGTAGCAGTGGAGGCGATGACCCAATTGACGATCCAAAGCCTACACCAACTCCTACGCCTACTCCAACACCTAGTGATCCAACGGATGCCGACTTAGCAAACTACAAGTGCCCAACCTATGTTGATAACTATGTATCCATAGCCGACTGGAGTAAGCGTAGCCAGTGGAATCTTGCCAATGTGCACGACCCATCGGTGATGAAGGCAGCCGACGGCTATTATTATATGTATCAGACTGATGCCAGCTATGGCAATGCCCACGATGGTCATGGACACTTCCATGCTCGTCGAAGCAAAGACCTCGTAAACTGGGAATATCTCGGTGGTACGATGAAGGTGGCTCCTGCTTGGGTGAAGGCTAAGTTGAACGAGATTCGTGCTGAGCAAGGTTTGGCTCCTATCGCCAACCCAAAATATGGCTATTGGGCTCCTTGCGTAAGAAAAGTGAAGGATAATCTTTATCGTATGTACTATGCCATCGTGGTGGACAACTACATCAAGACAGGTGGCATTACCTATGATGGCTCTTGGACGGAGCGTGCCTTCATCGGTATGGCAGAGACTACGGACCCAGCCAGCAACAAGTGGACAGACAAGGGTTTCGTGATTTGCTCTTCTTCTGATAAGGGTAAGAACTGGACTCGCAAATCGAACAGCGACTGGGACGGCTACTTCAAGTTCAATGCCATCGACCCTTCGTTCATCATCACACCTAATGGCGAGCACTGGCTTATCTATGGCTCTTGGCACAGCGGTATCGCTGCCGTGCAGTTGAACCCAGAGACAGGCAAGACCTTGAAAGAACTTCCTAAGTCATACGGTACAGCAGATGAGATTGCTCCTTACGGAAAGCTTATCTTCACTCGTACCAACGGTAGTCGTTGGCAGGGAGCTGAGGCTCCTGAGGTTGTATACCATGATGGATATTATTATCTCTTCTTGGCTTACGATGGCTTGGATGTTCCTTACAACACCCGTGTGCTTCGTTCCAAGAATGTGGACGGTCCTTACGAGACGATGAACAACAGAGTGACTAATGCAGCCAATGGCGCAGGTGACAATCCTACCGTCTTGACTCATCCTTATAAGTTCAGCCAGGGATATGGTTGGGTAGGCATCAGCCACTGTGCCGTCTTCGACGATGGCGCGGGCAACTGGTATTATGTATCCCAGCAGCGTTTCCCACAGAATGTAGGTGGAAATGCTTATAGCAACGCCCTGATGATGGGTGGCGTGCGCAGTATCAAGTGGAATGAGAACGGATGGCCTGTTGTCATGCCTGAGCGTTATGGCGCTGTGCCACAAGTGGCTATCAAGGCTAGCGAACTGGCTGGCACTTGGGAAGGTATCGACCTCGCTTATGAGTATGGCAAACAGCGCGTCAGCACCGAATTTACACTCAATGCCGACGGCTCAATGACGGGTGGTACGGCTTGGCCTAATGTGAAGGTATGGAACTTTGATACTTCTTCTAATACACTCACCATCGGTACTACCAAGCTCAAGGTACAGCGTGAGGTTGACTGGGAGGCTAGTCCTCGCAAGTTGACTATCGTATACTCTGGCGTCAGTGGTAGCAAGAGCTTCTGGGGCAAGAAAAAATAAATGTTAGTTAGTTTTTAAGGTATAAAAGAATCTAAGTAGAATCTTTGGGGGAGTTAAGCAGTGAAGCTATGACTCCCCTTTTTTGTTAAAAAAATAGAGAAGATATACAGATGAAACAAACTGCAATGAAATATTTTGGCATTGTGGCGATAGCCATGATGCTAGCGCCAGCTGAGTCTCGTGCACAACAGCCTTTGGTTGTAGATACTCCTTTTGTCCACGACCCCGTAATGGCGTATGAGAATGGCAAGTACTATCTCTACTGCACAGGTCATGGCATCACGCAGATGACCTCTACCGATCGCAAGCATTGGACTATCGTTCCTCAGGGCGTGCTCAAGAACAGCGAGATTCCGGCATGGACGCATGATAGTGTGCCAGGTTTTACCACGCATATCTGGGCTCCGGATGTTATCCGCTTCAAAAACAGGTGGTATCTGGCTTATTCCTGTTCCACCTTTGGCAAGAATACTTCTGCCATCGGCTTGCTGAGCAATACTTCCTTATCTGATAAGGATGGATGGAAGGATGAGGGCTGCCTCGTCGCCTCTAAGGGCGATAGAGACAACTGGAATGCCATCGATCCGAATTTCATTGTTGATGAGAAGGGAAACCCTTGGCTTACCTGGGGTTCTTTCTGGGATGGTATCCAGATGATCAAGTTGGATAAGAAGACGATGCATGTCAAGAAGGGCGCCAAGCCTCAGACTATCGCCCGTCGTCATGCCGTAGGCGATGCATCAGCAGAACCGAATCCTACTTCTAAGTTTGCCGGCACCAATGCCATCGAGGCTCCTTTCATCATGAAGCATGGTGGTTATTACTATCTCTTCGTGAGCTGGGATTACTGCTGCCGTGGCATCAAGAGCAACTATCGTGTTGCCGTGGGCAGAAGCAAGAAGGTTGCCGGTCCTTATTTGGATAAGGAGGGTAGGGACATGCGCAATGGCGGTGGTACGCTGATTCTGGAAGGCGATAAGAAAGAATATGAGGCGATGGGCCATTGCTCTGCCTACTCTTTCCCTGATGGCGATTTCTTCTTCTGTCATGGTTACAGCGTGCCAAAAAATGGCGCCAGCATCCTGGTTCAGAAGAAAGTCAACTGGACGGAAGATGGGTGGCTGACGCTGGAATAGCCTCGATTTTTAAAACACGGACAAATTGAATTTGTCCGGCTCTTTGTCCGGTGGCTTGTAAGTTCTTGAAAATAAGAATCTTGTGAGGATGCGGGCAATTTGTCCGGACAAATTCAATTTGTCCGTTTGTTTTTTTTAGTCCTTTTGGGCTTGAAAACCTTGGGATATGATGCCGAAACCTATGAGATGCTGGGAAGAAACCTATGAGTTATGATGAAAGAAACTATGAGTTGTGGGGGAGAAAACTATGACTTATTTTTTTTAACAATTCAAGATGAGAAAACGAAAATGCGGAAAAAAGTCCCGATAGTGGTGCCAAAAGTTGCTTTTTTAGGCACTTTTTGCACCACTATCGGGCTTTTGGCAAATGAAACTTACTATCATGCGTTATCCTGCCTTCGATACACTCTATGCCATAGTATTTTAGCGTAGAAGAGACTGAAAGATACTGAAACTTGTAAAATAAGGCGTTCTGAATACCCCGAAACATGTAAAATAAGGCACTCTGATGAGTTAAAAACATGTAAAATAAGGCTTTCCTCATTATTTTTTCTTACCTTTGTTCGCCCCGAAAAAACAACGGGATTGGGTTGTGGAAAGGGGGAAAGAGAAAATAGAGATAAATATAAGAAATGAACAAATTAAAAGCTTTATTGGGTTTCGACCCAAAGACTACTACGGTCAAGACTGAGTTGGTTGCTGGTATGACTACCTTCCTGACCATGTGTTACATCCTGGCAGTAAACCCTACCATCCTTGCTACCACAGGTATGGACAAGGGAGCTCTCTTTACTGCCACAGCTATCGCTTCAGCCATCGCCACCTTCCTGCTGGCTTTCATGGCAAAGTTGCCTTTCGCCCAGGCTCCTAGTATGGGACTGAATGCCTTCTTCGCCTTCACCCTTTGTCAGGCTATGGGCTTGACCTGGCAGCAGGCTTTGGCGGTGTTGCTCGTAGAGGGTATCATCTTCCTTGCCATCACCTTCCTCAATATCCGCGATAAGATATTGGAGTGTATTCCGAAGAATCTCCGATTCGCCATTTCGGCTGGTATCGGTATGTTTATCGCTTTTATCGGTTTGAAGAATGCGGGCATCATTACTGCCAATGCGGATACTTTCGTGCAGCTCGGCAAGTTTACACCAGTCAGCATCCTGGGTCTCATCAGCATCCTGCTCTGCGGCTGTCTGATGGCGAGAAGAGTGAAGGGCTCTTTGTTTATCGCCATCATCATCTCTACATTGATAGGTATTCCGATGGGCGTAACCCAGTTCTCTGACAACTGGATGCCGGTATCTACCCCTCACAGCATTGCTCCTATCTTCTGCCAGTTCGATTTCACCGGCTTCTTTACTCCTAAGATGTTCATGGTGGTATTCTCCCTGTTGCTTGTCAACATCTTCGATACTATCGGAACGGTTCTGGGATTGGTTTCCAAACTCGGTGTCAAGGAAAATGAGAAGGGCGAGATTCCGGGTGTGAAGGAGGCGATGATGAGTGATGCCATCGGTACTACAGCCGGTGCATTGCTGGGTAGCTCTACCATCACCACTTATGTGGAGAGTGCTTCGGGCGTTGCCGAGGGTGGTAAGTCGGGCTTGACATCTTTCTTTGTGGGTTTGATGTTTATCCTGAGCATTTTCCTGGCTCCTATCTTCCTGCTGATTCCGAGCGCAGCCACCAGTGGTGCCCTGGTAATGGTGGGTGTATTGATGATCGATTCGTTCAAGAAAATTGAGTTGGAGGATATCTCCGAGTCATTCCCTGCCTTTATCACGATGATTACGATGGTACTCTGCTACAGTATTGCCGATGGCATCTGCCTTGGTATTCTGAGCTATGTATTGATCAAGATGATGGTGGGCAAGTTCAAGGATCTGAATCCTACGCTGTATATCCTGAGCATCTTCCTGCTCTTCAATTATGTTTTCGGTTAATTAAACGACAGATAAAAAACGAGGCGGCAATCTGCATCACGCAGGTTACCGCCTTCTCTTTTCTAACTAACTTTCTTATCAACTATTCAAAATGTTATTACCTATATATGGATTCCAGGGCATCCTGCCCTGTGTAGTCTGTTATTTCAAACGGATGATATTCAGCGAGCTGGCTGGAATCTCTACCGTTGCACCGTTCTTCTCTGTAGTTACGTAGTTTTCTACAGGATAGATATTGGTAGGATTGTCGATGGTGTTCTCCTCCAGACCGTTCTTGGCAGAAAGGCGGATGAGCTTGCCATTCTTGATTTCCTTGCCTTGAAGATTAATCTTCGCTGTGGTGTGCTCGGTGCTGGTGTTGGCAATCTTCAGGATTACCTCGCCCGTCTGTTCATCAAGTGTGGCTGTAGAGAAGATGCCAGGAAGGGTGTTTGCCTTCAACTTGGTAGAGAATATTTCCTTGCCATCCAACTTGGCGAAGATGCTGTCGCCTACAACTTTCAGCTCGATGTCATACCACTTGCCGGTCTCGATGCTGCCTGGGGTAGTAGCTATCTGACTCTTGGCACCATTCACGATAGACTCCACACCGTGCTGGGTATTGTTCCAGCCACCGAGGTTCAACCAGCAGTAGTTGTTCTTATCCACGTAGTTAAAGATGATAAGGAAGCCTTCGTTTCCGGCATCCTTCTTCGCGCGTACCTTATATATATAGCCGTTGCTGGTAATCTCGCCTGGGTTCAGACGGATGCAGCTTTCTTCGTTGCTGGTCTGCTTGATGAGGCTACCCTCTGTCTTCCACTGTCCACGGATATCGGTAGGCAACTCCTGCAAGGTCATCGGCAGCGCCTTTCCGTTCTCATCGCTGTAGCCCTTGTCCTCGAAAGAAACCTGAGTGCCCCATGTTCCCATACCTACGCGGCAGATAGCTGGCTTCACCTGGGTCTGCTCATATTTGTATGGATTCTCCTGGTTCACCTTCAGTACACGGGTACCGATGTTGTTTGCCATCACGTTCTGAACGTAGTAAGATGGAGTTCCGAATACCTTGTCTGATGTATACTGAATCATATCCGGTGCCCACATACGGTTGTTGAGGTTGGCGAAGATAGGAGCGTAGGATGCCATGGTCACGATGTCAGAGTTGTTCTCGATGCCCATCATATAGACAGCCTCACCGAGTGCAGCATCGAGTGAACCCATATTGCCGAAGCCCTGGGTTACGGCATATTCACCTACATAAATCTCGCTGCCCTTACGGTCGTAGTTATCATACTTGTTGAAGTTCTCGGCAAACCAGGCAGGATTTCTGTAGTAGTGCTCGTCGAGGAGTTCTACGCTCTCGTTGCTTTCCCACTTAGGATTGTCATCGCCCCAAGCCACCACGTTACCGATGAGGTGCATCTTAGGATATTTTGCCAGAACCGCATCCTTGAACTTCTTGAAGCGCTCGTAGTAATGGTCGCTCTGAGCCGCAGGATCCGGCTGGTTGTTCTCATTACCAATCTCCAGATACTCGATATTGTATGGTTCCGGATGACCGTTCTTAGCACGGAGCGCACCATATTTAGAGGTAACAGGACCGTTGGCATACTCCAGGGCATTCATGCACTCATCAATCCAAGGCTGGATGCTGTCTACAGGAGTCATACCGCCGTGCCACAAACCTACGTTTACAACATAGAGAGGCTTGGCGTTCAGATCCTCGGCAAGCTGCAGATACTCATCGAATCCCATACCGTCGCTGGTACGGTAGCGCCAGTTTACGTTCTTATGGCCCGGACGTTCTTCGATAGGACCGATAGTCTTCTCCCAATGGAAAGCATTCTCAGGAGATTCCTGTCCCTCTACGTAGCAACCGCCAGGGAAGCGGACGAACTTAGGATGGATGTTATAGAGAAGCTGAGCCAGGTCAGGGCGCAAGCCATTCTCGCGATTCTTGAAAGTAGGAGGGAAGAGGCTTACTACATCGAGAACGATGGTACCCTTTCCGTCGGCTACGAGTTCAAACTGAGCCTTGGCATCGTTTCCGTTGGCAGTCAACTCAGCCGTATATTTGGTCCACTTCTTGCCAACCTTGGCATTGAGGGTGGTTTCTGCGTAAACCTTATCGCCCTTGGCGTTGGTGAGGCGAGCCTTCAATCCGCCCTTGTAGCTACCCTTAGCCCAGAAAGAGAGTTTATAGGTTCTGCCCTGCACGGCGTTGATTCCCCAGAAACCCTCATTGATGAGAGAGACTGTAGCTGCAGGCTTGGCAGCGATGGTAAGCTGGAGTGCCTTGCCCTGTGCATTGTTGAGCAAACCCTTATTGATGAGTTGTGCATTGATCTTTGCACCTTCCTGAGCGGCAGTTTTCCAGGTAGGAATATTCTTGTCATCGTCTTCGAAAGAACGGTTGCTGATGAGTTCGGCATAGAGACCGCCATCTGCAGCATGGTTGATATCCTCGAAGAAGATACCATAGAGGTCAGGAGATACCTTGATACCTGGGTTAGAGGCATCTACATTGATGGTAACCTGTGCGTTGGCTGCCAAAGCTGAGGCCAACACTGCTGAAAGTAAAATCTGTCTTTTCTTATTCATTTCTTATTCTTAGGTTTGTTTACTTGTTGGTTGGCATGAAACCAAGCTAAGCCCGAATTCATGCCGCTATTAATACACAGTTGCAAAAGTACACAAAAAACACAAAGAAGAGGTGGACAAAAAGCGAATTATAGTGTAAAAGGTGGATTTTCTGATGAAAATCCACCTTTTTGTCGATTAACTTTGTGTATATTAGGCTTTGCGAAAGAATAGAAAGTGTTGGTAGACTTCCTGCGGAAGTTGGGAACAGAATTCGTTAAATTAACCAAAATCTAAAACTTGAACCAATTTGAACAAGGCGGTTTATAATTAGATTGTGTAACTTTGCATCCATAAATGAGATTCTAATTTCTATTATAAAATATGAATGACAGTTTAATTAATTATTCAATTTATGTAAGTTCTCTTTAAAAGTGTAAAGTTCTATAATTATCAAATATTCATAAACTATGAAGAAAAAGCAAATGAAAGCAAGTCTATTACTTGCGTCTTTATTGACGTTGGGTTTCTCGGTAACTGGGTGTACAAATGACGATTATGATTTTGACCAGATTGATGCTACGATGGGATTTGGTAGTGGCGAATTGGAAATACCTGCCAGTTCTACCATGAACATTCCTTTGTCTGATATTCTGGAACTCGAAGAGAATGGTAGTGTGAAGATTGCCGCAAACGGTGATTATCTGTTCCAATTGACAGGTTCTGATGCATCATCTGCTTCACCAATGATTTCTCCTATTGTTCTGAGGGGTAATTCTTATTCTAATACGCTAACCTTAAATGCCAATTCTGCTGCCAAGTGTACCCGTGCAGCCGGTAGTCATCTCAGTTTTGTCTCTCCTAAGGAGTTGATGTTTAAATATAATGGTACGGATGCTGCTGTGAAGAGCCTGAAAAGTGCTGAGGTGGCTGGCGAAATCGAACTGAAGATTAATCTCACTCTTGGTGGTCTTTCTTCTGCTATCACCAATATTGATAAGGCTACCCTCACTCTTCCTGGCTATCTGGAGATTTCACAGGTAACAGGTAATGGCAATGGCGTTCCTATGGTCAACGGCTCGAAGATTACCGTGGAGAATGTTTCAACAAGTCGCAATCTTCAACTCACCATCAAGGCTAAAAAACTGGATTTTGAAAACCAGGATGATTATGGTAAGGTTGTCATCGGCAATAATGGCTCTATCAGGATGGATGGTTATTTCGCCCTCGGTATTGAGGCTAATGTAACGAGGGTTCCTACATCTGCACTGACCATCGGTGCCAACGTGAATGTCAATGATATTACCTTGAAGTCTGCTACCGGTATCTTCGACCCAGAAATCAATATCTCAAGCTTGGGTGATGTATCTGTGACTGGCGTTCCTGACTTCCTTTCAGAAGATGGCGTAAGAGCAGACTTGGATAATCCTCAGATTATTCTTTCTATCCAAAATGATATGGATGCAGCGGCAAAGGTGAGTGCAAAGGTGATTTCTACCAAGAACGGTCAGAACTTGGCTACCGTGCAACTCCCTGAGATGAATATCTGCAAGACTACTGTTGCGCCAGTGACCAAGATCTGTATCTGCCGCCATAAGACTGCAGAACTGACTGCTCAGTATGGTGCTGCCAATGTATATGAGGTGAGCAACCTGGCTACACTCATCAACCAGCATATTCCAGACCACGTACAGATTACCGATGTAGAGACGAAGGCTGATCTCAGGCAGGAAATGACCATCGAGTTCGGACGCAATTATCGTATCGAGCCAAGCTACGAGATTTATGCACCATTGGCATTTGCCGAGGATGCAGTCATCGAATATGCTGATGATTTCGACGGTTGGAATGATGATCTGGATGATCTGGAATTGTCTGAAGGAACTTATGTTCGACTGACAGCCGATGCGCAGAACCTGGTTCCTGCTACCCTCATCGTAGAGGCAACTCCACTCGGAGTGGATGGTACTGATATCAGTAACCTGATAGAAGTGAATGTCAAGAAGGGTACTGTGAAAGCATCTGCTGATGGCGTGACAGCCGTGAACTCTCCGCTGGAAATAGAACTCCGTGAAAAGGTAAAGGGCGGATTGCAGAAGCTCGACGGACTCTCTTATAAGGTAAAAGGTAAGGCAAGCCATGATGGAACTACCGTGACCGGTATCAACCTCAACTCTGAGAAGCATACCCTGAAGTTGGAAAACATCAAGGTGAAACTCGTGGGTAAGGTGATTGGTAACTTCAATTAATGACAGAGAGTAGTAACAGAATAATAACACACATAAAAGACAAAGAAAATGATGAATAAAATATATAAGCATCTCTTGGCTGCCTCTTTGCTGATGATGGGTGGCACCGCAATGGCTCAGACACTCAATTCCGCTTACTTTACTGACGACTACAAGTTCCGTCACGATATGAACCCGGCTTTTGAGAACAAGCAGAACTATATCACCATCCCAGCTTTGGGTAATATCAATGTCAACCTGCAGGGCAACTTCGGCTACCAGGATATTGTACTGAACAATCCGATGTACGGACAGGAGGCGGGTGCCAAGAAGATGACTTCCTTCATGAATCCTTATATTTCTGTCGATGAGGCGCTGAAAGGCTTCAGCAAGAGCAACAACCGCATACAGGGAGATGTAGGCATCGCCATTCTTTCTGCCGGTTTCAAGGGCTTTGGCGGTTATAATACCATCGAGGTGAATGCCAAGGCATCTTTCGGCGCTTCCCTGCCTTATGAGTTGTTTGAATTTGCCAAGAATACGGGCAATCAGAATTATGAGATTGGTGATGTGAGCATGATGGCTCGCTCTTATGCTGAATTGGCATTGGGTCACTCTCATCAGATTAACAAGAAACTCCGCATCGGTGCTAAATTGAAGTTCCTCTTCGGTGTGGCTGATGGTGATGTTCGTCTGGAAAACCTGCGTGCTGACCTCTCTGGTACAGACAAGTGGATTGTTTCCGGCAAGGCGAATGCCCAGGTTTCTATGAAGGGCTTTACTTATAAGACTTCAAGAGATAAATATAACAACCCGGAGAAGGGGGAGTACGAAAAGATAGATGATGTAGATGTTGATGGCGCAGGATTGGGCGGCTTTGGTATGGCACTCGACCTCGGTGGTGTCTATAAGTTGAACGATAACCTGATCCTGAGTGCTTCTGTTCTCGATTTGGGCTTCATCAACTGGAGCAACAATATGAAGGCTGTGAACAGAGCTGAGAGCTTTGAGTTCAATGGCTTCCATGATACTGCGGTAAGAGAAAACAGCGGTTCTACCATCGATGACAAGTTGGATGATTACGGCGACCAGATTACCGACTTCATCAACCTGAAGGATTTGGGCGACCAGGGTAGCCGTACTACCGCTCTGGCAGCTACGCTCAACTTTGGCGCAGAGTACAGTTTGCCAGCATACGACAAGTTGTCCTTCGGTTTGCTGAGTAGCACCCGCATCAATGGTGATTTAACCTGGAGCGAGGGTAGACTCAGTGCCAACTGGAAACCATTGAAGTGGTTGGATGGTGGTGTCAACTTTGCAGTCAGCAGTTTTGCTACAAGTATGGGTTATGTTCTGAATATCCATCCTAAGGGTTACAACTTCTTCATCGGTATGGATCACATCTTGGGCAAGACCAGCAAAGAGTTCATTCCTCTCAGTTCCAATGCCAGCATCGCATTGGGTATGAGCGTTACCTGGTAACAGATAATTGCAGGTTTGAGAAGTAGGAAAATATGATAATGAGGGTGTGTCATAAGTCTATGGCGCACCCTCTTTTATGTTATTTATTGTATAAT
>ERZ780198.2316-NODE-2316-length-14887-cov-3.278789_pt1 | contig 14887 bp, 14 predicted proteins | sample MGYA00510979_ERZ780198 | MGnify/ENA primary metagenome ERZ780198 (study PRJEB29588, sample SAMEA2158039) | human gut metagenome | biome: human gut; feature: human-associated habitat; material: faeces | place: Denmark | collected 2008/2010 ...
TTTCATCTTTTTGATTCCGTCCCCGGATCGTCTGGATGATTCCCTGACTGCCTGTGTCTCTCAGGCTCCGTTGTTTCTGCGTTTCCGCCGCAACGTTTGATATCTTACCACTTCTCTTTCTTTTTGTCAACAACTTTTTTGATTTATTTTTCTCAAGTTGTTTTTCAAAGAATTAAGGGCATAAAAAAATATCTTAGAATGTTGAACGGAGAAGGAGGGATTTGAACCCTCGCACCGCGTAAACGGTCTACACCCTTAGCAGGGGCGCCTCTTCAGCCACTTGAGTACTTCTCCTGAATCAGCAATTCGTCTGATATTGTGCTCACATCTCTGTGACGCTCATTTATTATAATAAATTCATTTTGAAATGTCAACTGATTTTTTGCTTTTTCTTTATTTATTTTTTCAGGGTTCACTTGCAAAGTGAAATTTACTTTTTTCAACTCACCTATTCTTCTTCCATGCATCCAGTATGTCTGTATCCTCATTTGAACGCAGAGAAGCACCTGCCGAAGTCATCTCACATCTGACATAAAAATATGGACAATTCCTTCTTGAATATAATAAGAAATTGCCCATATCAAATATTTATTCTTCTTTATTTTTTCAGATACACATCACTGTACTGAACACCAAACTGCAGTGCCGCCTGATGGTTATTCATATAGATATCTACATGTCCATATGGCGTTCCCAGATCTTCTACTGTATAGACCTGTCCATTGATGATCAATTCGGTTCCAAATGGCAGTCCTGCCATAGCTACCGTATGATCGATCGTCGGCATTGCTCCGCTCGCCGTAGGTCCGCCTGACCAGACTCCACAACAGATCGGACAGCTGCAATATGCTGTCAGCTTAAATTTGCCAAGGTATGAACCATATTCTGTGCTCTTCGCTATAACAGCATTATCATAGTAATCTGCTGCCATATCCTTTTTCTTCAATGCATCCAGTATGTCTGTATCCTCATTTGAAATAATACGGACTGCCCATACTGCATCGTTTTCATTTACAGTGCTTTCTATAATGCCCGTGGCACTGCTGTGTGCCTCGATCGTTCCGCCGTCACCAGTACTCATAACTACATGATAAATATAGCCATCCGATCTCTGATAAAAGATCAGATCGCCCGGCAATGCATCTTCTACCGGTATTTTGGTGGCACATTCTGCCTGGTCTTCCGCCACACGCGGAATGCTGTAACCAAATTCTGCATAAATGCTCTGTACAAAACCGGAGCAGTCTGCCCCTTTTGTCAGACTGGTACCTCCCCATACATAAGGATTACCCAGGAACTGCTTCGCATATTCTAACATAGAGGTGCGGATCAGTCCTGATACAGAAGCTTCTTTTACGGAAGTTACCGTGTAATAGCAGGCTTTGTTGTCTTCCGGTTTTACTTTTGCTTTAGCAAGGGCATAAGTATCCTCGCCTTTTTCTTCGATCTCTTTTTTCACTTCTTTTCCGGTTTCGAGCTGCTTTGTCTGTACAAATCCCCTGACATCATCTGATTCTACATAACTCCATTCCTGATCCTCATCATCCAGAATATAACACAGTCCGCCTTTTTCCAGTGTACCTACTACCTCCGGCTCCTGGTCCTTTTCTGTATCTTCACTCTTCTCCGATTTCCGATCTGTGCTTTTCTTTTTCTCGGATTCCTGTGTTTCACTTTCCCCGGAAGCACTGTCCGGCGTTTCGCTCTCTTTCGCAGAATTATCCTGCGTTTCGCCCTCTTTCGCAGAATTATCCTGCGTTTCGCCCTCTGTCACACTGCTGCTCTGTTTTTCACTTTCTGAGGCAGTACTTTCCTGCGTTTCTTTTTCTGTTTCTTCTTTTTTATTGTTCTTGGTTTCTTCCTGCGGAATAGAATCATAGATTTTGATTCTCTTTTTTGTCAGGGCGTATTTCTTTTTGGCTACTGCTTTGTATGCAGTTGTCTGTGTATGCAGAAACGCCTTATTTTCATAAGCTTCTTTGAGAACTTCGGCTGTCTCTATATTCTTTTCTTTTTTATGCTTTACATAACGTTCCGCTTTTTCGTCTGCCCATACATATTTTGCTTTTATGAAGCCTCTGGCTTTTCCGGATTCTACATAATACCATTCGCCATCGTTGTCTTCTTCCAGAATATGCAATACGCCAAGTGCATTGATCTTTCCTACTTTATCGGATTTTGTATTTTTCTTTTCATAGAGATAAACATCATCTCTTTTTGATACAGCATATTTCTTTTCTACCTGAAAAAAACGAAAAGTCTGTTCTACTTTTGGTGACTCTATTTTCTGCTCTGTTTCCGTTTCTGTCTCAGTCTGATCGCTGCTTTCTGTCTCAGTTTCCGTTTCGATTTCAAACGGCATCTCTTCTATGGATACAAAACCTGCTTCTCGCTCTGTCGCTGCTTCGGTTTCCTGAGTTTCTGTCTCGGTTTCTGTTTCGGTTTCCGTCTGTCTCTCAGTTTCCGTTTCAGTTTCTGTCTCTGCCTCTGTCGCACTGTTGTCTTTTTGTGGTGCTGCATAGGCAGAAATGCCAACGGCTGAAGAAAGAAACAGGACGGCTGCTGCCGCTGCTATGTTTCGTCTATACATTTATTGCTATACTCTCTTTCTTGCTTTGATATATACTGCTGCCGAACCTGCCATCAGAAGAACCATAGCCGGGATATTGGTTGTATCGCCTGTCTTTGGTGCGTTCTGTGTTGTCGTCGTGGAACTCGAACCTGATGTCAGTGTGGAAGGCGATGCACTTGTTGATGCCGTTGTGGACGGTGTGGCGGTTGTAGAAGGTGTCTCCGTTTCCGTCTCTTCATCGTCATCCGGCTGTGCTACCATACTTGCTGTCTCCACTTCAGATGTCAGATTGGTCGATCCATTTCGTAATTCATCTACGGTCATGCTGATATTGAACTGCTGACCGGTTGTTGCATTGCCTGTCAGATTGAACCAGAGATCTACCAGAGTTCCTTTCAGCTTTTTCGGTGTTGTTGACGAAAATTCAATCACAATCTTACCTTCCGTTCCGGCACTGTCTGTCGGCTTGATAACTTTGATCGTCATACCTTCCAGTGCGTCGCTGTCCTCCGCATTGGAATCATCGTATTTCATCGCATTGGTATCATAGTTAATCGTTACTTTTCCATATGTAATCTCTTTTGTGCTGGATACGCTGTAAGTTGCTGAAATGCTCTCTTCTCCGCTGTATACCTCATCCGGCTCAAATTTGAATGTAACGTCCTTCTGTCCGGTTGTTGTTCCGGATGTCGAACTGCTTCCTGATGTGGAGCTGCCGGATGATCCATAAGCAGAGCTTCCTGAAGAAGAACTGCTTCCCGATGTTGAACTGCTTCCTGCCACACGGTTTGACGGTGTAGTGGAAGTCTGACTCTCTGCCTGAGTGGACGTCTGTGGCACTGCAAGGCTTTTGCCTGAACTTGATGTACTTGTCGTACGTGCCTGTCCTTTTGACGCAGATTTCTTTTCACTCTGGAGTTCAAGATAATCTGCATATTCTTTTTCCAGGTCGTATTTCTGGATTGCTTTTTTCAGTTCTTTCTCTGTGTCTGCTTTCAGAACGGTAACTGCCTTCACTTCCTTGCAGTCTGTAAACACCAGATTATTTTCCAGCTCACACTGGTTGAAGATCACAACCGTCTGTGGAACAAGCTCTGCTACCTCATAGACCATATCTTTCTGCATATCACTCAGTTCTACGGTTGGATATTTCTCGATTTCTGAATCTTTGTCTGTCTCGGATTCTGTTTCTGTTTCCGTTGTTGTTTCACTTTCAGATTCTGTCGTTTCTGACTGAGTTTCTGTTTCAAATTCAGTTGTATTCTCCGTCAGTGCCTCTGTCTCAAACTCTTCATCTGAAAATTGAAAAACAACCGCTGCCAGTTCCGGCACCTGATTTGCATCGATCTCTTCTTTTAATTCTTCGATCGTTACTTTTTTTACTTTTGCTTTTCCGGTTGTTTTATCTTCTTTTTCTCTTATATAAATAAAAGAATCTAATCCGTTTTCTTCCGGATCTTTCTCTTCTGTCTGCTCTGAAGCTGTCTCCTGTGTCTGCTCGGTATCCGCAGACTGTACAGTCCCTTCTTCTGCAGGCTGAAATCCAGCCTCTGTATTATCCCCTTCTGCTGCATATACTGTGACAGACATTGCAAGTAAAGCGGATGCTGTCAAAATGGTGCAAAGTTTATGCATTCTTTTTTTCATTTATTTCCTCCTCATGCTGCAATGCAATTTAGCACTGCGATGCTGCTCTGGTTACTTTTACCAAGCAACACGATTTTTATTCCTAATTTATAGTATATTTATCTAAATGTAAAAGTCAATGTAAAAATCTCCTCTGTTTTGTTTGAAAAGCATGTTTTACATTTCTTTCACAAAATGACCATATTTTTGAACTTTACGCAGTAATGTAATCATACATAATGGAATGAGCACTCCGGCAATCACATAACTGATGTGCAGACCGTAATCTGAATGTGGAAATTTTCCAATTTTTTCAGCATCTGTAATGCCATACACTGACGAATAAATACGATCCACGATCTTAAATCCAAGAAAATGCAGTGCCATAATGTGAAAGCTTTCTTTTCCGACCAGTGAGAAAAATTTTTCTGTATATGGATTTTTGCCAAGTATTTTTGCAAGCCCAATACAAAAATAAATACCAAGCAAGGTCACCGGATAAAAAAGTACCGGATGTAAGATCTGATTGACCGAAAGTTCAATACTTCCCGGCATACGATTTAAGATTCCAAGAATCACGGCAGCACTTAAAATAGTTCCATACCAGGTAATCCCTTTGTCGAGTTTGTCCCATTTCTGTTTTGCAAAGTAACCAATGTACATAATCGGAACCGCCAGAATTGAAGTCTGTATCCAGTATTCCCAGGTCAGCTCCCGACTGTTTGCATATAATGCAACAGCAGCAAACAGAATACAGATGATCTTATGCCAATATTCCGGTTTTTTACTTTTTTCTGCTTTGCTGAATGCAATCGCAAACAATGCTGTTCCGATAAAAAACATTGGCAGGAACCAGCAGGCTCCCAGCAATTCTTCAGTGTATTTCATCAGCAGACTCTGTACGATGCAGGATACCATTTTGCTGATGCTGTAATGTTCGGTGCTGCTGATCATTTTGACCGACACCAGTGTGTTATGTAACAGCGTAAACACGGTATTATAAAGAAACAGCATACCGCCAAGCTTCAAAAGCCGCTTGCCGATATACTGTTCCGGGTGCTCATGGTATTCTCTTTTGTAAAAAAATCCCGCCACAAAAAAGAACACCATTAAATGATAACTGTATACAAATTCTCCCACACTGACGTTCAAGGCTGGTATCATGATTGAATAGCAGCAATGTCCCATCACAATAGAAATGATACCTATCGCCTTTACAATGTCCATTGTTGAATTTCTTTTTCCCTGCATTTTTCCTCTCCCTTAGCCTCTTGCTCCTCTGACAAAACGCTCCAAAACATCTGTGATAACTGTATTCTTCATCAGAATCAAAACAACTGCATAAACCAGTCCCGATACGATCACCGATACAAGAATCAGATAAATCTGATTTTCAATAACTTTTGCAGCCAGCATACAGCAGATCACAATCCCCACACAGCCAATGATCGTTGAGATCAGATTTCTTGCTGTGCAATTGATCTTTATGATTTTTCTTGACTCGTATGCGGATATTACACATACACATACTTCTGCGATAATCGTCGTAAAAGCCGCTGCACTTTCCTGATATCTTGGAATCAGGATAAAATTCAGTACAATATTTATCACTGCACTGAGGATTGTCGCAAACATAACAATTTTTTCTTTTTTGTAAGAAATCAACACACAGTTGGAAAAAAAGTTTGCAAAGACAGCAAAGACAAGGGCAATACTGAGCAGCTGCAGCGGAATATAGGCTTCGCTGAAAGATGCTCCGGCAAACTCTTCTACGATTGGCTTACTCAGACAAAACAGTCCCACCATCGCCGGACAGCAGATTGCTACCATATAATCGATCAGTTTTCTTCCCAGCTGTAATATCTTATCTTTTTCCTGTGTTCCAATATAAAATGCGAATCTTGGAATAACAACTGCCACGACTGCATTAAGAACCTGTTTTACAATCTTATATATTTTGGCCGCTGTTCCGTAAATTCCAACGTGGTAATCATCTGTCAGCCATCCAAGGATTGTTGTGTCTGAGCTGATATAAATGGTAGCTGCAATCGTTGTCGAAAACACGATCATAATCGGTTTTAAATGTTTCAGCGGCGGCTTTTTTACCAGATGCAGCTGCACATATTTCCTTGAGTGGAAAAACATAAATAATCCGGAACCGCTGCTTGAAATAACGGAAATAATAACATACTTGTAAAGGTCATCTGCACTGTGTACAAACAGCAGCATCAGGATGATAGATACGAACTGAAGAATAAACGTAACAAACGTAATATAACCAAAATCTTCATATATATTATAAATCCAGACAACGCTCAGCGTTGCCAGCAGAATTTCTAGGCTGAGGATCCCGATCACGATATTATAGCTCTTCAGCTTGTCTACAAACATAAGTGCCAAAAACAACAAGATATACGATACGATCGTTGCATAAAGATTGATAGAAAAAATCTCGCTTGCGAACTGATTCATTTTTTCCTGATCGCCCCGGTATTTTGTTCCTTCTCTTACTGCATAAGTGGTGATGCCAAGAGCTGCGATCAGAGAAAAGTAGCTGATAACCGATACGGAAAAATCGTATTTTCCAATCGCATTTACCTGAAGTACTCGTGTGATATACGGGAATGTGATCAGTGGAAATACCAGAGACAATACCGTTTTCATAACATTGAGCACTGCGTTTAATTTGATTGACTTTTCTTTCATGTTCCCTGCTCCTTATTTCTCTGACAGCCTTTGTTTGCCTGTTACCAGAAAGTATAACAGCCAGTAATGCTTCTTATCAAATAAGTACCAGATTAACCAGCCTGGCTTCGACTGCTTTTTAAATGCTTTCGTTTTCTTTTTATCTGTCGGTTGCTGAAACACTGCTGCTGTGCGGAAATATCTTAAAAGCTCGATTCTTTTTCCAAACGGCATTTTTACTTTTTTCGGGCTTACATAACGCACGATCGTATAAATTCTTCTGGAAAGCTCTTCCACCCAGAATGCCGGAATCTGTGTTTCAATACCGGTCTGTGTTACCAGTCTGCTTTTATTTTCCAGACACTTCATCAGCGAAGTGATATTGTTAATGTCTGTCTTTCCGCTTGTACTGTGTGCATATCGCATGATCCACACATAGTAAGTCTTCGGATTCAGTACAACACTTGGGCTGCACAGATATATTTTCGTTATAAAATCCAGATCTTCATATCCAAACTTCATGGTTTCATCAAAATCAATCTGATTTTTCTGTAAAAAAGCTCTCCGATAAATACCGGCCCAGATTCCTTCTCCGGCTTTGTTGATCTGATCAAAATTTGCAGCAAACTGTGAACTGCTGTATACACCTGCTTTAAAAGAGGTCTTTTCTTCTGCGATCACTTTGCCGTCTTTGACCGTGCGATAACTTCTGGAATAACGCACCACATCTGCATCATATTTTTTTGCAAGTGCATAATTATCTTCTAAAAGTCCCGGCAGATAGATGTCATCATTATCACAAAATGCAATGTATTCTCCGGCCGCTTCTTTTAATCCTGCATTTCGTGCAGAACAGATCCCGCCGTTTGTCTTATGGATAACTTTTATTCTGGTATCTTTCGCTGCAAGCTGATCGCATATTTTTCCGCTTCCATCTTTTGATCCATCATCCACAAGGATTAATTCAAAATCCGAAAAAGACTGTTTTAAAATGCTCTGTGCCGTTTCCGGCAAATATTTCTCCGAATTATATACCGGAACAATTATACTGATTTTAATATCTGGCATATTTCTGTCTCCCATAGTCTATAATCCAAAGATCTGTGAGTTTTCCTTTGCTTCCAAAATGGCACGGAAAATATAAAAATCAGATGGATTTGTAATCTTGATATTTTCGGTCGGGCCTTCAAGTGTGTGAAGAGTATGTCCAAATTCTTTCATCAGACTTGCAGAATCAATCCTGTCAGTTTTATTTTCTTTTATCGCCTGACGATGCACATCAAGAATATCTTTCAGGTAAAAACTCTGCGGTGCTTTTGCTGTATAACAGCTTTTGCGGTCGATGATATTCGTAATCTCCTGTTCACCGCCAACCTGAATGATCGTCTCTGTTGCCGGTGTTACCGTGATCGCATTTCCCTTTTCTTTTACCATATTGATATTGTCATGGATTAATTTTCCGGATATCAGGGGACGTACTCCATCATGGATCAGAATGATGTCATCTTCATTCTCTGAAATTTCTTCTGCTGCACAAAGTCCATGATAGATGGATTCCTGACCGCAGGAACCGCCCGGCACAATTTTCTTTACCTTTGTGATACGATCCCGGTCCAGAAGATCTTCCAGATATTCAATATAGTCTTTCAGACATACAATCACGATTGCATCAATCGCTTTACATTTTTCAAAATGCTCGATCGTATGAATGATGATTGCTTTTCCGTTCATCTCAAGGAACTGCTTTGGCAGACCTTTTGTATTCATCCTCACTCCGGAACCTCCGGCAAAGATCAGTCCGATATTCATTATTCTTTATTCTCCTTCATATAAACATTGAAATCATGCGATATCCTCTTATTTTCCGGAGGAAGCTGCATATAATCTCCGTACAGTTGTGTCAGATAGAAATCCCAGCATTTTGGTGCCGGAAACATATGTCCTTCAAATTCTACTTCCACCGGCTCTAAAAATTCTTTCGGCATTTTCTCCTGCGGTCCATACCCCCACAGAAAACCGCCCACATACGGCGACTTGTCGATCGGATACTCTTTTGATATCGCATTTAATTTATTGCAGAGTTTTTCCGTGTTGAGATGTTTGCAGATCGGGATCAGGACTCGCTTTGCAAGTGCCGCATACCAGGTAGCTCCTTTTCCCATTTCGCTGTAAGCCGTCAGTAGTATGGTCTTATAAAATTTAATTTTCTTAAATTTCTTTGCGATAATTTTTTCGTCATCCGGCATACCATCCAGTGGAAAAATATCGATCCAGATACCCGTTGTAAATTCTTCAGAAAGATACTTTTCTTTCAGTACTGTATTCGTATTGATCAGTTTGATAAACGGATAGATAGAATTACCAGATTTCCAGGAAACAATCTTTTCCACCGCATCTTGTTTCTGCTTTTTTTCCACTCTCAAAAGCTTCTCAAAATCTTCACGCGGCATCAGAACATCGATATCATCATCCCACGGAATGAAACCTTTATGACGGACTGCACCAAGAAGTGTTCCTCCGCACAGGTAATATCTGAGCTTGTATTTTTTACATATCTCATCCAGTTTTAATAACAGGTTCAGTTCTATTTGTTTGATTTCTTCAGAGCTTAATTTTTTATTTTTCATCTGATAATTCCTCTCATTGTTTCAGCTTTACTTTTATCAGATCCTGCTTACCAGAAAAAACAGCAGCCTGTCCAGTCCGATTTTTCTCAGTCTTAAGATCAGCCATGTTGTATATCTCTTTTTTGCCGGTTCTGATTTTAAATACTTCAATGCAATGTATTTGTTTTTGCAGATATCTCTGTCTATTTTATTGAGCAGTTTATTATACTGAATATATAATTCTTTCATTTTTTTTCCGCCGCATCCCTGACCATTATAAAGCATATTTGCCGTCAGTCCGGATACCAGGCAATAATTTAACAATGGCTGAGTCTCTCTGTCACACTTTACGGTATCAGCCAGTTTGTTCACTGTCTGAAAATATTCTTTTACAATACCGGTTCGGTCGCTCTTGCTGCTCCTGGTAATAGACTCGCTATTCATATAGTAATAGTAACCGGAATATGCCATAAGTTCAACAACCGGATGACATGCCAGACATCGATACATAAATCCTTCATCTTCGTAGCGTCTTACTCCATAAAAAGACAGATGATTATCTTCCAGAAATTTTCTCTTATATACTTTTGTGCAGGCACTGACATTCATCCATACAAATGTATCATCGTTGACATCGATCGGTGTTTCCGATAACTTTCCGTTTACATCACGGATATAACCGCCAACAATGATATCTGCATCTTTTTTCTGTGCTGCATGCATATAAGTTTCCAGAAAATTTCGTTTCAGATAATCATCACTATCAATAAAGGCAATGTATTCCCCGGATGCCGCCTTCATTCCTCGATCTCTTGCAGCACCCAGGCCCATGTTTTGTTCCCCGTATAATATTTTTATTTTCTGCGGATATTCTTTCTGCATCTGCTCTATAATAGAAATGCTCTGATCCTGACCACAGTCATCCACACATAAAATCTCAAAATCCTGCCAGCTCTGATCCAGAATACTTTTCAGGCATCGTTTTATATATTGCTCTACATTATAAACCGGAACAATCACAGATACTTTGCTCATTTTTCCTCCTTGTCCGCTTCTTTGTTCTTTTTATTTTCATCTAATGCTATTTTCTGTACCAGCTCCTGTATTTTGTACTGAAGCTGTGAAATTTCAAGTGTCAGATTAAATGTCTTAATTAAAAGGATAAAGATAACAAAGAGAAATACCATATTTGCTGGAGACTGGATGCCCAAAAGGTCTGCAAGCCAGAACATCGGATCCGGGAAGACTGCCACCAGTATCAGCAGCAGTGAAAAAATGATCCAAAAAATAGAGTTTTCTATCTGCAGTTTGAATCTTCTCACTCTCTTCATAACGTTCATCATACTGAGCATGGATATGACAACCAGAATAATTCTTAAATAAATCGACATATTGACTCCCTTCTTAGTCTGCTTTTCTGCGTTTTCTGAAATTCTGGATAAACAGAATCGAAAGCATCATTCTGAGCATATAGGCGATCGATCTTGTCAGATTCAGATAACTTTCTCCTGCAGTTCTTTCATCCATTTTCACCTGCACATCCTTAACGGAAGCTCCCTGTTTGATCATGAATGAAATGGTATCCGGCTCTGGTCCGTAGTTGATATTGGATGCAAATTCGTGAATGATCTTCTTACTGTACATACGCATTCCGGAAGTAGGATCGGTCAGTACCTTCCCGGTTGAAAATTTGATTGCTCTTTCGATCATACGATTTCCTAACATTCGCATCGAGAATGGTTTTTTCTCCGTCACAAAACGGGAACCGATCACAATATCATATCCGTTTTCAATTTCTTTTAAAAGATCTTCGATATATTCCGGTCTGTGCTGCCCGTCCGCATCAAACTGGATCGCACAGTCATAACCTTCCTGATCTGCATATTTCAGTCCTGTCTGGAAAGCTCCTGCAAGTCCAAGATTGACCGGCAGGTCTATGATATTGTAGCCTTCCTGGTGACAGATCTGCGATGTGCTGTCTGCGGAACCATCGTTTACAACTACATAGTTATACTGTGGATAATGATCGATCAAATTAGACACTACTTTTTTGATATTTAATTCTTCATTATATGCCGGAATAATCACTAATACCTTCATTTCTCTTCCCTCTGTTGTATGTTATTTGATTTCTCACTTAAACGATAAACCCTGACAAGCGGTTTTGCAACCCATGCCGGCCAGAATTTTCGAAACATTTCGTAGTCTTCTCTCCAGCGGATATCTCCATGAATGATTTCTGTCGTTGTTGATTTTTCATGAATACGATGATACATACCTATGTCTGATATATAACAGAAAGATCCCTCTTCTCTGGACTGCTTCTCCAGCATCATCCAGTCTACGTTGCTTGAGAATCTTACTTCAAACGGATCCCCCTTAAATTTTTTCCTGATGTAAGTTGTCGCCGGACAGCAGACCGGATTGCCGAACCTCAGAAAAAGGCGTTTAAAAAATCGCACATTCTGGAATCCCTGAACTCGCATCGGCAGCAGCAGAATACGTTTGATCGTGAGCAGCGTTGATTTCTGAACTTTTTCTCCATCTCTGAGTTCACCATAATCGGTAAACACAACAATCGGATCTTTACCTTTTTTCAGTTCTCCGAAAATCATTTTCAAATAATTCGGTTCATAGATATCATCCTGATGGGCGATCGTGACATAGTCTGTTTTTGCCTGTCTGTATGCAAAATTCCAGTCTTGGGCAATCCCACCTTCACCTGTATTGATGTACAGCGGAATCTCATATTTCTCTGCCAATCCCTGTATCCATTCATTCGGCGTTGAAGTAGCCATTATGATATTGCTTTTGACCGTCTGATTTTTTAGAGAAAGTATGCATTCCTCTAAATATGGACTTTCTTTGTATGCACAAATTGCAAACGTATGATCATTTCTTTTTGTCATTCTATTCCCCTATATCAATCTTCCCTGCAGCAATAATTCCCATACCGCTGCAATTTGCAGTATATTTGCAACAATAAATGATAGTTTTGCCAGTCCGTATTTACTGATTTCTACTTTTATTTTTGAATTTGAAAGCAATAATGCTCCAAGATAAATAAGCGGCAGATAATATCTTGCCTGCACACCGGCGATACTTGCCTCTCCTACCGGCGTAAAACTTAAATACATTGCACTCCAGATCAGCATTACCGTGATCAGAAAAATGCCCCACATCAGGATTCGTTTCCATATTTCACAATTTGCCAGTCTGCTGCTGCCCTTTTCTTTCTGAAAAACCAGCAGGGTCAGCATCGGAAGCAACAGGATACTCCATTTATCTGCAAGTGTTCCCCTTGATGCATAATTTAAAAACATCAGATTTCCGAAGAAATAATTATCGGAATCTATATTACCCAGATTTCGGAAATTGTCCAGCTGGAAAATACTTCCGAACATAAGCCGGATACTTGCCAGCGGATGTTTTACCATAGATACCAGCTGTCTTACAACGCTGGTATCTCCGCCTCGTGAATCGCCGCCATAAGCAATATTCCCTGACACTGTATTGGAAATAACCGGTAATACAAACGTTGCCATAACTACCAGGAATAATACTCCGATTCCGATCAGGAATAAGATTTTTTCTTTTTTATTCTTTTTATAAAACTGCGGCAGCAGAAGCATCAGCAATACCAGTGGAATATAAACTGCTTTTGAGAGGCATCCGACGGACATCATAAATATTGCTCCGATCACAGAAGCTGTATGATAATACTTCGTTGACTGGAAAAATGCTTCTCTTGACCACAGGACACATCCCAGTGTAATGAACGAGAACACAACGCTGTCATACGTATAAGACGATGCCAGAAACAGCGGCGTCGGAAGCATCGCTACAAACGCCAGCAGTAATTTTCTGCTCTTTGCAAGGCGAATCGCCCAAAACATCACAATCACATACATCAGAAGATTGCCGAATTTTCCAAGTGCAAACACTGCCGAAAATGGAAGTTTCAAATTCTTTCCGATAAACAGAAAAACTGCCATCGGGATATATGCAATTTTATCATAAGAAATTCCTGACGTTTCCTGTGTCTCTTTCATAACAACTTCCGTGCCATGTTCATCCATATATGCTTTCAGAAGTTTATATTCTTCCTTTGTATTACATTTTGGATTAATGCGGTTCATAATGTTAAGTCCGGCTTCTGTCCATTCTACATTATGCCCGCTGGCAATTCGATAAGAATCCCGGAAATGAATCTGCTCGTCCCAGGAATTGCAGGTTGGCTGGGCCGCTGCAATGATCAACATGCCAAAACTCAGTGCAAATACTGCGAAATACCATTCTGTCTTCTTGATAAATTCTTTTTCAAAGAAAGTACAGTAAATCATCGCTCCGATCAACAGTATAAAGAAATAACGATACAGATTAATGTCTGCTTTATTGGACAGAGATACTTTTGTCAGTTCTGCATCCTTATTCTTCTTCATGGTCATCTTCAGATAGGTGACTTTTTTGTTGATGCTGGTTGAATATTCCGGCAGAAGTTTATTTACACAGTCATGATATTTTTGCTCTGTTTCTTTGCCAAAATCATTGATTTCTTTTGTTTCTATATCATAGAACTCTTCATCTTTAAAATGCCCCTGCACATGGAGCATCTGAATATAAAGTCCTTTTGGAGCAGAAAATATAACCTGATATTCTTCCTGACCTGCACTCTCGCTGATGTACATATGATCGGTAATATCCAGATCATATGCATGTCCCCATGCAGACCGGTTTGCAAAAATCTCTACCAGCACTGCCAGCAGAATCACAACAATCGCAGCTATCAGTCTCTTATGTTTCTTAATATTATTCATGTTCTTTCTCCCTTAAAGTTCCTGCAGCTGTGCACGCACACTCCGGAACCTTTCCGGCAATTCCTCTGCCGCCATCTGCTGCGGGACTTCAACGGTTCCTGCCTCTTTTGCGGTCTCATAAAACCAGCATTTATAGTCGAGTGTGTCCAGCGTTTTCTGCAGTTCCCGCATCTGCGCCTTTAAGATCTCGCGCTGACGGTAAAAAAGCTGCAGTCTCTCATTGATCGTCGAATCTCCCTGCGCTACGAGCGCAATGTACTCGCGGATATCCCGGATCGACATCCCGGACTTTTTCAGACAGTCGATGATCCTGAGCCACTCAATATCATCATCCTTGAACATCCGGATTCCACCGGACGTCCGCTCTACAGATGGAAGAAGTCCCTCTTTATCATAATATCGGAGCGTGGATGCCGGAACATGAAGCATCCTCGCCGTTTCTCCTACCGTATATGCCATGTTAATCTTCCTCTCCCGGTTCTTTATAATACTTTTCTATCTCTCAAACACAACCCAATACGTCCCCAGCACCTGCTCACACGGGATCTTTGCCGCATTTTCTGCGGTAAACGCTTCCTTCG
>ERZ780198.2326-NODE-2326-length-14832-cov-2.658523_pt1 | contig 14832 bp, 7 predicted proteins | sample MGYA00510979_ERZ780198 | MGnify/ENA primary metagenome ERZ780198 (study PRJEB29588, sample SAMEA2158039) | human gut metagenome | biome: human gut; feature: human-associated habitat; material: faeces | place: Denmark | collected 2008/2010 ...
GACGGCGGCCTGCGTGATGCCATGCCGCCGCGCGAGTTCCTCCTGCGTCGCATGAAAGAAGAAATGCGCGAGAATGAGATCGCGTTCTTCGTTTGTCAGGCGGTCGATGGCACGGCGCAGTCTTTGGATCGTGTCCTTTCCCTCGGCAATCGCATCCGGCATCTTCTCGGTTTCTGCAGACAGGATACTGCCCTCAAGGCCTGCTTCGATGCAGTCCTCAAAAGAGAGAATCTGCACCTTTTGTTCCATTTCCATCAAGTAGCGCATCCTGCGGCAGATGCGGTAGTGCTCCCGGTATGCAGGCTCGTCCACTTCCAAAAGCATTCCCTGAACCAGAATGTATCTGCGATTTTTCGCATCAAAGCCCTCGGTTTCTTCTTTCTTTTCGCAAAATTCCTCATAGCTGAGCTCAATGTACTTTCCGCATTCCAGCAGAAACACCCTTTTCGGTATGTAATTCATAGCGTTCTCCTTTCCGTTCCAAAACAACAAAGCTGCTTTAGAATGAAAGGAGGCGCGCGGGCGCAGCCGGCGCTGCAAGGGAAAACAGAAAAAAGGCCAAACGAAACCTTAAAACACATCTGCTGCGCTTCCCGGTTCTGCTTGGCCTTCTTTTTGATTCTGCGAATGTCAGCTTATTCAGTTGTCATTTCTTTACGCCAAAAAGCTCACGCTTTTCAGCATTCTCAAAGCTTTCTTCTCTCTCATTGCATTTTTCCACACACTTTTCCTTTTAGGATACAAGCAAAGTTGTCTTATCTCATTCGTGATTGCGTACCTGCTCTACTTCACCGTAATATCCACGCTCGTAAACAGGGTATCGCACTGCTCCATGTCGTTATACAGCTGATACTGATAGTAGACCGTGATGTCCCGCGTGCCTTTTTTGAGTGGGAAAGTTGAGACCGTCACATACTGCGAGATGTCTTTTTTCTTGCCGTTTGCAAGGTAAGCGGTTACTTTCATGCCGGTTTTGCTGAACTTTTCGCCTGCTTGGTAGACTGTCTTTTTCGGCTGCTTCGTCACTTTGATGGAAGTAATCTTGCTGCCGAGCGCCATCATGTGCGCGGAGTCGTTCTTAAAGTAGATCGTTCCGTATTCATCGCAGATCGGGCTGCAGATCGCATACTGCGCCTGTTCCTGCTGCGGCGTGAAAAGCACCGGAGCGCAGGTATAGGTTTTGCCGTCTGCTGCGGTTTCGGTCACGGCATCCACCACTTCGGTCTGTCCCGGTTTGTCCTTCAGGTAGCGGAGCTTGCCCGGCGTCATATTTTCAAAGAAATACACATAGACGTAGCCCTCGCTCTTTTCGTAGGCGGTGGAAATCAGTCCGCTGGTCTGCGGGTAGCCCATGCAGCTTGCCGTATAGGCAATCGTAAAGCTTGCAAGGTCGATGACCGCGATGCGGTGTCCGTTGTATTTATCAAACTGCCCTTTTCCTGATACACCGACATAGGCTCTGCCATTGTAGATGGCAGGAGTTGAGGTACTCATGCCGTCAAGGTCGAGTTCTTTCAGGTCGCTGAGTTTGCCTGTTTTGGAGACTTTGACAGAGTAGAAGCTGCCGCCTTTGCTTGTAAAGTAATAGCGGTCCGTCACCTTATCATAGGAAACATTCGAGCGGATGTCTGCGTTCAGTCCTTCGATGCTGTCAATTTTCTTTCCGGTCTTTGGGGAGAGGGAAAGCAGTCTTGAGGTCTGCGAAGTATAGCCGCCGTCGCCGTCGTCGGTTCCCACTAAGACAAAGTTATCGCTGACATATGCGCCCGCCCAGTAGTAGCCGCCTGCATTCGGGTAGACCCATCTCGCGCTCTTCTTTTCGGTAGTCTTTTTGGTATTGCCGTCCTTTGCGGAGACGCAGGCAAAATTTGCGATACGGGTCTCCGAGTTCCAAAAGCCCGTATACACATAACCCTTGTAATAGGTAATCGGGGAGTTTGGCTGGCCTTTGAGCTTATCCTGATAGACCCAAAGAGACTTGAGCGTTTTCGCGTCGAACGCCTGTATGCGTCCGTTTGCCAGTCCGACAAAGATCTTGCCGTCGCCGTAGGTTGGCGGGATGATGCTGAAATTGGAGCGTTCGACCATCTTGCCGGTAGCCACGACCTTGCCGCTCATGGCATCCATTTTCTTGATCTTTTTGCCCTGATTAAAATACAGGTAGCCATCCACAAGAATCGGCGAGCCGATGGCGCCGTCTCCGTAGCCCTCGCCTGCTTTGGTCGCCCAGTAGAGGGCTGCGTTTTCCGCGCTTGTCGGAAGCTTGTCGGAAACCACGGCGTTATGGCTTTGGTTTCCGCGGAAATTCGTCCAGTTTCGGGTAATGATCTTTGCGGGGTTTGCCGCCGCAAAAGCCGACAGCGTCGCGCTTAAGGTAAAGATAAGGGCAACGCCGAGCGTCAAAAGTTTTCTTTTCATCCGTTTCTTCTCCTTTTGTTTTTTGGTATTCTTTTGAGTCTCCCTGCCTCTTTTCGGTAGGCAAGAAGTGTTTGTTTATCGTCTTCGGTTCCGTCCTGCTCGCCGTAGCGAAGCCTTGCGTAGATTGCATAGCAGGCGGCAAAGGAAGCGGCAGCCGTTTCGCCCCAAAGGGCTTGCATTTCCGAGGTATATGCAGAGAGCGGCTTGTTTTCGCAGGAAAGGCCTTTCCTCTTTAGGACTTTGAGGGATTCCTGCATGAGCGAAAGTACGGCTTTCCGTGGCTCCATACGGCGGTATCTTGCCTTTCGGAACAGATAGAATCCGATCAGTCCTGCGAGCAGGAGCAGCAGAAGTATGCACAGAGCAAGAATCAATATCTTGTCAAACAGGCTTTCGTCCTCGCCCTGCGGGGTTACCGTCTGTTCCGCATCCTGTTTTGGTGAATCGTCCTGCGGATTTGGCTCTTCGTCCTTTGGTTTCTCCTTTTGGGCGTTTACGAGAAGGTCGTCCGCGGGCATTTCTGCTCGCATATCGCTGTCGCTTTCAAACGGAAGCCAGCCGATGCCGTCCTCATAATATTCGCACCATGCGTGGTAGTTCTCCGAAGTCAGGTTAAAGGCGGCTTTTCCGTCTTTTGCGGCATCTTCCGCCATGCTCTTGGTGATAACATAGCCTTCGGCATACCGCGCGGGAATTCCCTGCGCGCGGAAAAGAAGTGCGGCTGCCCCTGCGGCGCTAACGCTTTCGTCCGTCCGCCCATGGTAAGCGGTGTACTCGTCTGGAAGTCCGAGGCTGTTTCGGGTTTCCTTGTTGTCATCCGAAAGCAGAGTGAAAATGACGGATTTTGCGGCGTCGGTTTTGGTCAGCCCTGCGGCTTTGGCCTCACGGTTTACCTGTGCAAGGTCTGCGCTGTCCTGCATCCATGCAGAAAGTATTTCTTTCTGCATATCCGTTAAATCCAGATACTGCTCATAGGCAAAGAGTCGGTAATTGTATTCTTCCTGCGAACTTCCCTTTTCGGAAAGGGCGGTAAGGATCTTTCTGCGGTCTGATGTCTGAATTGCGGCGGTTTCGAGGGTATAGCTTTTTTCGCCGAGAAAACCACTCGCAAGAAATGTGCGGTCGCCCGTTTCTTCTTTCAGCTCTGCGCTGATGGCAGTCGTTTCATAGGGTGTATAGAGATACTGCCTGCTTGCGCCCGTATTGGTAATCCGGAGGGTATTGACCTGCGTACTGCTGATCGCGGCGAGACCGTCCGCCTCACCTTGCGCCGCCTGCTCGCCCGCGTCCGCAAGGGCGGTCTGTGCATAAAAGCCTTTTTCATGGAGCGCGGAAAAAAGTCCGAGCGCTTTGCTTCGTTCTTTACCCGAAAGCGTTTTCCAGCTTCCGCATTCTTCCCTCTCGCCGATATAGCCGCGAAGATAGCTGCTCTGCGGCGTGTCCATCTGCACGGTCAGCTGCGTCTTGTTTTCCGAAAAGCTGCCGTAGCGAAGCAGATATGCGGCATCGGCTGCCTTTTCCTGCAGGGTCTGCATTCCGTCCGCGGAGAAAGCGGCAAAGCCTCCGCTTCCGACTGCCATACAGAGGAAAAGCGCGAGGAAAGCTTTCCCTGCCCTGCGTTTTGCAAAGCAGAGCCAAAAGGATAGAAGCACGCCGAGGGCAAGAAAAAGCGGAAATAGGGTAAAGAAAAGACTTTCCTCTTCTACAGGGTATAGTCCTGCAGAGTACAGCTCGTTCAGCCGCCCGGCAGCTCCGTTATACAGCCCCGCTGCGCTGATGGCAGAAAAATATGAAGTTTTACATCTCTTGTATTTCTTCATCGTTGATGATAAGCACATGGGAAAACTCCCACTGCTCTTTCTCCTGTAGATATAGCTCTGCGGCGGAAATGCCAAGGTAAAGCGGCGAGGAAAGAATCGCTCCCGCATGCTCTGTGAGGCTTTCGCGCCCGCTGATTTCGGTAATGGTTAAGTTTTTCGCATCGGAGGCAAGATAGCCGATGTGGTGCTGCACGCCTTTTTCCGCAAGGCTTTCCGAAAGAGAAAAGAGCCTTGCCGCCGCGCGCTGCGCGCGCTCGGAAAGGTCGGCGGCACTTTCCGAGTTTTCCTTTCCCTGCGGTGCTTCGAGAATGAGAAGCAAAGCGTTTTTCACAGGCAGACTTCCCTGCCGCAGCATCAGGGTATCGGTCTTTTGCGACAGTTTCCAGTGGATCTGCGCCGTCTTATCGCCCGGGCGGTAAGGGCGGATTTCAAAGACTTCGCTCTGATCAAAGCCTGCGCGGTATTCATCATAAACGCTGCCGTCTAAGTCCAGCATCCCTGTTCCAAAGCCTTCGTATTCGGTCTTTGCCGTTTTCGGAAGCCTGACTGCTGCTGCCCGAAAGCCATCGATTCGGATTGTAAACGCGCCGAGCCCGAGAAGGTCTGCGGATCGAAAGTAACTTCCTTCCATCACATATTTACCGCAGGAATCTCCGAGGGAAAGCTCTGCCTGCTTTCCATCTGTCAGGGAAAGGTTTTCGCAGTGCTCTTCGCCCGTCAGAAGATTTCGGATGACAGCGGTAAAAACAATTTCGCTTGGAAAAATCTTCGCGGAATGCTGTTCTTTTTTTAATGTGAGGATAAAGCTGTCCTTGCTGCTTTCTACCTGAATGCCTGAAAACTTCTGTGCCTCTTTCTTTGCTGCCCATAGGTCAAGCACGGCGAAAAGAAGCATTCCCAGCGCCGCGCCAAAGAGAAGCTTTGATGCGAAGAACAGGGATAGGCTCACGACTGCGAGAAACAGCAGGAGATACCAGATCCCGCGCAGGGCGATACCGGGGCGATTTGGCACTTTCGGGTGGTTTCGGTTTTTCATTTAGATTGCCCCCGGGATTTTGACCTGCGAAAGAAGCATCTGAAGCACGGCTTCTTCGTCCTTTTCTTCGGTACGTGCCTTTGCGGAGAGGCGGATGCGGTGCGCACAGGTTCTAGTAAAGACCTTTGCCACATCTTCGGGCATCGCGTAGTCCCGTCCGGAAAGGAACGCAGAGGCTTTCGTCATGCGAAGAAGCGCAAGCGTTCCGCGCGGGCTGATGCCAAGAGCGATGTCAGCGCTTTCGCGGCTTGCGCGGCAAAGAGCTGTGATATATCCGAGAAGCTCCTCGCTTGCATGAATGTTTCTTGCCGCTTCCTGCATGGAGAGGATTTCCTCTTTGCTGCAGATGGCATGAATTGAGGCTAACGGGTTTTCCTGCTGACGCTCCGAGAGCATTGCAATCTCGCTTTCTGCATCGGGATAACCCATGGAAAGCTTCACTAAGAAACGGTCAAGCTGCGCATGGGGAAGTCTCTGTGTGCCTGCGCCGCCCTCGGGGTTTTGCGTTGCGATGACAAAGAATGGGTGCGGCAGGCTGTGAGTTTTTCCGTCCACCGTGACCTGCTTTTCCTCCATGACTTCCAGAAGCGCCGACTGGGTTTTGCTCGAAGTACGGTTGATTTCGTCTGCTAAGAGAAGATTACAGAATGCCGCGCCTTTCTCGTAGCGAAAGCTCCCGCTTTCCTTGTCGTACATCGTAAAGCCGGTAATGTCTGATGGTACGGTATCCGGCGTAAACTGAATGCGCCGGTAGTCAAGCCCCAGTACGCGGCTTAGGGCCAGGGCAAGGGTGGTCTTGCCGACCCCCGGTACATCTTCCAGCAGGATATGCCCTTCGGCCAGCATCGCCGCAAGCACGGTATCAATGACTTCTTCCTTTCCCTTGATGACCTTTCCGATTTCGTTTTTGATGTTTTGTATTTTTTCGTTCATGTTTACCATTCCTTTCCGTAGTCCTTTGCCTGTCCGTAGGTCTCGCCCATCGCCTTGTAGCCGCCGATGTCTTTGCCGTAAGCGAGTGTGAAGCGGATCCGCACGATGTCGCCGTCCTGTGCGTGGGCTTTGCTGAGTCCGTAAGAGGAGTAAATGCCGTTGATGGAGTACATCCAGCCGGAGCCCTGCGAGAAGTCAAATTCCCCAAGTTCGTCCTCGCCTGCATAGCCCTCCGCATCAAAGATAAAGTTATCTTCTTCAATTTTTTCGATAAGGTCTTTTGGGATGGAAAAGCCGGAGAGGATTCCTTTCTTTTTTACTGCCGACAGGTAAAAGCCTTCTTTGATGCTTCCCGCATGGCGGTAGGAATAGCCGTTCTGCGTAAGGAAACGCTCGACCACCTGCGCGAGGTTTTCGCCACCGGCCACTTCTATCTTCTGCGGACGGATAAAGTACGGAATGCCGACCGTGCCGCCCTCAAGGCTGATGGTAATTTCGCCCTTGCCTGTTTTGCAATAGACCGTCCATGTTTTGACAATCGCATACTGGTAGACATCACGCGCGAGGACGCGGATCTCGTTTGCGCCCTCTTTTAATTTCACGCTGTATGTCTGGCGGTCCATTTCGCCGATATAGTCGGCAGCTTCGCCGTTTGCGGAAACCTCCATGTTGCTGTAGGAAAGCCTCCGTCCGCGGTAGTCGGTGAGCCACACATCAAAGTTCAACTCCTGCTGGTTATATATCCCGCCGTCTTTGAGGTTTGTCTGAATCTTTGGCATCTTCTCTGCAGGGGTGCTGCCTTCGGGGCGTTCGTATTTGACCCGTTTCGTATAGACCTTGCGGTTTCCGTTTCCGTCGAGGTAGGAAACCTGCAGAATCGTCGCATTTTTCGTGCTGAGGTTAATATCAAAAGCGCCGTTTTTGTTTTTTACTGTTTCTTCCTGCCCGGCTCCGGTGATGACCTTGATCTCGGTGATCTTCCCGTCCGCCAGCCCGATTTCCTCTAAAAGCGCATCTTCCGAAAAAGTCTCCTTCGCATAGGCATCCTCCTTGAGGTCACCAGTGTCGGTATCTTCCTCTTCGTTCGGTTCTTCTTCCGAAGCTGCGTTCTTGTTATCTTCCGCCTGCTTATCCCCTTGCGCATCCTGCGGGGTTTCCGCTTTGGTTTCGTCCTGCGTCTTGGTTTCTTCTGCGAGGGGTTCGCGTGTGTTCGCTTCCTGCTGCAGGCTCTCCTGCATGGAAATGGCAGGAACATCGCTTACCCATGCGTAAGGCGGCGCAGTTGTTACGCCGTTTTCCGCACCCCAAAAAGCGCCTGTGAGCATCACAGCCGCGAGCAGAAAGGTCAAAATCTGGTTTCGGAAATTCTTATCGATTGGTTTCATTTTGCTTCGTTTTCTGTCTGTATTTTTTGTTTTCTGAAAGGTTTCTTAAATGTGGAAAATGGTCGAAAGGGGCAAAGCGCCCCCAACGACCGTTAATCTTTCCGTATTTTAACCTTTGTATTCTACTTTTTGGTCCAAACTCTTGAAGCGTATTTACATTGTTTTAATGCCGTCTTCGCAACGAGTTTGCCGTTTTCATCGTAAACTCTTACCTGAACTTTGTAGAAGTACTTGGTGTTCTTCTTACCGCTGGTGTTGGTGTAGTTTGCGGTTTTCTTCGTCACTGCGGACTTGTAGCCTGCGGACTTCTTCGTGCTGCGGTAGAAGCGATATTTTACCGTGTAGCCAAGGTCTTTGATTTCCTTGATGGCTGCCTTCGTCTTGGCGCTGTTTTTCAGCGTTACCTTGACGTTCTTCTTCGCGGTTTTCGCAGAGCGTGCGGTGAGTGCAAGGTCAGATACGAGGCTCTTTACCTGAGCAAGCGTATCTTCGTCTGCGACTTCGATGCCGAGGGCTTCTGCGTCAACGAGCGCAAAATCGCTGAAGTGCGTGGTCGTAAAGACATAGTATGCCTTGCCGCTGATGGTCTTTTTATTTCCCGGCATATGCGTGAACTTATCCGCGCTGTCGATGTATACGGCTGCCACCTTCTTATCTGTGAGACTGTCAGGGATTTCAAGGGTAACCGTCACATTGCCGCCGAAGTGGCTGATACTCTTGCCGCCGGAGCTTACCGTTACGGTATAGCCTGCCGCCTTGTCACCGAGCAGCTTCTGTTCTGCCGCGCCGAGCGTTTTCTTTGCGATGGTGATCGTCAGCTCGCTGCCGCCTGCCTGTGTGAGGATCTCGCGTAATGCCGCGCTGTCAAAGCGGAGCGTTCCGATCTCGGTGGAAACGGTCAGAGCCAAATCCTGCTTGGAAGCCAGATTGTTTAAGGTCTTGACATCCACCTTGACGTTCACTTTGTCAACGGCTTCGCCCTTAGCGTCCTTGGAAACGGACAGGGTCAGCTCGTTCGACTTGGCTTCGGTCGCTTGTTTCTTGATCGCCGCCAGCGTATCTGTATCCACGGTCGCATTTGCCGTACCGTCGCTGACCGTCGGTTCGAGGATCGCGGTAGTCTGCTTACCGCTGGTGGTCACATTGCTTTCCGGCATTTCTGCTGCACCTGCGATGGAAGAAAGGTTGTACTTTTTAGCCAGTTCATTGAACTTTTCGACATCCAAAGTAGTGATGTACTTCTTCTGCGCATCGGAGAGCTTGTTGTAAGCTGCCAGAGCTTCTCTTGCCTGTGCGCTGCTCGAAGCTGCGGTCAGGGCATGCAGTTTCGCTTTGGCGTCGTCGATCTCGGTATAGAACTTGATCTTTTCTTCTACCTTGGTGAGCTTGTCATAATTTGTGACATTCTTCTGCGCTTCCGCTTTCAGGTTCTTGTACGCGTTGCGTGCATTGGCTGCCGCCGCGGTGTACGACTTGTAGCTATAGATCGTGATCTTGTCCGCTGCCGGAAGCTCGTCGATCATCTTCACAACTGCGCTTGCGTCTGCGCTGTTGATGACCTTGATCGTGTATTTCGTACCGGTGTAGGCTCTGGCTTCGGCGCCCTGCTTGTTCATCGACGGCCATGCGCGTTCGCCGCAGCCGATATACAGGGTATCACCCGCCTTGACCGGAATGAGCGAGGTCCGGCGGTATTCTGCACTGTCTTTCAGGTAATCGTTGAGGTAGATCCTCGTCTGATAGTTCTTATTGGCTGCCGTCGGCGTCACCTTGAGGTTCGCGGACTTGTCCGGGATCGTCAGTGTGTATTCACCGGTCTTGCCGTTAAAGGCCGGAGAAAGCGTGCCGCCGCTGATCGTAAGGTTCTTCAAAGTCGTATCGGAATTATCCCATGTACCGCCGAGGTCTACGCCGAGATTCTGGGTGAACATGATGTGGATCTCATCGCCGTCCTTGAGTTCGCCGTTCTGATAGCCGAATTCCTGGAATCCGAAGTTGGTGAACCAGTCGTTTAAGGTTCCCATCCAGCCGGAACCGGATTCACCGGAAAATTCTCCGAGGCGCTGGCTTGCATCGTTGAGGACGAAATTGCTGCCGTCCGCTTTTACATTTTTCGGTACCTTGATGGAGGCCAGATAGCTGATGCCGTAGTCATCCCAGCTGGAGGCTACGCCCTGCGCACCGGTCGACCAGTTGCAGCCTTTGAGCTGCAGAGCTTTTAAGACGGCCGTCATCATGGTATCGTTTTCGCAGAGGTCATAGTAACCGTCGATCAGGGTCCCGGACCATGCCGGAGCGCCGTTGCTGCCTGCTTTGGTAAAGGTGGTATTCTCCAGGATGATATGAACCTTACCAACCACCTTGCCGTAGTTCGGAAGTGGCCGGTCGGAATCTCCGGTACTCGGTTTGGAAGCATTTTCTTGCTGCTCTTTGGTCAGGATCTTGGCCATTTCTGCGATGGCTTGATTCTTGGCGTCGTTGATCTCGTCAAGGGATGCTGCCTGATCGATGGCAGCTTCGCCGTCGGCTTTCGCCTTTTCGATCGCCGCCCAGTTCGCGGAAGTATAGGATGCTTCTTCATATTTTGCAAACGCCGCGCCGAGCGCTGTTTTGGCATCTGCACGTGCTTTGTCGAGTGTTTCCTGATTTTCCTCGGCATACCATGCGTCATACTTTGCTTGTGTAAGCGGTGCGATCTGCACGGTCAAGCTGTCCTCTTCGATATCCGGCATATAGAAGTTCGCATAAGCAAAGTAGGTCTTGACCCCGTTGTATTCCCCGGCAAGCGTTCTTCTCATCAGCTTCCAGGTCTTTCCATTGTCGATGGAATACTGTGCGCCACCCTGTTCTTCTGTCGGTACGAACATTCTGCGGATCTCAATGCGGTCCCCGCTCTTGGCCCGCAGATATTTATGTTTCGGTTCGAAGCGGTCATTGTTTCCGCAGTTTTCGTTATATTCATTGCTGTTTGCATATTTGGTCCCCGGCGGATAATATGCCACATCAAATCTATAATACGCAACCGGGTAGATCTTTGTTTCCTGATAGCCGTCGCTGCTGTAAACGTGATTGTAGTTTCCGTAATCCATACTTTGGTTGTTCGTCCCGCCCATTATGAATCCGTTGTTTACGATCAAGATCTGCTTTGCCTCCGGCTCAACAAAAGAATCCGGATCGATGGCAAGATAGCTTTCGATCTGCTCACGTTCCGTTTCGGAGAGCAGCTTCTTTTCATAGTCATTCAGACGTTCGTATGCCTTCTTAAGCTCCTTGAGCAGATCTTTCTGCCGCCAGGTCAGTTCTTCCTTGGTCTGCGGAAGCTTATGCAAAGCAGTCCGCACATTTTCTGCGATCTTTTCATGATCCCGAACTTTGGAAGCCTTTTCCTTGAGATTTGCAAAGTCCGTATCAAAAGTATCCATCAAGGTTTTGAAGTCCTCGGTCGCGTTCTGGTTGGCCACCAAGGTGTCATAGGCCTCCTGGAAATCACTTTCGTAATATCCCGCGTCAAAATCGTAATCATGGTACTGCTGGAAGAACGCTTCTGCCCGCGCCAGATTCTCTTTGCGGCTGGATTCGACCAGGCTGGCCGGTGCTTCCGCAGCTTCCACATGGACCCGTGCGTAAATGCCTGCACGCATGCCGTGATAGTCGCCGGTGTTGACCAGTTGATTATAGGACTCATGGTACAGCGTATCTTCGTTGGTATCAAAGAGCGCGATGATGTAGTCGCCCGCTTCCCGGAAGATGTAGCCGGTTTCTCCGTTTTGGTCGGTACGCGCGGTGGTCAGCTTGAGGCTGTCCGTACTCGGCTGCTCGCTTTCAGACGCTGCGCTGACGTACAGGGCCAGTCCCTCGTTGGACATGACTTTGCCCTGATTATCTCCGTAAAGTCCCGTCACATGGGCTTTCAGATTGACCTTTTCCCCGACTTTGGCGTTCTCGGAGATCGTATCAATCCGGATCTGTCCGAGGCTGGAGCCGATAAATCTTAAATCTTGCGTTGCATAATATACAACTGCGGTTCCCAAGGTTTCCCCGGATCCGGCGGATCGTTCATCAATCCCGATCCCGGAAGCGCAGCGAACAACTTTCACCTTATCGTCTTCGTGGATCTGAATATTTTTCGCAGTTACCATATTGCTGCCGGTAAGCGGAAACATTCCGCGGAATTCGTCGTTGATGAGGACCATCAGCCACGTTCCGTTGACAACATTCACCGATTTTCCGCTAACCGGGGAAAGGAAAATGCTTCCGTTATAGTATGTGATACCGGCTGCGGTGAGCAGATCGGATAAAGTCGTTTTGCCGCTTGAAAGTGTAAACTTCTGTTTCACAAAAATATCGGTACCGGATTTCGCGCTCGCCTGTGCGCTTGGCAGCTTGTCAAAAATCGGCGCGATATTATTGATATATTCCACAGTTGCGGTAACATCTCCACCGCTCTGCAAATTATTGACTGCTTCTTTGAAATACCGCAGCTGATAAGAAAAACCAGAGACAGTGTCATAATCCTCACGCGATCCGCCGTGTTTGTTGTTCAAGCTTACGTTGAATTCGTGCTCGCATTTTGCTTTCAGCTGATTGTATCTTTCCAGATATTTATTCCAGGTCGTGTCCGTATACACCGGTGACTGGTTGTTTCCGAGCTTCTCCGGGCTGAAGTTCTTGAGCAGCTCCTTTGCCTCATCGATGTTCGGCAGGTATTGTTCACTATAGGCTTTTTCATAATACTCCGCATTTACAAGGTTGTCACGTGCTTTGATCAGCGCGGCCAGCTTCGCATCATAAAGAGCCTGCAGCTCCGCCGTTTCCATCTTGTCGTAGCTGCTGCCGTCACGGTACAGTTCTTCGATGAAAGCTTCTGCCTCCGTAAGCGCTTTGCGATACGCTTCATAGGTAATTGCGGTAGCTGTGGTACTGTTGATTTGGTCCTTAACCGCTGTTGTCACGCCCATCTGTGCATTCCCGCTGACCCAAGAATGCTTCAGATTGTTCAGCATGAGGTTCGTACTAACTGCTTTTTTCGGTACCAGATTGTCAGCAGCCAGTTCCAAGGCTTTCAGTGCTTTTGCAAAGTCTTGTTTTGATACTTGCCCGGTCGTATACTTTTCATTGCTGTACTTTTTATCCCGTAAATAAGTATATAAATCCCAGAAGCCCGAATCGTTATCGATCTGATAGTTCCCTATAATCTCTTTGATTGCTATGCCTACGTCACTGCGCGTATTCTTTCCGTTATACCACAGTGTATTTTCATCTGCAAACCATGGAGTACCGAATTGGGGCCCTTTCGCCGTTACATAATCTTCTTCCGACAGCGAAACGAGTTCTCGGAATCTTGCGAGGTCTGCCTCAGATGGCTTTTCTTGTACGGTTATCTTAAACGTCTGGGCGGATACGCTTCCCTGATCATCTACCGCTTTAAACACTGCCGTCATGTTTCCCTCTGCGAAAGGCACCGCATACGTTCCGTCGGTAAACGAAGCGCTTGTAAAATCACCGTCGTTCACAGAGACTTGATAGCCGGCAACTGCTCCGTCCATATCCCAGAAGCGAGATGCCACGTCTGCTTCAGTCACTTCATAGGTGCTGTTTGCCGCGCAAAAAGCTCTTAACGAGGCACTATATTTTGACCGCAGCGGTGGGATATTCTGCTCGTCGCAAAAGGCAAGGAACAACGGAGTTGTTGTTTTTGACTCTATACTTGTCCAAAGAAAGATTCGATAGCTAAAAAGATCACTCCCCCATTCTGCGAGCGAAGATGCATACTTACTCTGAATGATCGCAGCGGTCATGGAGAAAGCGTGCTGCGTGCTGTCATACTGCAAGCCTTCTCCCAGAGTTCCCCAATCGGAAACGGTGTTCCCATCTGCCGCAATCGCAGATTTTGCTCGCTTAGTCGTTACAGGGGATGCACTGATCGCGATCGGAAAGCCGTTTCCTTGTTTGATGATCACTTTCTGCGCGCTTGTCGGTACGACCGCGTACCACGCTCCGTCCTTCTCTTTTAACAGCGCGGTTCCCTCGGTCACAGACCCCTCTGTTTCACCCGGTACTTCATAAGAAACCGTGAAGTCCACAGTTTCTCCGGCTGCATCCGTTGTGTCTGCTGCATAAGCCGTATCCACGCCCCAGCTGCCGATGCCCATGCCGGTAAACACCATGACAAAGGCCAGCATCAGCGTCAGGAACTGCTTCATGGACTTTTTGCTTTTTGTTTGTTTCATTCTCTTTTTCTTGTCTCCTCCTATTTCTGTATTTCGCTTTGGGTCAGTTCTGCGCTTTCGCTCTGCGCGCCGCTTGTCCCTTGCGATTTATCTATGTCAACACTATGTTACTGTGTAGTGGACGGGTTTACTCGGCATCATCTGCCGCCGCTGTTTCTTTTTGTGCCGCTTCTGCCGCCTGTTGCTCGCGGATCTTCCTGCGGTATTCCTTATGCCGCGCGCGCTTTTCCTTTCTCCTGCGCCGCCTGTCAAGATAGGACTGTGCGACTTCCTTCACTCCGGCCTTTTCTAGCACTCTGCCCCACGGCCCGAAGCGTTCTTTGAGCACCGTGTCGTAGACCAGATCGCAGCGCTCCGGCATGCGGTTATTTTCCGCCACGAAATCCCGCACCAGCTGCAGAAGCTGTTCATCGCTGAGCTTTCGGTAGGGTGCTGCGAGTTCCCGCAGGTGCTTTGCTTTTTCGCCGCTCGTCAGGGTCGGGTCTTCTTTTATTCGCGTTTTGAGTTCTCGTTGCGTCATCTTGCCTTCCCTGCTTTCGTATATATTGATTCTGTCCCGAGGGCGATGTCACCGCTTGACACCGCCCATAAAGGATGAAAAGAATGTTTTTGTAAGTAAAAAAACGATGATTGTCTAACCATCGCCTTTGTGTGCCGGATATGCCGAAATGACCCGCGCTTTTTCGCGCAGGTTTCTTTCGTTTCGGGGGTTTGTAGGTCTTCTGACTGATCCATTCATATGCGGAGGATTCCCCCTCGCACAAACGCATTGTTTCAGCCTTCTCTCAGAGCCATGACAGCTCCTCCAATGACCGGTTTTCACCGCGCACAAATTTCCTTTGCACGGAAACAATACTTTAGAAATACAGCTATTTTCAGAATTCTGTCTGCATCCATCCAATCCCAGATTCACAGATTGCGGGGCGCGGCAGATTCTTTCCATGTCCGGGACTCTCACCCGATTCCCTTGTTCAGCGAACAAGCATGCGTGTCCGATTGCTCGGGTCGCG
>ERZ780198.2339-NODE-2339-length-14770-cov-38.028610_pt1 | contig 14770 bp, 9 predicted proteins | sample MGYA00510979_ERZ780198 | MGnify/ENA primary metagenome ERZ780198 (study PRJEB29588, sample SAMEA2158039) | human gut metagenome | biome: human gut; feature: human-associated habitat; material: faeces | place: Denmark | collected 2008/2010 ...
CGGGACTTCTGGAGCTCCACGGCCATCAAACAGACTGCAAATTTACGCAAAATCCCTTAATCCACAAAATATTTCGAAAAAGACGCATGTAACCCGAGTAAATGAAGGAATGGAATCACATTCGACATTACAGACCACGAAAAGCAAGTGGAACTATGGTCTCGGGACAACAGATTCGACAAGAGCTTGTCGGGCGATGTCCACCTGCCCTGGGCTAATCGTCAGATAGTAATGCCGACCGTTAGCGTCTGGAGTGAAACGGGTGATGCCCTGCTCATCCACCACGATACTCCCCGGTCCGGAGATTCCATAGGCATTCCTGTCCGATGTCACAGCATCGTAAACAGAGCTAAGGTCCCATGTGGGTCTGCAGAACGGCATCTTTGCATAATGGGTGTAAGCCACTGTCAAAGGGTTCTCATTCACATCACCGAAGTCATTCTCTATACTTTCCGCAGGATAGAGAACCGCATTCCCGACTTCCCATCCGCTCACGACCATTGTCACGGGACACAGGTCGAACAGCCTTTGCGAAGAAGGGATGTCCCCTTTGATGTTCCATTCCGGGAACATATTCGCAGGATCAAATGTCCCTCCCATGACACAGACCTTGCCGACCTTGCGGGCGACCAGATCCACCCCGTTCAACGGCGAGATCTCATCGGGGCCTGAAAGAAGCAGGTTGGACATATTGCAGAAAGAGCCTACTGTTATTATTATCGCATTTCCGTCCTTCGACTCGGCAAGTTTGCGTCTCATGACCTTGTAGCCATCTTCCACTGAAGCGGTGTCCACAAGTGGGCTGATCAGTGAAGAGCCGTCCTTGCGTCTTGCGTCAAGCACCGGATTAAGGTAGTAATACTCATCCGGATCGACTCCGTTCGAGGCAAAGCCTATGTCAATCCCGTCAATTCCGTTGAAACGGCATATTCCGTCCACAAGCAGGATAGACTTTCGATTGTCTTTCGAGATGGTCACCGCCGCCAGATTGATCTTTCCGGCATTGTGGTAGTTGATGACCATCTGCAAGGCAAGGACATCATCAATGTCTCCACCGATGTCCGTGTCAAATATGACATCAGGGACAGGTGCGGCAGAATCAGAATCACAGCATGAGACAGTCATACACACAAGCGCTGACATGAGCGCGCAGATAAATCCTTTCATAAACAAGAGGTTTAATATTCACTTAAAAAAGACTTCGCGGCCTTGACAGCCCTTCCCGCGCCTTCGGCCAGGACCTTATCGGCGGTGAACTCACCAAGGACTTCCTCCAAGCGCCCAAGTGACTCCCCGTCACCTGTTTTTTCCCATTCCTTTTTAAGAATATGAATCTTCTCGTAGTCCTGGATTCCCTCGGTAAGTTTGGCGAGATGGACACTGCCGCGGCCTCCAGGATAGACGATGAAGCAGTCCCCTGCCGGCCAGGAATGGAAGCGGACATCGGTCAGAGGAGCCTCCGGCCAGCTGTTGTAGGCCCAGCGGAGGTAGCCGTCGTAGTTCTCGGCCACAGCGAACCAACCAAGCCACGTGGACTCATCCGGATCAGAAATCACAAAGGTATTCGGATGAGCCTCTCCGCAGCATGTGTAGAATGTTGTCAACAGTCCAAGTTCCTTTCTCTGAAGCTTAACGTCCTCCGGAAATTCTTTCTTGAACACGAATGCCTCGCTGAAATCCGCGATGTCGAAGATCACAGGTTCGTGATAGTTGCCCGCAAGCGACACCTTGAAATCCGGCTCGTACTTGCGCACCACCGCAAGAACCGCTTTCATTGCGTCCAGCGGGCGCTCATCCATCGCAATCATGGTCTTCTCAAACCATCCTTTCTCACGAAGATGCCCGGCGAAATCCTTGATGAAACGCCCCCAATACTCCTCATATTCAGGACTCCCGGCAACGGTCTGAACACAATCGTTCAAGCCTGTGGCCTGATTGTAGAAATCAAACTCCATTGCCCAAGGAATCATGGAGTAGCAGTTGATATGGCGGTCTATTCCCAACGAGAACATGAATTCCACCCATCGGTCGAAGATCGTGTAGTCAAAAAGCCAGGTTCCATCAATGCGGCGTACTTTGGTCACCATCGATCCGAACGCATCATACGTCTGGCCGTTCCAAGGACGGTTTATCAGTGTGGCCGTGACAGATTTCTGGCCGGCGTCGGCGAGCAATGACATCACAGGCCTCATCGCTTCAAAATGCTCCTCGCTCCATAGCGGGACGCTCTCAAGCCGCGCCACCGCATAAGGATTCTGCCAAAGATCCAAATGGAAAGTCCAGTCGCGGACAGGAGGCAGGACATGATCCGCCACACGGATCTCAATCGGGAGACTTCTCGCCTTGGCGTTGGCGGCGGTCACTGTCAGTTTGCCGGAATATTTGCCTGGCTTCGCATCTTCAGGGACAGACACCGTGACCCAGACCGGCTGCATCCTTCCGGCCGGGACGCTGGCATATTCATTTATGTCAAGGATGTCGGCGACCTGTACCTCGCCCCATTTTGTCTTGTCCTCACGGTAACCGCATTGCGAGAACCTCGTTGTGTCCAACAGGTCAGAAGTGACAAAACTCACGAACTGAAGCGTGATGTTCTCCGCCGGAATGGATTTTTTTCCATTCCGTAAATCACTGACTGACAGAGAGACTTCTGACAAATCATCCGAGGATGAGACAACCGCCTGAGCATAGGCTCTCTCCCCTCTCCACACGGAATACTCAAAGGCCTTGTCCTGAAACTCCAGCGACTCGCCTCCGCCTTCGACACAATGCGAGCCCGTGGAGGCCCATCGCAGATTCAGCACCGCCTTGGACTCCGCTCCTGCCGAGAGCGCAAAAGTCAAAAACAAAAGTGTAAGAATATTTCTCATAAAGGCGCCTATCATTAATTCATGTCCGCGACGCAGCGAACCGGGAAAGCCGCGTTGTTCTCCTGATTGAACTTGTACATCTGGTTATCCCAGTGAACCTGATAGTAGACACGTCCCCAATTATGGCCTGGGCGTGTCACGGTCTGGATGAAAGTCGAGGCCCAGTACTTCTCGTACCCGTCCTGCCAATCCCTGTAGCCGCTCATCGGAAGGAATATGCAGCCCTTTGGATCCTCCGGCCCGGCCGAGGCTGCGTCCACGGTTCCGACATAGGCTCCCTGCTCGGCATACCACCAGCCCCACTTGAACTTCTTTGGCTCGTCATTGTTGGTCCCGATCAAAGCCTCCGCCTCGGCAGCCGTCGGAACACGCCATCCGGCCGGGCAAGGGTTGTTAGCGTCACTCCAAGTGTCTCCTCCGGCATAGGCCGTGGTCTCAAAGCCTGCAGGGGTGGTCATATCGTTCTGTATGCTCGGAAATCCGATCTTCTTGTCGTACTGATAAAGCAGACCTCTCACCTCGGGAGAAGCTGTGAATCTGTTCGGCTCACCCACATCACACTTGGCCCACAGTTTTCCTCCGATCAAAACGCCATAGCCCTGTGACACAGAAAGCTCTTCTGAAAGAGAACCGGCCGAAACCTTTATGACCGCATCACGTCTGGTACTGTAGGACTCAACGGCAGACAAAGACAGAACGAGCTCACCTTCTCCCTGTTCGCCGGCTCCTTTGACAAACGATATCCAAGAGTCCGCACCTTCGGAAACACTGGCAGTCCACCGGCCGCTGCTCGCGACAGAAACCGCATATTCATTCGCCGAATCGCATCCTATCAGACGTCTCACACCAAGTGTAAGCCCAGGCTTGGCCATCTGCACGACTTCCACAGTCTTGACCATATCGTCCATCACAACGTTGATGACAGCCCTTCTGTCCGAAAGGACATAGTCGTAGGAATCCACGTTGACTTCGAGTATGCCGTTCCCTTTGAGTACGGAAGGCAGAAGATGAATCCAATCCTCGGTTTCGCCGGAATATTCGACGTGGGACTTAGTGGCCGAAGAAGCGGTGACTCCCAGCCGGAAATGGCCTCCTTCGGCCGGCACGGTGAATATTTCCGTGTCAAGTGTCAATTCGGTGGTCCGGTTCTTGTCGCACGCGCCAAGCACCGACGCGGCACACAGCAAAGCTATTATTATTCTGTTGTTCATGTTTTATGTCAATTAATATTATTGTTCAAGCGCTTCAAGCATTTTCTCGCGCGTTTCTCTGAAAAAGCGGATCCCAAGGTTATAGCGATCTATTCCAAGGACGACAGCGTCAACTATCTCACGGGCCTTGTCAGGATTCTTCTTTCCGAGCATTGTCAGCAATGTGTAATCATTGATTCCGTCACGCATCGACTCAAGCCGGATTGAACTGTAGACTTTCTTGTAGGCCGGATAGACGATGTATGTGTCGCCTCCTGGACAATACCCGTCCGTGGCGATGCCTTGTCCGGTCTTCGTCCAATCCTGGTTGAATCCCCAGTGGAGGTATCCTGTCGCACCGTATTTGTAATTGAGCCAATGGAGGATGCGCATGTGGATCAGCGGAAGTTCCAGAAAACGGTTGGCATACTCCCCTCTCGGAGCCATACAGGTGTAGAACCACAACTCGTCTCCCGCGGCCTGACGCTCTTTATAGAACTCGTAGCCTGAATGGAAATAATCCAGTTCCGGACACCACACGTCCACGACATCGGCCAGGGCATGGCTGTGGACAGCGTCCAGAATGCGGAGCGACGGAGCATTCTGCCGGAAAACCCGCGCCACATCCACATAAGTGGAGGCGTTGGCGTCACACGGCTCGTCACCGATGTGCTGAAGGTATATCCCGGCCCAACCTTTTTCCTGCAGATGTTTCTCCAATGCGGAAGAGAACTGGGGCAGGAATATCTCAGCCTCCCTGGAAGACAGCGGCACCACATCGGTTCTGTTCGGGATGTATACACCGTAGGCCGATTCCCACTCGCCAAGGCGATGCGCGATATGTCCTCCTTCAATGCGTTTCAGGTTCCCCTCTTTCATGAATATTCCAACGGCCTTGTCAAAATTGGCGAAATCAAATGTCCAGGTGTCACCGTTCAGTTCACATTTCACATAATCAAGCAACTTGTCCAGATAATAGACATTCTGTCCGCTGTCCCTCATCGTGTGGGCCATGATTGTGAGGAGTTCCCAATAACTGTCCGAGAACATCGGGACATTGCTGCCGTTCTTCAACAACGACAGGAAACGATGGTTGTGCCAATTGGAGACAAGCAGTTCCTGCTCGGCCAGAGTCACGTTCCTGACATCAGCCCCTACCTTGCGTTCAATGGAGAATGTCCCGTCACCGACCTTCCCGGAGAACGTGAGTGTAGCCTCGTATCTTCCGGCCAAGGCATCCTTGGGAATCGAAAAACTTACCCACACAGGCTGGTTGACCGAGGCCGCGACCTTGGTTGACGCGACCTCTTTAAGACAGTCAGGATACTTGTCCGAGGCCGGGAAGACCGCCGCGCTTCCGGCGGGTTCCAGATGCTTGCCAGCCATCACATAGGTCTCGAAGGCCTTCCTGAACGGCTTTATGACAGACGAGCCGCACATCAGGCCGTCCGTTTCCACCTTCAGGTCAGAAACCGGAGAGTCGCATCTGACGACAAACTGGAACTCCGCGACCTCTCCTTTGGCATAACTCCAGACTTCAGTCTCCTCATCCCAATGGCTGTCTTCCAGAAAAATCTTACGCAAGGCGTCCACCTGGACGATCTGCACATCCGCTGACACATCCGGACCCGAGGAGGGCTGCGTTCCGGAGCAGGATGGAGACAAAGCGGCTGTGGAAGCAATAAGGAATGCTTTGATATTCAATTTGATATTCATAAGACCATTATATTAGAGACTGACTGGAGGTTGGTTCGCGACAAGCGGCCACCCCGGGTTCTGATAAAGAGAGGAATTTTCCGCATTGCCGCCGCCCGTTATGAGGAAATGCTGGATTGCGATAGGCGACAGGTAATGCGCCATTGTCCAGCGATAGCCATCATAGACGTGGTTGTTGGAGATGATGTGATAAGGTGCGAGATATTTGCTGAAATCACGAGGAGAGACGTTCACATTCTCCTTGAGGTCTCCGAATTCGGACAGATCCTTGTTGCCCCAGAGGTTCATACCCAGAACGCAATACGGACTGTCGATCATCTGATCCATGGAGCGCCAGCGCCTGATGTCCGCGTTGCGCATGTTCTCAGCCATGAACTCGCAGCGACGCTCGCGCCTGATGCTGAACAACGTGGCGTCAACGACCTTGCCTCCGGAATATGCACCCCAATCCTCCAGTGCCTCGATGTTCATGTCTGTGGCGGCGATGGTGACATTGTAGTCCTCATTGACTCCGGCCCTGCGACGGATGGCCCTCCAATAGGAGTCTGCCGTCGCATCTATGGAGCCTGTCGACTCGTAGCATGCCTCGATGTAATTCAGATAAGCTTCGGCCGCGCGGAAAATTATGCTCCCGACAGTACAGAGCAGTGTCTGTCTACCGTCGAAGTTCAAGCCTTTTCTGAGAGCGTAGCCCGTCGTGTACCTGTTGCTCTCCGCACCGGCCGTGATGTCAGGCCACGGTTCGATCTTTGACGCCGGACCCGCCGGATCACTGTGAAGATTGGCGTCTCCTGGCTTCTTAACGAACAGGACGGCTCGTGTGTCGCGCCCTTCGGTTATCCTTTTCAAGTCTTCGTCGCCGGGATAGCCGCTGCCCGAGGCATAGACAGGAAGTCCGTTGGCCATCACGAATGCGTCGATCATGCTTTTCGTCGTCCCGTAGCCACAGTTGCTGGAAGCCCCCCACTGTCCGGTGGCATTTGACACGACATTCAGGTCATACTTCCGCCATAGAAGGACTTCACGATACTTCGACATGTCCGTGTCCGCAAACATGTCGTAATATGAGTTTGAAGGCTCCGACGCGGAACCCTGAAACTTTCCGTTGTTTGAGGTCAGACGATATTTGTCGGCAACAATCTTTGACTCCCTCATGGCCTCCGAAAGGAAGAATTCCACCTCCTCGTCGATTCCTCCGGACGGATACTGGTAATTCGCGTTGTAATCCTTCCTTGCCCCCGGCCAGTCCGGGCCGTTAGGCACAAATGCGGTACCTTTGAAATATTTAAGCCAGGTCCCTTCATAAAGCGCGACACGGGATTTGAACAGATGGGCGCAATCCTTGCTGATCCGGTTGGTTCCTCCTTCCGGAACATCCATAAGCAGTTCCATCGCCTTGTCAAGGTCTGAAAGAATGAAACGGGATACCTCGTTGCGCGGATAGCGCTTGCTTTTTGCCACCAGGACATCCATGTCATCAGGCAGGATCTCGTCCACGATAGGGCAGTCACCGAATGTCTTCAGTTTGGTGAAATGATCCCAGGCTCTGAAAAAATACGCTTCGCCAAGACACTGCCTTATAAGCGCATCGTTGCCGGTAATCCTGCCCTCTCCGTACAGTTTGGTCACAACCTGCAGGAAGTAGTTTATCTGGTACAGCTGCCCGAAGGAATTATATTCACCGCCGGACTCACTCACACGCCAGTACCCGGGGGCGAAAATGTCGCTTGGAGTGACATAGGCCATGTTGTCCGTGTTGTTGTCGCTTTGGAAAGTACCCCACTCATAGACTCCGTGTGTCGGAAACTGGTTCGTGTATATTCCATAAATGTACGAACTGAGGTTCGCCTCGGTCGTAAGGTAGTTCTCCGGGGTCAGCATGGACTCCGGCCGCTTGTCAAGGAAACCGTCGCAAGAGGACAACAGCAAGGCCAGGGAAACGACCGATGAAAGTTTTATGATTAATTTTCTCATTTTGATCCGTAATTACAATGTTACACTTACTCCGAATGAATATGTCCTGGACAAAGGATAGGAATTCCCCATAGAAGAGCCTATGGTCTCAGGATCGAACATCTTGCTCATCTTGGTGAATGTCAGCAGGTTTTCTCCGGAAGCGAAAACGCGCAGCCTGTCGATTCCGATCACCTTGGTCCACTTTGAAGGGAGGGTGTAGCCCAACTGTACATTCTTGAGGCGAAGGTATGACGCGTCCTGAAGATAGCGGCTCTGCGTCTCCTGATTTTTGAAGGTACCCCAAAGTGGACGCGGATAATAACTGTCCACATTCAGACCCAGGTAGTTTTCAGGGTCATCGCGGAAGTAATCCTTATGCACCGTGTTTCCCATTGACCACCAACCGCCTCTGTATGCGCCCCAGAAATAGTAGGAATTCTGGAAATACTGCCTTTTGCCCACTCCTTGCAGGAATATCCTGCAGTCAATTCCTTTGAAATCGAAAGACAGGTCGAGACCATAGTTGAAGCGCGGCGTGACGTTGCCGATCACCTTGAGATCTCCGTGATCCTTAATTGTACGTGCGCCGGCGTCCACCTTTCCGTCACCGTTGAGGTCAGCATACATGATGTCTCCGGCCGCCCAGTCCGCACCGATTGAATTCTGTCCGCCTTCCGGAAGGCTCTCAAGATGAGCGTCCATCTCCTCTTGCGTCCTGGCGACGCCTATGGTCTCGTAGCCCCAGATCTCGCCCCATTCCTTTCCGGCGTAATACTTGTCCAATGTACCCGAAGGGTTTGAATATGTGGTTATCTTACCCTGCGAATCAGACAGCACGAACCTGACTCCGTAGCCGAAATCCTTTCCGATGTGATCCTTCCATGCGATCTCGAGCTCGAAGCCTTTGGTCCTGAGATCCGTGTTGTTCTTGACAGGAACCGCCGTGCCCAGAATGACCGGAAGCTCCTCGGACGGTCCCACCATGTCCTTGGTGTCCCGGACAAAAGCATCGAACGAACCGGTAAGGCGATTGCCCAGGAACGACCAGTCCAAACCGATGTTGCCGGAGGTGATTCTCTCCCAGCTCAGGGAATCGCTTATCAGACCAGGAGCCCACGAGAGGTTAGTACGGTTCCCGTTCACCAGCCATGTTCCGGAATTGTAGCTGTAGCCTATAGGTGCGTATGTCGGATAGACAGAGCTGGTGTACTGATTGCCGAGGGAACCGTACGAGGCCCTTATTTTCAACATATTGACGATACCTTTGACATTCTCCATGAACTTCTCGTTGGCTATGTTCCAGCCAACTGAGACAGACGGGAAGAATCCCCAGCGGTTCTTTGGGCGGAAACGCGAGCTGCCATCGTAACGGGCATTGACCTCAAGCAGATAACGTTCCCTGTAATTGTAGTTAAGGCGTCCGAATATTCCGGCGGTGCTGTAGCTTGAATAGCCGCCTCCAACAGACGGAGGAACCGGGGTCCCGTCCATTCCGAAACCGGTCGCAGTGTCCAGCGATGTCGTGGTCGGAGAGACTATGCCCTGCTTCGTGGCATAGAGGCTGCGGTAGTTGTTGTCCTCGGCCTGGAAGCCGGCCATGACCTTCAGATAATGCGCGTCGGCTATCGTCACCTCATAGTCTGTGACGACATTCACATTATAGTAGTCTGTCCGGCTCGCGCTCTCCTGGGTCCAGTTGTTGTACCACTCTCCCGCCGCATGAATTCCATCGACAGCCATCTGATGCACCGGCCATGCATATTCATTGTAGAACACGGTGGTGTTCCTGTAGTTGAAGTCCCCGGTGATGTTCCAACCTTTGACAGGAGTGTAGGTGAACTTGAATTGTTCAGAGAAAATCGAGTTCTGGTTGCGGCTCTGTCCGCCGTCACGCATTCTGAGAGCGTGGTCATTATACAGGAAGCCGTTAGGATCGTACAGCGGCCCTATCGGCCATGACTGGCGCCCGATTTCCTGAAAGAACCATCCGTCTGTCATCACGACCGGCTGATGGTAGTCTGAACGGGTATAGCGCGAGATGAAACTTACCGAAGCCTTGGGCGAGACCCTCGCGTCGAACTTCCCGGCAAGGTTGTAACGCTTCATGCCGTCCCCTCCGAGAGCCATCTTGCCCTCCTGATCAAGCATATTCCCGGACACATACCATGACAGCCACTTGTTCCCACCGCTCATGCTGACATTATGTTCCTGCTCATGAGTCACTTTCTTGTAGAACACATCGTAGTAGTTCACGTTGTCGTTAGCCTGGTCATAACCACTGTTCCAACGTGTCGGATTGCTGGTCATAGGGATGGTGTTGTAGAAAATCTCCCCGTCCATATATTTCCGTATCCTCACCATCGTCTCATCCGCGATCCAAGGGCCATAACCGGAATTGCGTGCCGCGTCATTGAAAAATGTGGCCCAGGAATATGAGTCCATCTCCTCCGGGAGATTCAACGGAGAGACAAAGCGGAAACTGTTGTTGTAGTTCACCACGGACTTCCCTTCCCTGCCTTTTTTAGTGGTGACGAGAATCACGCCGAACGGAGCCCTGGAGCCATAGATTGACGACGCGGCGGCATCTTTAAGCACAGAGATGTCCTCTATGTCCTGCTGGTTGATCGAATACAGGTCACCTTCCAGACCATCGATCAGAACCAGAGTGTTGGCGTAGGAGCCTTCCCCTATCGTCGCAAGTCCTCTGACCTGGATTCCGGCCCTGCTGTTCAACTGTCCGGAATTTTCCGTCACCAGAAGCCCCGGAATCTTACCCTGCAAGGCCTGCACTGCATTCTGAACAGGAATTGACTCGAACGCGTCCGACTTGATCGTTCCCACGGCTCCGGTAAGATTGATTTTCTTCTGGGTGGCGAATCCGACAATCACAGTCTCGTCAAGCGTCTGTCTGTTCTCTTTCAGGCTGACATTGATCTCATTCACGCCGGTAGCCACGGTGCGAGACTCAACAACATAACCCATGCAATTATATTCAACCTCAGAGCCATCAGACACCGTGAGAGAATAGCGGCCATTGTCGTCTGTCACTGTGCCCACGGCCGTGCCTTTGATGTAAACCGTCACACCCACCAGCGGCAATGATGTCCCTGAATCCGTAACAACTCCCTTGAGCAGCCGGCTTCCGAATTCGTTCTTGCCGGAAGATGATGTCACTGTTCTGGCCTTGCCCAGGACAATCTGCTTTTTCTCGATCCTGTAGCGGATGTCCGTGTCCGAAAACAGTTTGTCCAGAACCGTCAGGATGTCTGCGTTCCTGACATCAAGGCTGACAACCCGATGCTCGTCAACGACTTGGTTTGTGTAAATGAACGAATAACCGCTCAATTGCTCGACACGGTCAATAACCTTGACCAAAGGAGCGTTGTCCATACGCAGTGTGATGCCCACATCCTGAGCGGACAGGGTGAAACACAGAAGCGGCAGCAGCAGGACGGCCGCAATCGCCGAAAAGATTTTTCTCATGTACGATCTGTATTAATTATGTAATTCAAAACAACCCGTCCCAATAAAGAAGGGCTTCATTAATTAAGACACACAATTACCGACAGACCGAAATTTTATTTTGAATATATCAGATATTCTGTTATGCATTCACCTTCATCATCAAAATCCCTGCGCTGGCAGCGGATCGGAGCCGTCTGTTCGATCAGCGACATCATGTCATCCAGTTTCTCATTCCGGAAAGTAGCACGAATCTGATAATCGTTAACTTCCGCATCCACCACCTTAATCTTCACATCGTACAGCGACGACAATCTTCCGAACACATAGGACAGAGGGTCGCCTCTGAACGCCAAAGTACCCGTCCGCCAAGATGTCCATTTGAAAGTGTCAGTACGGAAGCAGGACACATCACCGTCTCCGTCACGGAGCAACTGGTACCCCTGAGGCAGCGCGTAACTTTTTCCCGGCACACTGATCCCGAGCTTTCCGGTCACCAGTGTCACCCTCTGTGATGTCCCGGAGTAAGCCTCGACATTGAATTCCGTTCCCGTCGCGGTAACTTCCATGTCTCCGACATTCACAGAAAACGGATGGTCTTTGTCTGAGCTTACCTCAAAATATGCCTCGCCATCAAGCGTCACGCTGCGTTTCCCTCCTGCAAACCGTGAAGGGTAGGACAAGGTCGAGCCGGAATTAAGGCAGACCTTCGAATTGTCCGGAAGGACAATGTTCGCATAAACGCCGTACGGGGCGGAAAAATCCTGCCACTCCGGTTCCGGAGATTTCCTGAAGTATTTATCATAAGAAAGCACCGTTCCCAGAATCAACAACGGCAGCAACAGGACAGCGGCGACATTCTTCCACCATTCAATGAATATCCCATGTTTCCTCTGGTTCTCTCCGACGGACTCCAGAATCCGCCTCTTAACCTTGCCCACGTCTATGCTCTCGAATCGGAACGCTGGATGCTCAGCCTCCCAGACATTTCTGAAGCGGTGATATTCATGGGCATTGTCAGGATGTTCGCCGACCCATGCCGCCAGCCGCGCCTCTTGTTCCGAAGTGCACTTGCCCTCAAGATAAAGAGACATCAGTTCCTCGTATTCTCGAACACTCTCATTCATAAGATATTACCAGCAACAAAATTATACATTCAAGGCATTTTCTCAATATGGAAAGCGCCCTGCATATTCTCAGTTCAATCGTCCTTTGCGTCACATTCATCTTCTCGGCTATCTCCGATGACTTCATCCCGCAGTCCTTGTACATCACATAGGATTCCCTTATCTTCTCCGGCAGAGTGTCCACAGCCCTGTCCAGAATCCTGCGCATGTCTGTGTAAAGGATGTAATCGTCCACATCATAAACCTCCAGAACATCGCCACGGCACACGTTGCGGGCATGCTCATATATCACTTTGTCATGTCTAATCTCATTCAAAGCCCGGTTTTTCACCGCGTTAAGCAAGTAGGCTTTCAATGATTTGCTGATCATGATTCCCTCTCTCCTCTCCCAAAGGTTGACAAAGACTCCTGAAACGATATCCTCGCACCTATGAATATCCTTGACATAGTTACCGCAGAACATCACAAGGTTGGCGTAATAGAGATCGAACAAGGCCTCAAAGGCCTTGGTGTCAGACCTTTTCAACCCTTCAAGAAAATATTTGTCATCAAGCCGCTCGACCTCTGTTCTCATCCTGTTCTCTTTCGATAAACGCACGAAAGTATAACAAAAAATCCATTAAATGAAATAATGATTTTTAATTTCGGATTCATGCTCCTGACGTGTCATTTATAATTTGGAAGTTATGTAATCCTTAAAAAAAATAACTTGGTAATCTTTGATTGTCTTTTTGGTCAATATGTCTTTCCTCATCAGTCATGTGCCACCGGCACACTCCTTCCTCTAAAAGACATCTATCCTCGAAAATACCGCCAATTAACTACTTGCAAAATAATCACCCAGGAATATTCAGGTGTCGCTCTGTCATGAAAGCCAACAACCTTTCTGATAACCCAAAAGTCATCTAAACTGCGCTTGGTGAAACCGAGTCGGCAACTTTCCCGAAAAAACAAGCCACTTAAATGTCCACTCGTCTACAACCTCGAGAGTTCGTTTTCAAAATTCCAGGCTTGGATATGCTTGATCCCATCCTTATTCGGAAGTTTTTGCTGGTCTAATGTCACGATGTACTTCGGATAATTGTCATCTATCATCTCCAACGAGCCATACTCTCTCGCAAGGGTGGCTTCGTCATTGATCTCGTACGCAACCTGAACATAAATTCTTTCGTCACCCTTTACCGCGACAAAGTCAACCTCAACTTGAGTGCCTGTACGCGCACTCGGAATATTTCCGACATACACATCATACCCAGCGCGCCTCAGTTCAAGATACACAAGATTCTCCAACTCGTAGCCATATCCATAAGCAAAGCCTTTGTAAAGGTAGTTATAGAAAGCAAGGTCATTGACATAATACTTACAGTTGCCGGAGATCGTCTCTTTGCCCTGAATATTATACCTCTCCGCCTTGTGAATGATATATGTTTCCGTCATAAAAGATAGGTACGATGTCACTGTGTCGTAATTAATGGTTTTGCCCCTGCCCTTATAATACTTCACTATCGTATTAGGAGTAAACAGCTTGGTCGCATTATTCACGACATACACAAACAAATCTTCCAATGTGTTCGAGTCTCTTATCTTATGCCTATTGATCACATCCCTGAGAAGAATGGTGTCCTTCAGGCTTGAGACATAATTTCTGCACACCTCTTCTGTTCCAAGGTAGATCATTTCCGGAAGTCCGCTCCTGACGAGGAACTCCGTATAATCATTTCGGGTAAACCCTTTTGAGTGTATGGATGCCCATTCCGTGAATGACAATGGCAATATCTCAAACTCAACATATCTACCGGAAAGCAAGGATGCAAGTTCTCCGGACAGCATATTTGAATTGGATCCGCTGATAAAGACCTCACAAGGCCAAGAGAAATCCTGGGAAAGAGAGTTCACAGTCCTCTCCCACCCTTCAATATTTTGGATTTCATCAATGAAGATGTAGGTCTTCCCTTCAGGATGAAATTCACAGCGGTAATCTTCAATCAGATTATCCAAATCCTTGTATGTCTGAAGAAAGTCAAATGCAGTGAACTCTTTGCTTATATAAAAGATGTTTTCGGCATTTATTCCTTTCCTTACCATATCCATAACCATTTGCCTGAGGATATAGCTCTTGCCTGCCCGCCTCTGTCCCGTCAAGACTTTGACAAGATTATTCTCCATATACCCAGCGATTTTATCCAAATACATTCCCCTTCTGTAGCCAGCGGATATGTCATTTCCATTCCAAGGGTTGTAACGGCACAATTGTTTAATATTTTCGAACATAACACAAACTTTTTCCAAATATAGGGATAATTTTTGTCACAACACAATTTTATCCTTAATCATTATGACTCTCAAGTAAATTCCTGACCTTCCCTGGAAAAGGTGTGACCTTCCCTGGAAAAGGTGGTTCTTCCGCAATTTAGTTGAAGCACAGGTCGCTGAAGACCATTTTCCGTTT
>ERZ780198.2346-NODE-2346-length-14734-cov-4.032836_pt1 | contig 14734 bp, 8 predicted proteins | sample MGYA00510979_ERZ780198 | MGnify/ENA primary metagenome ERZ780198 (study PRJEB29588, sample SAMEA2158039) | human gut metagenome | biome: human gut; feature: human-associated habitat; material: faeces | place: Denmark | collected 2008/2010 ...
GCTTAACGCATCTGCCGAAGTTCTTGTAGTTAAGTTCAGTCGCTGTTACCATTTTATGCACACTCCCTTTTTTTAAATTCGGAATTCGGAATTCGGAATGCGGAATTATGGTGTCGCCGCTGAACGCAGGCACCGGAATCCCGTACAAAGGAACGGTCTAACAGACCCCGGATTCCGAATCGTTTTTAAGGAGGACAAATGGAAAAGGTAGCACTGGTAACCGGCGCTTCCCGCGGAATAGGCAAGGCGTGCGCGCTTCGCCTGGCGGAATGCGGCTACGATATAGTAGTGAATTACAACTCTAACGAGGCTAAGGCGCAGGAGGTAGTCTCCGCGATAGAAGCGCTCGGTCAGAAGGCGGTTGCAATTAAGGCGAACACCGCCGACCTCAAGGAAGTTCAGAACATGTTCCGCGAGGCTCACAAGGCTTTCGGCAGACTTGACGTTCTGGTCAACAACGCCGGCGTAGTCGACGACGCATTCCTGCTGATGATAAACGAAGATTCCCTCACGAGAAGCCTGGACATCAACATCAAGGGATACTTCCACTGCGCACAGCAGGCGGCGCTCAAGATGATGAGCAAGAAGCAGGGCGTTATAATCAACGTTTCCTCTGTAAGCTCCATTCTCGCCGTTGACGGACAGGGCGTTTACAGCGCTACGAAGGGCGCGGTCAACTCCATGACGGCGACCCTCGCAAAGGAGCTTGCTCCCCGCGGTATCCGCGTAAACGCAGTCGCTCCCGGCTTCATCGAAACCGAAATGGTTGCCAAGATGCCTGAGAACGTACTCGACGGCATGCGGGCCAAAGTTCCCGTAGGTCGCCTGGGTCGTCCCGAGGAGATCGCCGCCGCCTATCTCTACCTCGCATCCGACGAAGCGGCCTACGTCAATGGTGCCGTTTTGAGCGTAGATGGCGGTATGACTGTTTAAAATCATTAAAAAACCATACTTATAAAATGAATTTCGAATTGACCAAAACCGAGCAGCTGTTCCGGCAAATGATCCGCGAATTTGCCGAAAACGAGGTGAAACCTCTGGCTGCCGAAATCGACGAAGAGGAGCGTTTCCCTGTGGAAACCGTAGAGAAAATGGCAAAACTGGGAATCTTCGGTATTCCCTTCCCCGTCAACTACGGCGGTGCAGGCGGCAACAACATCCTTTATTCGATGGCCGTCGAAGAGCTGTCGCGCGTATGCGCCACTACGGGCGTGGTCGTATCGGCACACACGTCGCTCTGCGCCGCTCCGATTTATGAGCACGGTACCGAAGAACAGAAAATGAAATACCTGCCCAAGCTCTGCTCGGGCGAATGGCTCGGCGCTTTCGGCCTTACGGAGCCCAACGCCGGTACGGATGCTGCGGCACAGCAGACCACGGCAGTCGATGCAGGCGACCACTATATCCTGAACGGCAACAAAATCTTCATCACCAACGCCGCTTACGCACACGTTTATATCGTGATGGCGATGACCGACAAGTCGCAGGGTACGCGCGGTATCTCAGCATTCATCGTCGAGCGCGACTTCCCCGGTTTCTCGATCGGCAAGAAAGAGAAGAAGATGGGTATCCGCGGTTCGGCGACCTGCGAGCTGATTTTCGAGAACTGCATCGTTCCCAAGGAGAATCTGCTCGGCAAGGTCGGCAAGGGCTTCAGCATCGCTATGAAGACCCTCGATGGCGGCCGTGTCGGTATCGCTTCGCAAGCCCTCGGCATCGCACAGGGGGCGATGGACGAAACCGTGAAATACGTCAAGGAGCGCAAACAGTTCGGACGGACGATCGGACAGTTCCAGAACACCCAGTTCCAACTGGCAGACCTGGATACCAAAATCGAAGCTGCCCGCCTGCTGGTACGTGCCGCAGCCTTCAAGAAAGACCAGAAGCTCCCGTTCTCGGTCGATGCCGCCCGGGCCAAGCTCTTTGCAGCGGAAACCGCAATGGAAGTGACGACCAAGGCCGTGCAATTCCACGGCGGATACGGCTACACGCGCGAATACCCCGTTGAGCGCATGATGCGCGATGCCAAGATCACCGAGATTTACGAAGGTACTTCCGAAGTACAGCGGATGGTGATTTCGTCGGCACTGTTGAAATAGCGGCGGGCGACCGTGCATCCGGTTCCGGAATAAACCCCGAAGCCGGTCGTACTCCCCTCGCAAGGACACATAAGGTAAAAACAATAAAAAACAGATATTCGAATGAAAATTGTAGTTTGTATAAAACAGGTTCCCGATACGACGGAAATCCGCCTCGATCCCGTTACGGGAACGCTGATCCGCGACGGTGTGCCCAGCATCATGAACCCCGACGACAAGGCGGGACTCGAAATGGCTCTGGAGCTGAAAGACCAGTACGGCGCACACGTCACCGTTATCACGATGGGTCCTCCGCAGGCCGACGACATCCTGCGCGAAGCCTTCGCAATGGGTGCCGACCGTGCGATTCATCTGAGCGACCGCAAATTCGCCGGTGCCGATACGCTGGCGACTTCGAACGCTATCGCCGGTGCTCTCCGCATGCTGGAGTTCGACCTGGTAATTACCGGTCGTCAGGCTATCGACGGCGACACGGCCCAGGTAGGCCCGCAGATCGCCGAACACCTCGGTCTGCCGCAGGTGACCTACCTCGAAGGCATTAAATACGAAGGAGGAAACCGGCTCGTCGTCAAGAAATGGACGGAAGAGGGGTATCAGTTGCTCGAGGTGGAAACCCCGTGCGTGGTAACCGTACTCTCTTCGGCCAACCGGCCCCGTTATATGTCGGTACGCGGCATCGTGGAGGCATACGACAAGCAGGTGGAAGTCTGGGGTTTCGACAACATCTCCGTCGAAGAGTCGAAACTCGGTCTTGCCGGTTCGCCGACCCGCGTCTTCAAATCCTTCACGAAGGGTGCGAAATCCGCAGGTAAGGTCTTCGAGCTGGAGCCGGCCGAAGCAGCCGATCTGATCGTCGAGAAGTTGCAAGAAAAATTCATAATCTGATCGGCCCCGGCAACTGCGAAGCTGTAAATTACCGATCGTTCATTTACAACAGTCGTTTTCTGCACCCGGCAAAAGCCGAATCCTTTCGGTCCAGCCCGCCGAAAACGTTCACAAAAAACACAGTTACTTACCAAGATGGATAAATCTCAATATAAAAACGTTTACGTGTTCGTCGAACAGCGTGACGGAGTCGTTCAGAACGTCGCTCTCGAACTTCTGGGAAAAGCCCGCGAACTGGCCGACGCACTCCATGAGCAGGTAATCGCCCTGCTGCTCGGCAAAGGAGTCAAAGACAAGGCCGACGAGCTGATCGCAGCCGGAGCCGACGTGGTCCTTTCGATCGAAGCCGACGAACTCGCCCAATACACCACCGAGCCTTACGCACAGGCCATCACCCAGGTAATCCACGAGCGCAAGCCCAGCATTCTGCTGATCGGTGCCACCAGCATCGGCCGCGACCTCGGTCCGCGTCTTTCGGCACGCATCGGCACGGGACTTACCGCCGACTGTACCGGACTCGACATTTCGGAAGACGGCGACCTGCTGATGACGCGTCCTGCCTTCGGCGGCAACCTGATGGCAACGATCATCTGCAAGGAACATCGTCCCCAGATGTCCACGGTACGCCCCGGTGTGATGCGTGCCAAAGCGGCCGATCCGACCCGCAAAGGAAAGGTCGAGGACGTAAAAATCAATTTCGACAAATCAAAGTTCCGCGTACGGATTCTGGAAACGGTCAAGGAACAGAAGAATATGATCGACATTACGGAAGCCAAAGTACTCGTTTCGGGCGGCCGCGGTGTCGGCACGGCAGAAGGGTTCCAGACCCTGCGCGAGCTTGCCGACGTGCTCGGTGCCGAAGTATCGGCTTCGCGTGCGATGGTCGATGCAGGTATTCTCGCACACGAGCGACAGGTCGGACAGACCGGTAAAACGGTTCGTCCGGATCTCTACTTCGCCATGGGTATCTCGGGTGCGATCCAGCACCTGGCCGGTATGGAGGAGTCGGACTTCATCATCGCCGTGAACAAGGATAAATTCGCTCCGATCTTCAACGTCGCCGACGTGGGTATCGTATGCGACGTGCACAAGGTCGTTCCGATCCTGACAGAGAAACTGAAGACGATGAAAAAGTAAGTCCGGAAACTTGCTCTTCAAAATAAGGGAAGATTCGCAATGAATCCTCCCTTATTTTTTATGGCCGGTGCGAAATCCGCTGAAACCCGACCGCCCGGACCTCTCCCCTCCCACATATTCACAAAAAACAGGCAGTTCGGCCCTTGTGAAACAAATAAAAAAGCAGACGCAAGGAAAAACCTTGCGTCTGCTCCTGATATCGAGATATAATCCGCATCAAGGCAATCCGTCCTCATTCGGCACGATTGCACAGATACCCGGAATCTATTTCGCAACTTTTTTGAGGAATGCCTCGATCGTATTCTCGATCAGACAGGCGATCGTCATCGGACCTACCCCGCCGGGCACTTTCGTAATCAGCGAAGCCTTCGGCTCGCAAGCCTCGAAATCGACGTCGCCGCACAATTTCCCCGTTTCGGGATCTCGATTGACACCCACGTCGATCACCACGGCACCGTCGCCCACCATGTCCGCTGTAACGAACTTCGGACGGCCGATCGCCACGACAAGAATCTCCGCTTCGCGTGTCACATCCGCCAGGTTCTTCGTCCGGCTGTGAGTAATGGTCACCGTAGCATTCTCATCGAGCAACAGCTTGGCAACGGGAAGCCCCACGATCGTACTGCGGCCGATCACAACGGCTTTGCGTCCGGCCAGCTCCACGCCCGAATCCTTCAGGAGCTTCATGATACCCTTCGGCGTACAGGGCAGCACGCAGGGCTGTTTCTGCCAGAGAGCCGCCACATTGAGGGGGTGGAAGCCATCCACATCCTTCTCCTGACGAATCCGTGCGATCACCTTATCCGAATCGATATGTTTCGGCAGCGGCAGCTGGATCAAAATTCCGTCCACCGTATCGTCGGCATTGAGGTCGTCGATAATTTTCAGCAACTCCTCCTCCGAAATGTCCGCCGGCTTGCGAATCGTCGTATTCAGGATACCGACCTCGTCGGCAGCCTTCGTCTTACCCGTCACATAGGATACGCTGCCCGCATCCTCACCGACCAGCACCACTACCAAATGGGGCAGCCGGCCGTATTTCTCCGGGAATGTCTTCACCTGCTCGGCCATCTTGGCCTTGCAAGCCGCCGCTAATTCTTTTCCGCTGATTACCATATATTGTTTTGATTTTAAAGATTGCTTATCCGTCCCATCCAGGGATTCGAAGGACAAATATAACTATTTTTTCACTAAAAACGAAAGAGCCTTCATACCGATATCGGATCGATAGAAAAGATTCTCGCAACCGATTTTCCGGACCTCCTCGAGCGCCCGGCACCTGGCCTGCTCCGGGTCGGCACTCCGGCAGACGACGATCATCACCCGGCCGCCCGAGGTAACGAGCCGCCCCTCTTTTATCGCCGTGCCCATATGGTACACTACGCCGTCCACCTGCTCCGTTCCCGTAATTTCATACCCCTTCTCATAGGAGCCGGGATATCCTTTCGATGCCAGCACGATCCCCAGAGTCGCAAAGTCGTGCCACTCGGCCTCGCCCGGATCCCGTCCGTCGGCTACGGCGCTGAAAATATCGTAAATGTCGCTCTTCAGGCGGGGCAGCACCACTTCGGTTTCGGGATCGCCGAAACGGGCGTTGAACTCGATCACGCGGATTCCCTGCGGGGTCTTCATCAAACCGCCGTAAAGCACGCCCGTGAAAGGACATCCCTCGTCGCAGAGAGCGTCGGCCGTGCGCTGCATCACCTTTTCCAATGCGAAAGCCTCGTCTTCCGGAGTAATGAACGGCAGCGGGGAGTATGCTCCCATACCGCCCGTATTGGGACCTTCATCGCCGTCGAACGCCCGTTTGTGATCCTGCGCCAGCACCATCGGCAGCACCTTGCGCCCCGACACGAAACACATGAACGAAAATTCGGGTCCGGTCAGAAAATCCTCCACGACCACACGTCCCTTGCCGAACTTGTCGTCCAGCAACATGTCGCGCAACGCGGCATCGGCCTCCTCCATCGTCCGGGCGATAACGACACCCTTTCCCGCAGCCAGACCATCGTATTTCAGGACGGCGGGCAGAGGGCGCGAACGAACGTACTCCGAAGCCTTCCGGTAATCGTCGAACGCCCGGTAACCGGCCGTCGGAATACCGTACCGCCCCATCAGATCTTTTGCAAACTCCTTGCTCGACTCGATGCGGGCCGCCGCCTTCGTCGGGCCGAAAATACGAAGTCCCTCCTCACGGAAGCGATCGACGATACCGGCCACGAGCGCCGCTTCGGGTCCTACCACCGTGAGGTCGATCTCTTTTTCACGAGCAAGGGAAAGCAATCCCTCGACATCGGTATCCTTGACCGGCACACACTCGGCCTGACGAGCGATACCCGCATTGCCGGGAGCGCAATATATCTTCGAAACCTGCGACGAACGCGACAACGCATCGACGACGGCATGTTCGCGGCCACCGCCGCCTACGACTAAAACTTTCATAACCTATCGTTTATTCCCGACCGCACTTTCCGCAAAGAGCGGCTCGGAAATCGTCCATAAAAAATAATCCGACCGACGGACACGAAATCCGCAGTTTAATGTTTGAAATGACGCATCCCGGTAAACAACATCGGAATACCCGATTCATTGGCCTTCCGGATCGAATCCTCGTCCCGGACGCTGCCTCCCGGCTGCACGATCGCCTCGACGCCGCTCGCAGCCGCCAGGCTCACGCAGTCGTCGAAGGGGAAAAAGCCGTCCGAAGCCAGTACCAGCCCTTCGGTCACACCCTGGGCATGGGCCTGCTTGAGCGCGAGTTCCGCCGAGCCGATGCGATTCATCTGCCCCGCTCCGACACCCAGCGTACGACCGTCCTTCACCACTACGATAGCGTTCGACTTCACATGCTTGACAATACGCCAGCCGAAATCGAGATCGGCGAGCTGCCTTTCCGTCGGCCGCTTCTCCGTCACGCACATATCCGCCGTCACGGGACGTGTTTCGAGGTCGAGGTCCTGCACCAGCAATCCTCCCGTCACACTCACCAACTGGCGCTGCTTCGCATCGCTCTTCTCCATCGGAACTTCGAGCAGACGCAGATTCTTCTTCGTCGAGAGCACTTCGAGGGCTTCGGGCGTAAACGAAGGGGCCATGATGATCTCCAGAAAAATCGGCTTCATCAATTCGGCCGCCTCACGGGTCACAGGTCGGTTCAGGGCGACGATACCGCCGAAAATCGACACTTTGTCGGCCTCGTAAGCCTTCGTCCAGGCATCCGCCGCATCCCGCCCCACCGCAGCACCGCAGGGATTCATATGTTTGAGTCCCACGCAGAACGGCTCATCGAACTCCCGCACGATCGCAAGGGCTGCGTTGGCATCCTGTATGTTATTGTAGGACATCTCCTTGCCATTGAGCTGCCGGGCATAGGCCAGCGAATAGGGCACCCGTTCGCCGCTGCGGTAGAACTTGGCCTGCTGGTGCGGATTCTCGCCGTAGCGGAGCGGCTGAACCAGATCGAACTCCAGGAACAACTTCTCGTCGAGCCCCGCTTTTTCACGCATGTACGTAGCGATCATCGCATCGTACTCGGCGGTATGGGTATATGCCTTGGCCGAGAGCTGCAACCGCAATCGGGGAGTCGTATTGCCGTATCCCCTAATCTCCGCAAGGATCGTGTCATAATCCGCCGGGTCGCACACTACGGTCACGTCCTTGTAGTTCTTGGCCGCACTGCGCAACATCGAAGGTCCGCCGATGTCGATATTCTCGATCGCCTCGTCCATCGTCACCCCTTCGCGGGCGATCGTCTGACGGAAGGGATAGAGATTCACGCACACCATGTCGATGAACTCGATGCCGTTCTCCCGCAACGCTTTCAGGTGGTTCGGATCGTCGCGGCGAGCCAGCAGGCCGCCGTGCACCTTGGGATGGAGCGTCTTGACACGTCCGTCGCAGATCTCCGGGAACCCCGTCACATCGCTGATGTTGATCACCTCCACGCCGCTTTCAGCCAACAGTTTCATCGTACCGCCGGTGGCGATCACCTGCCAGCCGAGCTCTCGAAGTCCGCGCGCGAACTCCACCACGCCGGTCTTATCGCTCACACTGATTAATGCTCTCATATTGCTAATTTATATAGGCAATCATATCTTTCAATACACCATTTCCGACGATCTCAACACCGAATCCGAGAGTCGCTTATTCGCGGTCCAATGACCGCATTTACCACTCCGCCTTCCCCTAATCCTTTCTCGAAAGGGACTCGGGTCGCTGCATTTCCAAAGAGGTACACTAAAGGATATGATCGCGTTAATATATACGTAGTTTTATCGTTTTCGACTCGCGGTCGCCGTTATTCACGGTATCCGACGATGTGTTTCCAGGTCCGAATCCGCACTAAACCGCGACGTTCCCGCGATCCTATTGCTCCGCAACCAACTTTGCCACCGTTTCCACATACAGCGGATGTTCGACGGCATGCACCCGGGCTTCCAGCTCTTCCGGATCGCTCCCCAGATACTCGAAAGCCCGCTGGGCGATGATCCGGCCCCCGTCGAGCTCTCCGTTCACATAGTGGATCGTCACGCCGAAGACCTTGACGCCGTAAGCAAAGGCATCGGCAATGGCATGCGCCCCCTTGAACGCAGGCAACAGCGAGGGATGAATATTGACGATCCGGTCGCGGTACGCCTCCAGCACCACATCGGAAAGGATGCGCATATACCCCGCCAGACAGATCAGCTCGACCCTTTCGGCCCGAAGCCTGCGGACGATCTCCCGTTCGTAGTCGGCTTTCGAAGGGTACTCTTTGGGGTTGAACGTAAAAGTCGGAATACCGTAACGGGCAGCCCGCTCGTTCACGAAAGCCCCCGGCTTGTCGCAGACCATGAGGGCGATGCGGGCCGCAATGCGCCCATCGGCACAAGCCGCAGCCAATGCTTCGAAGTTGGAGCCGTTTCCGCTGGCGAATACTGCGATCGTCTTCATCGCCCTATCGGATTTCCACGCCCGGACGATCCGTCGCCCGGCCGATCACCGAAGCTTTCTCGCCCTGTTTCTCCAAAATGGCAATCACTTCGGAAGCCTCATCCTGCGAAACCGCGATCACCATACCGATACCCATGTTGAAGATATTGAACATCTCGCGGTGAGCGATCTTGCCGTATTTCTCCAACAGGCGGAACACGGGCAGGATCTCCCACGTCCCCTCGTGAATCTCGATACCCTGGCCCTCGCTCAGGATGCGGGGAATATTCTCGTCGAAACCGCCGCCCGTGATATGACTGATGCCGTGCACGTTACAGGCTCGGATCACTTCGAGCACCTGTTTCACGTAAATTTTGGTCGGCGTCAGGAGCACCTCGCCCAACACACGGCCGTCCAATTCGGGATAAGCCTTGCGAAGATCCAGTCCTGCATCGGCAACCACCTTACGCACAAGGCTGAAACCGTTCGAATGGACACCGCTCGACGCGATACCCACCAACACGTCGCCCACACGCACCTTCGTACCGTCGATCAGGCGCGACTTCTCGACCACGCCGCACGTGAAGCCCGCAATATCGTACTCGCCGCCGGCATACATGCCCGGCATCTCGGCCGTTTCGCCGCCGATGAGTGCACAGCCGGCCTGACGGCAGCCTTCGGCCACACCCGCCACGATCGCTTCGATCTTCGCAGGCTCGTTGTGCCCCACGGCTACATAATCCAGGAAGAAGAGCGGCTCGGCCCCCTGCGCCAGCACGTCGTTCACGCACATAGCCACGGCGTCGATGCCGATCGTGTCGTGCTTATCCATCTCGAAAGCCAGCTTGAGCTTGGTTCCCACGCCGTCGGTACCGCTCACGAGCACCGGCTCCTTGACATTAAGCGCCGAGAGATCGAACATTCCGCCGAAGGCGCCGATGTTACCCATCACGCCCAACCGCGAGGTCGAAGCCACGTGTTTCTTGATGCGGCGCACCACTTCGTATCCGGCCTCGAGGTTCACACCGGCCTTTTCATAACTTTCCGCCATAACAATAGTTGGTTTTAGCTGTTTCCTGAATATTTCCACCCGATGTTTTCGAAATACGCATGCAGGACAGGTTCTTCCCTGACACCGCAGATCGAAAACGAAGCGGTTTGTTTAACATTTTTCTTTTTTGTTCGCCTCCTCGATCGTCCCGTAAAGCGACGTCGGATAATTGCCCGTGAAGCAGGCCATGCACAACTCGCAGCGATTGCCCGCCTTCAGCAAGGCATCGGGCGAGAGGTAAGCCAGCGAATCGGCTCCGATATACTCGCACGCCTCCGGAACCGACATGCGGGCGCACAGCAGCTCCTCGTACGTCGAAGTATCAACACCGTAAAAACAGGGATTCTTGAACGGAGGGCTGGCGATGCGGACATGAACTTCCGTGGCCCCCGCCTCACGCAACAGACGCACAATGCGCCGGGAGGTGGTACCGCGCACGATCGAATCGTCAATCAGCACCACACGCTGCCCCGAAACGATACCGCTCACCGACGAAAGTTTCATCCGCACGCCCTTCTCACGCATCGACTGCGACGGCTGGATGAAGGTGCGGCCGATGTATTTGTTCTTGATAAGTCCCATCTCGTAGGGAAGACCGCTCGCTTCGGCGTATCCCATGGCAGCGCTCAAACTCGAATCGGGCACTCCGACCACGATGTCCGCGTCTGCCGGCGCCTCCTTGTAGAGCAAGCGTCCCGACTCCTTGCGGAAGGCGTGCACGTTACGGCCCTCGATGTCGCTGTCCGGGCGGGCGAAATAGATATACTCCATCGCACACATCATATGGCGCTTGAACATCGAATAGTCGCTGCTGCGGATGCCGTGCCGATCGATCGTAACGATCTCGCCGGGCTCTACGTCACGCACGAATTCGGCACCCACCACCTCGAAAGCACAGGTTTCGCTGCTGACGACATAGCCGTCTCCCAACTTGCCGATCGAAAGGGGCCGCAGACCGTGTTTGTCACGGCAGGCATAGATGCGGTTAGCCGTCATCACCAGAAACGCGAACGCTCCTTCGAGCATATTGAGCGCCTCGATGATCGAATAGATACGGGGCCGGTTGTGGTTGCGTACCTCCTTTTTGATAAGATGGGCGAACACTTCGCTGTCCGAAGTGGACTGGAAAAGACTGCCCTTGTTCTCCAGGTAGTTGCGCAGCAGATCCGCATTGACGATATTCCCGTTGTGGGCCAATGCGAAATCACCCGTGTTATGATGGAACAGAAAAGGCTGTATATTCTCCGTCCCGCCGCCACCGGCCGTCGAATAACGGACATGACCGATGGCCATATCGCCCGCAAGGTTTGCCAGCTTGGCTTCGTTGAACACCTCCGTAACAAGTCCTTCGCCCCGAACACGCCGCATCGCCCCTTCCTTCGAAACGCTTACGATACCGCACCCTTCCTGCCCGCGATGTTGCAGGGAATGAAGGCCGTAGTAGGTCAGGTTAGCTGCGTCGGGCACTCCCACGACGCCGAAAACGCCGCACTCCTCGTGCAGCTCCCGGTCGCAGATCGGCTGCATTATGCTCTCTTTGTGCATCGGAACTTATTTGATTACTTTTTCCAGACGGGCCAGGATCTCCTCGTAAGCCTCGCGCACCTTACCCAAGTCACGACGGAAGCGATCCTTGTCGAGCTTCTCGTTGGTAGCCATATCCCACAGCCGGCAGGTATCGGGCGACACCTCGTCCGCCAGAACGATCTCGCCGTCCGACGTGCGGCCGAACTCGATCTTGAAGTCGATCAGGTTGATATTCATCTTGGCGAAAAGCTCCTTGAGCACCTCGTTGATCCGGGCGGTCATGGCATAAATCTGTTTCAACTCGTCATAGGTTACGACACCCAGCGCCACCGCATGATGATCGTTGATCAGCGGATCGCCCAGCTCGTCGTTCTTGTAACAGATGTCGAAAATCACGTTCGAAGGCTTCGTTCCCTCCTCGATACCCAGACGCTGGGCCATCGAGCCGGCGATGACGTTGCGGACGATCACCTCCAGCGGAATGATCCGCACACGGCGGCACAACTGGTCGCGGTCGTTCAGGGTCTTCACGTAGTGAGTCTTGATCCCCTGCTTGTTGAGATATTCGAAGATCAGGGTCGAGATCCGGTTGTTCAGCACGCCCTTGTTCTCGATCGTGGCCTTTTTGATGTTGTTGAACGCCGTCGCCGCATCCTTGTAGTGAATCAGGATCATATCCGGATCGTCCGTCAGGAAAACCTGTTTGGCCTTACCCTCGTAAAGCATTTCGCCTTGTTGCATAGTGGTTGGTATTTTATAATTGTTATTTTGTTTTCCGGAAATAGTTCACCGCATTCGTGAAGATGTCCTGCACCTTCTCTCCGGCGATGTTCTTAAAGAGGTTCTCCCCGTAACGCTCCGTATGGCCCATCTTACCGAGTATCTGCCCGTCGCGGCTCACGATACCCTCGATCGCATAATACGATCCGTTGGGATTGTACGGGGCTTCGGCCGTCACGCGGCCTTCGGCATCGACATACTGGAACGCCACCTGCCCGTTCTCGAACAGCTCGCGGGCCAGAGGCTCGTTCACGACGAACTTGCCCTCGCCGTGGCTCACGGCGATCGAATGGATATCGCCCACCGAGAAACTCGACAGCCACGGGGAGTTGGTCGTCGCCACGCGGGTCGAAACAATCTGCGACACATGACGGTTGATGTCGTTGCGGAAGAGCGTCGGCGACTCCCGGGTCACCATGCCCAGCCGCCCGTAAGGCAGCAGGCCCGACTTGACAAGGGCCTGGAAACCGTTGCAGATGCCCAGGATCAGGCCGCCCCGGTCGAGCAGGCGATGTATTTCCTCTGCAATATCTTTGTTATTCAGAACGTTGGCGATAAATTTACCGCTGCCGTCCGGCTCGTCGCCCGCCGAGAAGCCGCCGCAGAGCACGAAGATATGGCACGCAGCGATCGCCTCCTTCATCCGGCGGATCGAGTCGAAAATAGCCTCCGCCGTCAGGTTGCAGAACACCTCGCTGCGCACTTCGGCACCCGCCCGGCGGAAGGCCTTCGCGGTGTCGTAGTCGCAGTTGCTGCCCGGGAATACGGGGATGAAAACCACCGGACGCTCGACCGCCTCGCCCGGATAGGTGAAGCTGCGGAGAGCCGGCATCGCCTCCATGACCGGCGCATGGTTGATTCCCTTATCGGGATAAACCGTCGCAAAGCGTTCGGTATTGGCCCGGTAAAGCTCTTCGAGCGGCATTTTTTCGCCGTTGATTGTGAGCGATTCCTCCGCCTCGGTATGTCCCAGCAACTCGGCGGCCGGGAAATCGAGCGGCTCGGTGCTCTCCACCACGATCGAACCGTAAGAGTTGTCGAACAACGTCGCTTCATCCACCTCGACATCGGCACCGATGCCGTTGCCGAAAGACATCTTGGCCAGCGCTTCCGCCACACCGCCGAAGCCGACGGCATAGCCCGAAACGATCTTGCCGGACTCGATAGCCGAACTTACGAAATCGAAATTCCGCTTCAACGCCCCGGTATCGGGCATATGGTTTTCGAGCGGGGTATGACGCACCAGGTAAATCGAATGGCCCGCCTTCTTGAAATCGGTCGAGATGACGCGTCCGGCATCGACAGTCGTAATACCGAAGGCCATCAGCATAGGCGGGACGTTGATCTGCTCGAAGGTACCGCTCATCGAGTCCTTGCCGCCGATCGAGGGCAGTCCCAGCTCGACCTGCATCTTCAGGGCGCCCAGCAGCGCGCTCAGCGGTTTGCCCCACGACTCGGGATTCTTGGTCATGCGCTCGAAATACTCCTGATAGGAGTAGCGCATCTTATCGTAGCGGGCACCCGCCGCCACGACTTTGGCCGCAGCGTCCACGACGGCATAGGCCGCACCGTGGTAGGGACTCCACGACGCCAGGAAAGGGTTGTAGCCGAAGGCCATAATGCTGGCCGTATCGGTATATCCGTCCGTCGGCAACTTCTGCACCGACACTTGTGTTTCCGAACGTTGCGTACGACCGCCGAAAGGCAGCAGCACGGTCGAAGCGCCGATCGTAGAATCGAACATCTCGATCAGCCCCTTCTGCGAGAGGACATTGTCGTCCGCCAGGTTCGCAAGCATCTTTTCGCGCAGCGTACCGCCCTTCACCTCGCGGCGGAAAGGATCGCGTTCCTCGACCGCACCGATCGCGGCCTGGGCATAGTGCTTGGCCCCTGCGCTGTCGATGAACTCGCGCGAAAGATCGACCACTAATTTGCCCTTGTTGTACATCCGCATACGGCGCGAGTCCGTCACGTCCGCCACATGGGTCACTTCGATATTCTCCTCGGCGCAGTAGCGCTTGAACTCCTCTTCGGCACTCGCTTCGATCACAACGGCCATACGCTCCTGCGACTCGCTGATCGCCAGCTCCGTCGCATTCAGACCGCTGTACTTGGTCGGCACGCGGTCGAGGTAAATATCCAGGCCGTCGGTCAGCTCGCCGATGGCTACGCTCACACCGCCCGCACCGAAGTCGTTCGACTTCTTGATCAGGCGCGTCACTTCCGGACGGCGGAACAACCGCTCCAGCTTGCGCTCTTCGGGGGCGTTGCCCTTCTGCACCTCACTGCCGCACATTTCGAGCGACTTGTCGGTATGCTCTTTCGACGAACCCGTCGCACCGCC
>ERZ780198.2351-NODE-2351-length-14724-cov-2.933670_pt1 | contig 14724 bp, 9 predicted proteins | sample MGYA00510979_ERZ780198 | MGnify/ENA primary metagenome ERZ780198 (study PRJEB29588, sample SAMEA2158039) | human gut metagenome | biome: human gut; feature: human-associated habitat; material: faeces | place: Denmark | collected 2008/2010 ...
GCATAGTGTGGGTTTACTTCTTTATTCGGTTTTTGTATGCCCTGTATCACTAACGCCCCGATGATAACGAAAAACAGTACCACGCAGGCGATAATTCCTTTTTGATTCCACTTCATCTGAAAGCCTCCAAAAAAACTTCTTATATGACAGAGTAACAAACAATGGACAAATCTGTCAAGCGTTGGTATAATATCTTGCGATGGTATAAATAATATTAGTAACCATGAGGTTCTTTTAAGATTAATAGGGAAGACGGTGTGAATCCGCCGCAGCCCCCGCTGCCGTATTAGGGGATGGCTTGTACATAAATGTCACTGGCATATGCCGGGAAGGCGTACAAGATTGGTTAAACCTTCCAGATGAACCTTAAGTCGGAAGACCTGCCTTATGGTGTGAAATGTAACCTTTCGGAGGGAGAGGAAATGTTTTGACTATTCATTCTAGTCATCACAGGTCCTTGTATGCCCTTTTTTCGGGAATACAGGACTTTTCTTATGTTATCGCAATACCAGAACAAAAATACGCGATACGCGAGAAAGAAGGTTTTTCTATGAAAAACAAAAAGAAACTTTTATCCGTTCTTTTAGTCTTTGTTATGACGGTAAGCGTCTTTCATGGCTATGCAGCAAAAGCAGCGGATACAGTCAAAGTAACACTTCGCCTTGAGCAGGATAATAAAACACTTGTTACACCGGTCGAAGTTACTCTGACTGATGAAGACAAAAAAGATTACGGCATCGGCCTCAGTACCGAAACACTTACCCCGCTTCATGCACTGGCTAAGTATCTTACTGAGAAAAAAGGTGCCACAACAGAAACAATGAAAAATTATATTATGGCAAGTAAAAGCCAGTACGGTTTGTATGTTACCGGTATTAGTATCGACGGCAAATCCGACGGCAGTGCTTCCTCTGACGCTTTGGACGGCGTAAACTGGGGATATGCTGTAAATAATACAGACCCGGGTGTTGGTATGGGATCCTATTCTTTAAAAAATAATGATGCAGTCACCATCTATGGACTTTGGGGCGGCGGCACATGGCCAAATAACGTAGAAACAAATTACAGTTATTTTGAAAACAGCACCTTGAACACAACAGTTTCCAACAAAACTACTGTATCACTGAAAGGTGTAGGCTACGACGAGAATTACACTCCGATTGTTAAATCAATTAGTAACGCAACTGTTGTAGCAGCAAAATATGAAAACGAAGCCAGCACAGCAACAAAGGATACTGCGGTTGCCACAGCACAGACAGATGATAACGGTGTTGCTACTCTTTCCTTTGATAAAGCAGGTACTTATGTACTCTCCGCTTACCGTTTGGACAGCGACGGCAAACACTCCAACATTTCCAGACCATACGGAATTGTTAAAGTGCTTGCTGCAGTTACCGCACCAACAGCTACTCCGACCGTTACACCAACAGCTGCTCCAACCGTTACACCAACAACTACTCCGGCAGGAGATTCTCTTGGCAAACCGGTTCCAACAAAAACTCCGACTGCCACACCAACTCCGGCATCGGATGACAAGGGTATTAAAAAAGTTGCAAAAAAACCTACTAAGGTAAAAGTTGTTGTTAAAAAGTCAAAGAAAAAGAAAAAATCCGTAACTGTTTCCTGGAAAAAGGCAGCAAACGCAAAAGGATACCGCATCGCACTTTCCAAGAAAAAGAACGGTAAATACAAAAAAGTAACCGATACGAAAAAAACAAAATACACCTTTAAGAAAACAAAGGGAACGTATTATGTAAAACTGACCGCTTATGTTGTAAAATCTGACAAAGCTACTTTCAGTAAAGCAACAAAACCGGTAAAATTCAAGGTAAAATAAGATGAAGAAAAAGACATTTTTATGTCTCATACTCACCGCTGCCATCTTCCTTAGTGCATTTTCGACTTTTCGTAAGGAGCAGGGAATGGATGGTGCCAACGTGGTATCCTCTGTAACACCGGAGGATACCGCTGACTGCGGTGCTATTTGGACAAACAAATTTTCCACAAAGGGAATCTCATACAACTCTATTCCGATTATGGGAACAAACGGCATCTATGTCGTAAATTCGAATATCCTTTATGAACTGTCTTATGCAAATGGACAGGTTCTCAGACAAACTACTTTAAAAGAAAAAATGAACAGCGTCTGCAACATGCTTCTTGAGGAGCATTTTTTATATATTCCGCTGGCAAATGGCACGATGCAATGTGTTGACATCACTTCAATGACAAGTCTATGGCAGAGCGAGTCGTTTGGCGGACAGTCTCTTTCGACTACCTTTTGTCAGGACGGCTATCTCTATGCCGGCACGACAAATGTTTTGTCAAATGGTACAACCACCGGTCTCTTCTACTGCCTGAATGCAAAAGATGGCTCAACCGTCTGGACTTATGAAGATAAAGACCATCCGGGCGGTTACTATTGGAGCGGTGCCATTGTCTATGAGGATGCACTTTATTTCACCGGTGATAACGGCATTTTAGTAAGCCACAGTCTCACGGAACCGGTTGTATATGATACCGCTGTTCTGACTACGGCAAACATCCGCGCCGGACTGACCTATCACAAAGGAACCGATGCCCTTTATACCGTAGCAAAAGACGGTACATTATTTCAGATTCAATGCGGGAATCAAAAGATTACGAAGGTTTCCTCCGGTAAAATTATGAATGGTGCCAAATTTATTACCTGCACCAGCACACCAACTATTTATAACAATCGTTTATATGTTGGATGTATGGCAGACCAATATGGTTATGTCTGTGTCATGGATGCCCTGACTTTAAAACCTATTTATCAAGTAAAGGGATTTCAAAATGCTGAAGTCAAATCTTCTCCTCTTGTTTCAACCCGTGGTTCTTCCACCGGAGAAGTAACGGTCTATTTCTCCATGAATGCTTTGCCGGGTGGTTTGTACGCTTTTAAAGATACAGAAGGAAAAACAAGTGCCTCACTTCACACTTTGTATATTCCACAGGCAAAACAATACTGCCTGTCCAGTATTACAGCCGATGACAAGGGGCTTTTATACTATTCCAACGACAGTGGAACCCTGTTTTGTGTTACGCTTGCCAAAGATATCCCTGCCACAAGCACACCGACAGTCACAAGCATACCGGCTGCGACAAGTACGCCGACTGTTTCTAATTCGCTTGCACCGGCGGCTAAAAATTCTGTGTCAAAACCGAAGAAACCATATAGCGTTAAGGTAAAGATAAGCAAGAAAAAATACAAAGTCACCTGGAAAAAAAAGAGCAATAAATACCAGACAATTATCTCCTACCGATATGGTAAGGGAAAATGGAAAAAGAAAACAATCAAAAAAAATACGGCAGCAACGATAAAAAAAGGCAAAAAAAGACTGCAAATCCGACTGAGATGTAAAATCAAAAAACAGTCCAAATGGATTTACTCCTCTTATACGAAAACCTTTTCATTTCGCCCCTAATATGCTAAGATAAAAATAGTCATTGGATTTACAAAAGGGAGGTTTATAGTATGAGTAAAGAACAAGAACAACTACTGCAATGGATTGATGAATCCGATAATATTGTGTTTTTTGGCGGTGCCGGTGTCTCAACAGAAAGTAAAATTCCGGATTTTAGAAGTGTTGATGGATTATATAAACAGAACTACGATTATCCACCGGAAACGATTCTGTCCCATAGTTTTTATATCCGTAACCCGGAAGAATTTTACCGTTTTTACCGGGATAAAATGCTGTTTCCTGACGCCGATCCTAATGCCGCTCACATTGCTCTTGCCAATTTGGAAAAGCAGGGCAAATTAAAAGCAGTTATTACACAAAACATTGATGGTCTGCACCAAAAGGCAGGAAGCAAGGAAGTATTAGAACTCCACGGCTCTGTTTTGCGAAATCACTGCACACACTGTCATAAATTTTATTCTTTAGAAGATATTTTAGCTATGGACGGTGTTCCTCACTGCGAATGTGGCGGCATCATAAAACCGGATGTCGTTCTCTATGAAGAAGGACTTGATATGACGCTTATGGAACGTGCCATTTCCTATATCCGCGATGCTGATTTGCTGATTATCGGCGGCACATCTTTGGTTGTTTATCCGGCCGCCGGGTTAATTGACTACTATCAGGGCGATAAGCTGGTACTCATTAATAAGGATAAAACTTCAAAGGATAATCGTGCAAATCTTATCCTGCACGAACCAATTGGTGAGGTCTTAAAACCGCTCGCCTGACAAATTATTTCTTAATCTGCATGAAATTGATTTTTGCGGATGCCAGTACATTGCGTGGAAACATCTGGTTTACACCACTTGTTCCACCGTTACCGGTATCCGTTATTTTTTTCGGATAAAGGACAAGAGAAATCTTCTTTTCTTCCTTTAGTTTTTCCTCCATCGTCTCTCCTGCAAGTACAATACTTGGCTTTTCCTTATTGATTAGAGATAAGATATATGACATCGGCTTTTTCGTTTTGCCATCTGCACGGCAGCCAACAAGTTGAAGCCCATTATGTAAAACTGCACTCTCATCCAAAAGCAGATGCACACCTGCACCGGAGATTTTTTCTTTCTTTTCCTCCACAAGGGCAGAATCTGCACTTCCTTCCACCATATAAATGCCCAATGCCGCCTTCATTTTTTTGATACTTGCAAGAGTCTTATCTATCGTTACCTCATTTGTATGTCTACCGAATAAATTTCCTCCAAATAAAATAACATCCGGCTTTTTCTCATTCACCTTTTCCACCAGAGAATCAAACGCATGAGCAGTCATATCACTGCCTACAAAGCAATTGGAAATATAAACAATGGAAGTATCCTTAACAGGCTCTTTCTTATCCTCCTGCAAAATGACAGTCTCCTCCCATGATATACACCGGCTTTTCCAGAAAATAACAGCACCGACACACATGGTAACAACAAAAAAGCCAAGAATCAATTTGGTCGGATGATTGAAAAAGCGGTATATTTTCCCGCTGCATCCTGCTTTTTTTCCGATAAAACGAACAATGCCACGCACAAAACACAAAATAGGTGTGAGTATCATAACACTGCCATATATTACAGAATATGCATGCATAATGACGGAAACTACATCCGAAATCATTGCGGATATTCCGGTTTCAAAAAGGAACACAACTATTAAAGAAAAAACATGTAAAAACGCGAAAAAGACCACCGGTACTTTCCCGCGTTTCCACAAATCATAATATCGCAAAATAGAATAAAACCATGCTCCTAATGCATAGCACAACGCAATCACAACTTCTATCATAAAAGCACCCCTTGTCGTATGTTTTACTACACGGGTAGTGTATAATAGAACTGCTTATTTGTCAACCATTATTTGGTTTTGAATTTCTTTGTTTTGCTCCATTTTGAAACGGTTTTCTTTCCGTTTATTACCTGATACGTTCGGATTCGTATATAGTATTTCTTTTTCATTTTTAACTTTTTAATCGTCCGGCTTTGTTTCTTCTTACCGGAAATCGTAATCGTCTTTTTCCCTTTTTTGAAAGATGCAGACGTGCTATATTGAATCTGATATCCGGTAATTGACTGTGCTGACTTCTTCCAGCTTACCGATACTTTTTTCTTGCCTGCTTTCACCTTTTTGATAACCGGTGCTTTCAGAACAGCCTGCTTTGGATTCTTGTTTGTATTTGCCGGTGCTGTCGTCGGTTTTGCGTTGGAAGCCGGCGTTTTCACAGGTGTTCCCGAAGTTTTCTGTGTCGGCGTTGGAATTGGTGTTGGTGTTGTCTTTGGTACCGGAGTAGGAGGAGGTGTTACCAGCGGCGTCGGCGTTGGTTTCGGTGTTGGAATCACAAGATTTTCCGGCACTTTTCCTACTTTTACATCCGTGTAATCACTGTACAAATACCGGTCTGTTTTATTTGCTGTTAACCAGTCTGCCTGCTCTTTTGTTGCCGTATAAATCGTCGATGGATTGTGCATTTCATAGAAGATGTAAGTATCCCATGTTTCCAGTTTTGTTCCATCAAAGCCGGTTCCAAGTCCAATCGCCACTAAATTTGTACAATTATAAAATGCCTGCCCGCCAATCGTTTGTATCCGGTCCGGAACTTCCACCTTCACAAGTCCGGTACAGTACGAAAATGTATATTCCGGTATGGAGGTCATCGATTTCAAATCCGGTAATTCGGTAAATGACGTACAACCGGAAAATACTGAGCCTGCCATTGATTGTAAATTCTCTGACATCGTAACTTTATCCGCTTTCAGACTGGTACAATTACTAAATGCCCCATATCCGATTTTCTTAATCTGAGACGGAATTACAATCTGCTCTAAAGCAGAACAACCACTGAACGTATATGGCGGAATTTCTTCTATATTAACCGCCTTTGATAAATCAGCAGAAACCAACGAAGTACAATTTTGGAATTCACTACCTCCAAGTTTTTGTAAACCTGCTCCGAGAACAACCGATGTCAGTTTTTCACAATCCTCGAAAGCTCCTTCTGTTGCTAAATTGGTTATTCCAAGGATTTTAACGGAATCCGGAATCACAACCTGTTCCAATTCACTTCCCTGAAAAGCCTGATACCCAATCTGCGTCAAACCGTTCGGAAGTGATATACTCCGAATGGCACATCCCTTAAATGCCTGCCCATCAATACAAATTAATTTCGACGGAAGTGAAATTGATGTTAAATTTGTTGTTTCTCCAAATGCACTGTTTCCAATAAATGTTACGTTATCCGGAATATGAACTGAAGTTAATGCACTGCAGTCCTTAAACATAGTCCCCGGAACTGCCGTCCAGCTATCCGGAATCGTAAATGAACGTAAAGACTTACATCCCCAGAACAAACCGCCGGAATACTTATCCTCATCATTCTCATAACGGTTTGTGCCATCATAATCCGCTGCGGATACTGTAAATTTCCCATCTTTTGGGAACACAACATGGTCTAACTTTTCGCAGTCCATAAACGCATTCGATGCAATATGCTGTACAGATTTTGGAATATTAATACTTTTCAAATTTTTACATCCTGCAAATGCACTGCAGCCAATAAAGGTTAAGCCCTCCGGAAGTGTTACCGTATCAATCGTACACTCACGGAATGCCCTCGAACCTATATAGGTAAGATTTGGTGTCTTATCTTTTCCAATCGGCAGTTCAGTCAACTCCGAACAGTTTGCAAATACATCTTTATATACGGTTTTTAATTCCTCCGGATATTTTAGCGTAAACTTAGACATTTTAGAACAATTATTAAATGCCATTTCTCCCAAATAAGTTAATTTTCCTTTTATCGTAACACTTGTAAGGGCTTTACAACCGCCAAATGCCAGTCGCGGTAATGTTGTAATCTTCTCCGGAAGTTCAATCGTGGTTAAACTTTCGCAGCGGTTAAACGCATGATATCCCAGTGACGCAACATTGCCCCATTCAATTGTTTTTAGCTGGGTCAACCCCTCACACAAATGTGAGGGTACTTTTGTAACGCCGGACTCAAATGTGATTTTTTCAATTGCATCTCCGGCAAGACAGGCACCATCATTTTTCTGGTCCACTTCTTTGTCATCATCCAGTGGATATGTGTCGTAAATCGATGTTGTACCTTCTGGAATTGATATCTCATTTAACGAATCGCACTCATAGAAAATGTATTTCCCAAGCTGGCAATTTGTAGGAAGTTTCACTGAAGAAAGCACACTGCATCCATAAAAAGCATAATTATCAATTTCCAAAACACCTTTCGGAATATTTATGGACGTAATTGTCGTGTTATCCCGAAACGCATTCTGTCCAATAACAGTAACATTATAACTTGCCCCATCCCAATCAATCCGAGAAGGTATTGTTACACATTGTGATATTCCTGTATATTTTTGCAATGTTGCTGTTTTTGTTTCCTGTGTTAATTGATAGGAAAAATCACCTTCTGAGTAATTAACTGTGTCTGCTTTTGATGACTGCTCCATAAACCCTATGGAGAAAAAGAATGTCAGCATAAAAAGCATGCTAACGATGAAACATTTCCTTCCTTTACAAATTTTATCATTCACCTTAACCATCTCCTTTCTTAATTTCATATAAATCCGTTTCATTATACTGAATTAAGCATAAAATGGTAAGGTTACAAATGTCTCATGTTCGCTTTTTGGCTGACATTCCTGTAATTTTAGTTATAGTTAAATTTCAATTTATTTAATGATACATATTTGGTCTGACTCCGCTCGCCATTCAGAATCTGAATGTTAAAGCCGACGCCCTCTTCCAGTTTGTGTGGCATGGAACCATTATATTCTGTTAAATCAAATACCGTGTGTTTCTTCGAACCAATCAACTTATAGTTTCCTTTATCTAAAATATCGGAATCACTGTAGCCATTCAGCGCTTCAGCAGAAACAAAGGCACATTTCTGATAATCCCCCTCAAAATCAAGTTCTGTTCCGGAAGCATCATATACACCAAATTGAATCTCAAATGAGGTGACATCCTGTATACGAATTCCCTTTTTTAACAAATACCGGCTGAAATCAATCGCAATCATACAACTAACTTCCTCATCGTATTCATTTTCAAAAAGCATCAGACCATCGAGTTTATTTACGCCACTCTCGACAAGACCACTGCCAAGATTCATGTAACCAATAATGTCTTTATCCTCCAAATCCGCAACCAATACTTTCGGTTCCGCAATCGTTTCCTGTCTAACCGTTTTTTCCCGGAAATGCTCCGGCCATTCATCTTCCGGCAGTAGCAACTCCATTTTTAAAAGAATCAATTTACGAATCCTGCTAAATTCGCCATTCGTAAACTGAATGTTAATCCCCACTGCATCGTGAAGCTCATGATCCGAAAGAGAAACTCCATCTGCTTTGTATCCATTGTAATCCGTAAGCTTGATTTTTGTAATTTCCTTTGAACCAATAACCTTATAATTTGTCGTTGGTAAAATGTCCGAATTACTGTAACCATTTAATTCATCCTCAGAAACAAGTGCACATTTTTCGTACTCAATGGAAAAATCAATTTCTTCCTCATTTTCATCATACGCAGCCGCCACCAAATGAATTTCCTGAACATCCTCAATTGCAATTCCCATATGTTCCACATACTCTCTTAATTCAATCGCATACATCGGATACAGGCCAGGTTCAAATTCTGCCAAAAACTCAATGCCTTTTGCCGTCACCGAAACGCCGTCCTCCTCAAGCCCATGTCCATAATTAATATACGCTTTCAGCATAGGATCTGCCAAATCAACAACCCACTTTTTCACTTTATCCATAGCAACCTCCGTTCTGAAGCCCCTGCTCCTATCAAAATAATGTTACTATTATCATACCACATTATAGCTAAAGAAACAAAGTTTTTCTGCCTTACCAGACAGCTAAATCACTTTACTTTCATCATCTTTTTAAATCCGGTCTTTTTCTTCTGAATCAGCTTTTTGTACTTCTTTAACTGCTTCTTCGGCACCTTGAATGCAGCTTTCTTATAAATTCCTTTGAAAGCATTTTTTCCGATGCTCTTCAGCCTTGCTGCTTTAATGGTTACTTTCTTCAGCTTCTTGCAGCCTTTGAAAGCATTTTTTGCAATCGAAGTAACGGTATACGTCTTTTTGCCAATCTTTACTTTATTCAAGATGGTAACGCTTTTTGCTTTCTTCGATGTGCATTTTTTAACAACCGCATACTTTCCGGAAATAGCATATACTACTTTTCCTTTTGTTGCGGAAGTAACTGCTTTACTTTTTTTGGGAGCCGTTTGACTGTTATTCGGGGTCGGATTTACCGGCTCCACATAATCTTCTTTAGAGAGCGTTGGCAATGAATAATTGGCGTAATCTTTTATTCCATTTCCCTGACAATCACTAAAAAACATTGATGTAACAATATGATGTTCATCAATTACCGACTTTGCTCCTTTTAAGAAATATGTATAAACAACCGGTTCCTCATCATCCCACGTAGCATCCAGCAGATACCACTGGTTTTCAATTTTCACCTGATTCCACATGTGCGTCAAACTGTAAACAGTAACACAAGGAATTTGATAATAATCACAAAGTATTTTTATCATTTTCGCATACGACTCACAACACCCTTCTTTATGCGTCATCAGATACCCAACCGAACGTGTTTCATTTGTTGCTGCTGCACTTAAAATATGAGAATTGTTACGGTAACTGTATGTTTTCACAACATAGTCATGAATTAATTTCAGTTTCTTCGCAGTCGAAACTTTTTGAACACCGGAATTATTAAGCGATTTAATAATCTCTTGTAAAAATCCACCGTATTCTAAAGCATCAGCCTGAAATGCTGTTTTATAATAAGCAGGCACCGGATGGATTGTTCCGGTATAAACACCATCTTTTTCTTTCATTTGTGTATGGTTAAAATACCGAATCCAAAATATAGACGGATTGTCTAAAACGACTGCTGTACTTGCTTGATACATGTTAGCAATGGTAATTTTATCTTTCGTTACAACTTTCACATTCTCCATTCTGCACTCGCCTTTATCCATGTCAAATTTATAATAATTATAAATTGTCGTATAGATTTTCTTCTCCACATCTGTAAGCCGGTTGTAATACCATTGATTACTTTCCATTGGTTTTTCTGCGTATGGAATTTCTTTTTCTGTTCCATCACTTTCTACCGTTCCGGCTATTTTTGTCGTACTCGCATTTGAGCTCCACAACGCACGCAAATGGTAATCCATCGCTTTTGTTGTGTCGATGCGGGTCACAATAACATCTTCATCTTCTAAGTACCATCCGGCAAAGGAATGGCCCTGCTTTGTGACATCCTGCGGTAGTACAATGTTGCTCTGTTTGTACTTATACTCAGTCGGAATTGTCACTCCATCCGGAAGTGTTCCGCCGTCTAAGTCAGTTGTTACATGATATACAGTACTTTCATAAATTGCCTGTAAGGAAAGTTCTCCGAAAGTCGTTGCTTCTACTTTTGTCATTACCTTGTTATTCAAGGTATTACGCCATCCACAGACATGCAATCCGGCTTTCTTTACGTTGGTTGGCAGGTCAAATTCATCACCGTAGGAGTAAGTTTTCGGGTATTCTCCAACAAACTCACCGCCAAGTGTATCATAAGTGATACCGTAAGTGCGGTTTACTGCTTCCACATAGACTTTTAAGTTGTTCTTCAATGTATAATTGGACGGGAAAGGAATGGTTACGGTCGAATTCTTGTCTTCACAAGTCCCGGCACTTACCTCTGTTCCGTCTGCTGTTTCTACACAGTAGCTCTGAATATAACGGTTTGTATTGCACTTCATAATCAATGAACTGATTTTTTCACCATACTCATACGTTACTTCGTTTGTTTTGTCCAGCTCACGGTCGCCAAGAAAAGCAGTTGTGTCATTGTACTTTGTACTGAATGTTACCGATGGCTTTTTGTACCATGCTGCATAAAGCGTGGTATCTTTTGCAATATCCCACTTATTCTTTCCGGAACTGTAGTTGATTACAGCCGTTTCACGTTCCGTTACCGGAATCGTTTTTGTCCGGTCAGTTACCCATCCGGCAAAGTCATAAAATTTGGAATACAGATATGGGAAGTCTTCCCATGCACCATAAGTAAACTCGTACTCTGTTTTCGACTGTGAATTCGTCACAAACGTTACTTTGTACGTGTTGGGTTTCCAAATAGCATATACAATTACAGTATCTACCTTTCCACTCAAATCATCCACTACATCTCCATCTTTTGCATACGACCATCCGGTAAAGGAATAGCCGGTCTTCTCAAAACGGCATGTCGGATTGACTTTTGTGTCATAGGTCACATCCAAGTCATCCATACTGCCGGAAGTGGCACCGTTCCCATCGAATACTACTTTGTGGGTTCTTGCCGTCCAATGCGCATAGAGCGTGTGGTTTTCCGCGCGGGTCATCTGTGTATCTTCCGTTACTTTTGTTCCACCGTTTTTTGCCGTGTACCATCCGTCAAAGGTGTAACCGTATCGGGATGCCGTTGTTAAGGAATAATCCTTATCGAACGTGTTTGGCAGTTCAGCGTCTTTCACTTCTCCTCCGTTAGCATCAAAGGATACTGTATAGGTGATTGGTTCCAGAATTGCCTTGAAAATAGAGTTGCAATCCACCGTCATGGTGGTTTCCGGTTCTAATTTCTCCGGCTCTCCTACTGCTTCTCCGTTTGCATTCATCGAATACTTTTCCCAACGAATCAGCTTATATCCAACAGTCGGATAAAAGTTTTCCGGCAGATTTGGTGAAAAAACTTCCTGATAGGAATGTTCTTCATTCTGTACGTTGGTATTCTGATTGTTTCGGAAAGAGACCTGATAGACTTCCGGTGTCCATTTGGCATAGACATCTGTTCCATCCGGAACTTTCAATAAAACGCCGTCTTTGTCGAAAATCTGAGTGTTTTTCTCAAAATATCCTTCAAATACATAGTGCTCCTTTTTCGGTGGATGGATGTTGCCGAAACTGCGGCTTTTCTCATCTTCCTTTCCTTCAAACACATATACCGAGTCATATTTCAAACCACTGCCCCCGCGGTTTATTTCACCGCCATCCGGAGCATCTGCATGAAGTGTAACTTCTTTCGCGGCTGCACCGATGTAAGGGAACTTGTCCGGGGCCGGAAATGTTGATGGCATACTCGTCCGATATTTAGTCTTATAAGTAGTTATCAAGGTATTTTCCGGTGTAGTTACTGGACCAAAGAAGCGAAATCCGCTCAAAGTTTCATCTTCTGCCTTTTTTAACGTAATATTAGGACTATTACAATAAACTGTATTTAAGGCAAAACAATGTTCACCAATAACCTCAGTTGTATCAGGAAGATAAACTTTTACCTTACCAAAATTGCCCTCTTCATCCGTCCCATACACATCCTGACTAAACGCCCAATCATTAACCGTTTTCAGCCCCGTACAAGCCGTGGCGTCAACGACAATTCCTGAACTGGTGACGTTGAAGGAGCCGAAAAAAAACGAATCCTTGTTTTTCGCGTCTGCATCTCCTAACGATTCTACCTTGTGGTAAGCAATAATATTTCCCTTGCTATCACATTCCGGTACTTTGTCGGGAATGATAATATCATCCGTTACCTCCTTAGAAAATTTTCCATCCTGATATACTCCAATTATATGAACATTACGAGCTGCACTGCTTTCATCGCCCGATACTGTATCATATTCCCAGATAATATCTCCCTGTTCTGTCCCTGCGTACCCACTCACCGCATTCTGTTTTCCCTCTTTAATATAACAAGAACCGGCTAACAGGCCGGCAACAAACAATGCGCAGATAGCAAAGGATATAATATTTCTTTTTCTTGCTTTCATAAATAATCTCCTTTCTTAAAGCGATTCAGTTGTACGGCAGTTAATTACTACCGAACTCCTGTTGTTTTTAGTATAGTATTAATATGTCTGTTAAGGCAGTGATAAAATTATTTCCCCAAAAAATCTTCATAATATGATTCCAATTTTTCAAAATCACAGCAAGTTTTTATTAAAAATGAATTTGATTGATTAACTCTATTTTCATAAACCTTCTTTGCTTTTGCAATTATTTTTTCTTATATATCGGATTTCATTTGATTCATAAGTGTCTTTTAATGCATCAATTTCAAGTGCTTTATATGTTCCCTCTTTTACAGGAAACATATTATTATGTAATATATTTGCAATCTCCACCCCCTTACTATCTTTGACAAAAGTAGTAATAATGGCTGCTCTTTTCTTTTTTCCATTTTGTTTTCTTTCCTGTGTAGTTTGTGAAGTAAGCGGCAAAACATAACGAATTCCATTTACCATTGTGATAATACCTACAAATGGCCTGTTATTGTATTTTACACTTACTCGATAATCAAGCCTATGCATATATTTTAAATATGCTGGCTCAATCTTATACAAATTTAAATTTTTCTCCATTCGCTTCTCCATAAAAAAGAGCTATTTACTCGCAAGCAAATAGCTCATATTTTGAATCGTCCACTAAAGCAGGACCTCTCTTATTTTGAATCGTCCACTAAAGCAGGACCTCTCTTATTTTGAATCGTCCACTAAAGCAGGACCTCTCTTAACTATATTATAACCCATTTCGTAGAAATTACAATATCATTTTTATAATCATATGTCATAATCTTAGATTATGTGCTATTGATTTCCCAATTATATTCAAAATATTACATAGCAATATGCTTTTGTCGCTTATATGTGTTTTATGGTAACATATTTCCAATTGGAAATCAATTGCTTTTTTATTGTTATGCACAAGTCATATAATAAATCCCCCATCTATTTTCAAGTTCATATTGAAAAGAAAATAAAAGTATTTTATAATAAGCACGAAGGGAGGAATAAAAATGACAATTAAAGAGGTAATCGCAAGGGAAAATGTTATCATAACCTTAGACGATGGCACGGAAATGGATTCAGAAAAAACTCCGGAAGAATTGCTGTTTATTCTTTCAAAAGGAAACACAATTAAAGATTTAGACCACGATGAATTGACAAAAGCTTTTGTTGATGGCTGTGAAAAAGACATGATGAAAGCATTCGTTCAAAACTATGACTTTTGGCTAGGACGATATGAAAGTGGTTATTGGGACAAAGAAACATTCGAAAAACGATTGGGTAAAACAAAAGACCATCCTTTCCGAAGAATTTCTGATGGAGAGGAAATGTGGGAAACATTAAAAAATAGTTTATAGTAAAAGAAGGGAGCTGTCGCACTAAATTTTAGTGC
>ERZ780198.2355-NODE-2355-length-14707-cov-5.345823_pt1 | contig 14707 bp, 15 predicted proteins | sample MGYA00510979_ERZ780198 | MGnify/ENA primary metagenome ERZ780198 (study PRJEB29588, sample SAMEA2158039) | human gut metagenome | biome: human gut; feature: human-associated habitat; material: faeces | place: Denmark | collected 2008/2010 ...
GCGTGTTCGGGACTTTCACCCGTTAGAGCGCGCCCATGGCGCGCAAACTAAAAAAGGGAGAGCGCATATGCTTCTCCCTTAATACTTACTTAAATGTCTTATATCATGAAATACTTACTCCGATTACCTTTACATAGGACTCTACTTCGTCTTTCGTGAAAGAATTGCATATTTCCAGAATACATTGTTTTACAGCAATAGCATCTTCCAAAGTCAGTCTGGAGTTTGGATCACAGGATGTTTTCAAAGACCCTGTAATATTATCAAATTTTTCTTTTGATGCAGCTTTAATCCTATTAATTCATGATTTTTACTATATCTTCACCGTAAACTACATTCAGGGAACTACCATTATCCCAAGACATTAATAGTGATCCTGTATCGTCTACGCCCAAGACCGTTCCTTGCGCCCCAATCGGAGGAGCTTGAACATCATCCATTTTGATGAGCTCAACTCTTGTTCCTACAGGATATTTTTTCTGATAGCTGTTACAGTATCTTTTGATGGAAAGCTCATATATCTGATATCTCCTTCCTGTTAAAATCCTGCTGCCAACAGTAAATCTTCAGTATCGGCAGACGCTACGATAGCAATATCCGTTACAGATGATAGGGATGTATTTATCTCTTTTGCCAGAGAGCCGAATAATTCTTCCAGCTCTATAGTTCCCTGTTTTGTGAGGATATTGTGAGTGATCGTAAGTTGCGTTTCATCCTCGTTTCCATTATTATTGACAAAATGGACATTCACACAGGAACATCTTCTGATTCTGTCTACATTGCATATCATTTTATTGTTTTTAATTGCTTCTCTGATTTTCATTGTCATCCTCCTGTTTATTGGGATTTAGCAGCTACACTTCTGAATTCGTAACGAGCATAAATCCAATTTAGCTCAATTTTGATTTTCCAGAATATCCAAAATCACTGGTATTACTCTTTGTATTTCTTGTATATTCTGGCACTTCTTTTTTTGAAAGCTGAATACTGCTGCCATAGTGGGGCAGTAGTAGTGTCAGAATCTTGCGGATTTAACACATTTTCATTATTCTCATTCCTTTCCTGAAAATAAAAAAAAACGACTGGATAAATCCAATCGGCTAATTAATAAAGTTATCTATAAAATTTTTGTATATATACATTATACCTTTTCCCATAAAAAATGTAAATCATATATTTCTGATATTGTAAATTTGCAATAGGTGCAATAGGTAATAGACAAAGGATTTTTTCTGAATCCTCCCTGAATTCGTATGCATGTATTTGTTGCTGTTTTAGAAACAAAAAACAAATCCTATCATAATTAAAAATGATAGGATTTGTCATATTACGAAAATAACATCTCTTTATCTATCGAATATACTCTAATACACTCTGATACATCATATTTTATCGCAAATTCATTTCTATAGAATTCTATGACCGCTTTCACATACCATTCGTATTCTTTTATACAGTATATTTCTGCCAAATATTCCCTTTCCATTGGGATTCCAGTTAACTCATGTTTTACGAATGCAGATAATTTTGAAATATCAGGAAGTATAAAATTACATATGCCTATTTGTTCTCCCTTTTTCTCCAAATATCCATCACGGTATTTTTTCTGGTATTTATCTTTTTTTAAATCTGGATTTAATTCTTGCAGTAGCTTTTCACTTCTTAGATTTATCTGGCTGCTTGTCAGAAAATGAAGCATGGCTATTCCTACAGAGGTTGATAAAACAGGGTAAATCATAGTTTCTACATTCTGTACGGACAGCAGCGGTTTTCCCTTCGCAATCTGTACCTGTACATTTTTCTCCGTACATAACCTTACAAGTGCATCTGGCTTGCCAAGTACGATCATAGGCTTTTTCTGCATTTGGAAAGTGTGGATTTTACGCTTACGTTCTGGAGACGACCACTGGTCCATAAGCATCCTCGCATAATAACTGTAGGTATTCTCTGGTCCTGCAGTCCATTGCAACAAGCGGTTCTGGGTATTGTATATCAAAAAATCGCCGCCATCACTCACCAACAGTCCGTTGGTTCGTGATGGCCGAAGGTTTTCAATACCTTCTCTTACGTTCTTCACTTCCAGATTGTTATAGAATACGTTATCTCCTAATTGAAGCCGCCTGTCGTTTAGGGCAAGCTGTTCATTATTTTCAGATATTCCAGTATTTTCCTTTATATTCCATACAGGAATTTTATCAACACGCACATATCCTCCCAAAAACATGATCAGGCGGGTAGTAGCCTCGGCAAGCTTTTTATTATTATCAGTCCTTTTATCTCTTTCTTTCTCCTTTTCTTCTTTAGTTAACTTGCTTCGGTTCTTCGTGGTTTCCTGAAACATATGCAGATTATCGTAGGTTTTAAGGTAATATTCGACATAGGCATCCCCAATACTTCTCCTGTATTCTTCTTCGTGTGATCTATATAATGACAGTTTGATATATTTTTCTCCATTGCTTTTCCCTAGTTTTACATATCCCTCTTTCTCTAATTCGTGTGCTGACCTATAATACATTTCAATTTTTTCTGAATTCTCAATCAGCATATTCATATCGCTAAACGTCAATAATCCAGTGACATGAAGTACTTTTATTATCTTCCCTTTATATCCCTTCTTAAGATTTACCTTAGTATTCATATATCCTCACCTTTACATTTACACGTCACGTTTATTGCAAAAATTTACTCTTTTCATATTTTCAGCAGCTTGCCTTGTTCTGTAGCCATGTCTGCTCTACGCAGATTCGTAATCTCGTAAAAATTCGGAGCCACCGAAGTAGTTACCGTCGGCATAAAACCAAGGATAAGCAGCTCTTCTAAAAAGGTCATAATTGTTATAATTTTAATTCTCAAAAAATGACCTTTTTGGAGAAATGTAAATTACAAGAAAAATGACCTTTTTGAATAGTATTTTTAGAGCAGTTTATTCTTCAATAGGAATGACGGACAAGTCTTTTACAGCATCCTGAGGAGACGCTGTAGGAATTATGGAAGAACTGGATGGCTCTGTACTTTCTGAGTTCTCTTCGTTAGAATCGGAGCTGAAAGTCTTGATCACAGGCAGGTCTTTTCCTTTTACTTTCTTTATGTATGCGATACTGTAAGGAAATGGAAGATGATACTCATTGATTGTATGAACAAATTCTACGTCATCTACGACAAAAAGGAATTTTTCACGCAATTTAAGAGTTTTTTCATTCTTGCGATACTGCTTTTCATAGTATTCCTGCTGCTTGCGAATATTGATAAGTTTCAGCTTGGAAACCTGTATAAGGCTGTAAGTATGCTGGTTATTGCTGGTATAGAAGTAACTTGCGGGTTCATTTCCACTCATAGTATTTAAAATGTCCGTCAAATCGCAGGATATTGCCATGATTGCCCAAAGGCAGTTCACGTTATCAAGATCAATAAGCCCTGAATCTCTCTCTGCTACAGCGCAGGTAAGATATTTATGGTTGTACATTTTTATAAGCCTTGCTTTGATTAGGGTGTTGATATTGATAGTTATGATATGCGGAGACAGATCCTTAAACAGTTTGTAGGCCTGTTCCATATCAATTACTTTAAATATACGGATTAATGAGAATAGCTTTTCCTGGTTTTCTGATAATGTCATAATATAGACTCCTTTCAATCACTGGTTTACGGTATATTTTTACACCATTACCGTACTTTTTATATTGGTTACTGTATTTTTTTCTTACTGTGTAATAGAAGATATATAGTAGTAGAAATACCGTATTTTTCAATTATACATACGGTATTATCTGGTATTTTACGGTACAACACAAAGTTTGTACCGTAAATATTTAATCTGAATCTTGTTGTTCCATAAGTGCATACTGTCTTCGTTTAACAGGATCTGTTGTGAATTCAAAGTCTTCTTTAGCAGAAGGGATGACATTAACGACAGTTTTTATCTTGCTTGTCAATAGCAGTCCCTGTCCTTTCTGCAATCCAATAATTGTTTTTACGTCATTTTTTGAAAGACCCAGCTGTTCACCAACTTTTATTGCTTCAGTTGGTTCCAGATGCATTATGAATTTCAGAGCGGAACCAGACAGAATAGCTTTCCCATTTGGATCATCAATATAATCATTGATGTCTTGTGTTATAGGGACAATAGAGCCCCCATAACCTCGGATAACCTTAACCATATCCTTTATCTGTTTTCCTGCTTCTGGATGCATTAATAGGTTCCATATCTCATCAATGAATACAACATCCAGATACAATCGGTTCTGCTTCACAAGATCATACACACATTTGACGACTAAAAAAAGAAAAGCGGGCATCAGCTCCTCAGGAATACTATCCTGATCAACATCAAAACATATGAATTTGTTTGTCAGGTCTACGTTAGTCTGACCGTTCATATTGGAGCAGGAACCGGATATATATTTTTTTAAAGCTTTATTCACTCGTGTCAATTCGGGGAAATCTGCAAATCTGTCATATATATCACTTATGATAGGCATGATTTTCAGATTGCCTGTTTCATCATATATGGAGCTGTTATCATCTGTGATTCCAAAATCTCTATATAAGTTATACAATTCGTCATGCATAAGGTCGCTTTCATCCTGAGTAAGAGAAAAATCACTCATATTTAATTTTATCCATGTAAGCAGATAATTGATCTGCTTTGATAACAATGACTTTTCAACATAGCCGTCAGTATCTATAAGAATGTCCCTGTCAATGTTCTGTTCGGGAAGAATAGCGCAGATATTTATACGGGTATCCAATCCGGGGCCTATCTTAATATAACTTCCATCTATAGCCTTGCAGCCACGATAAGCTTCATGCGGCTTCACAGGTAAAATCATGAATACTCTTTTGCCGGATAGACGGATAGCTCTTGCAATGATGTATGCTGTGTATGTCTTGCCAGAACCTGTCATGCCGAAAAAACTCATATTTGCATTTGAGAAGAGTGTTGTATTGAACAGATCGAGAGTGACAATTGAGCTGTTATCTTTTTTTTCTCCAAGTACAAAGCCTTTTGGATCAGTATATTCTATGGATGAAAACAGATAAAGGCTTTCTACGGATGATGTCAGGTAGTTCCTTTTATTTCGCTGAAATATCTTCTGTGGCATTTCCATGAGAGGCAGTGTTGCGTAATAATAATCCATAATATTGGCATATGCGTCTTCACAGTAGAAACCACTTTTTGTTAGATGCCGGTATATTATCGTTTTCAGCTGTTTGAGCGATTTGACTGTAGAAGCTGATAAAGTAATTATTATCACAACATTGTATATATCTTCTCCCTGATTCATATGTGCTTTGATTTCATTTAGTTCAGCATATCTGGAAATGTATTTATTCTGCTTTTCAGGATTTGCATATGCTTCTTTGGCAGATATGCGGCTGAATTTAGCAAGCTGTGATGCTGTTTCAGCAATAACTTCTCTGGGCAACTTTTGGGCGTAAATATCCAGTTCAGTACCGGCTCCGATGTTGGTTAATTCTTCCAGCCATCCGGGTAAAGCAGAGTGGGGATGACCGTTTGATTTGATACACAGATAGGTCTTGTAGCATCCATCAATCAGAAGGTACTCCTTATGAGTCATATCAAGTCCCTTTGGTGCGAGATAATCAGCAACAGAGGCAACCTTTTTTGTATGATTCATTTTATTATAGAGAGACATATCATTGTCGATTCGTGTGATCCTATCAGAGAGGCTTTCATGCCTGCATGTATTACGATTAAAAAAGTAGTATAATATTTCTTCCTGATCAAGTGAACCAGGTTGATAGATCATGTTTATTACTGAGTTACCTGCGTTTTTAAGAGAGCCGCATATACTTTGAGTTGTTGTATTGATATCGTCAATAATCTCTTCAATCTCCGTACTGTTCCCTTCATATCTGAATGAAATAAAATACCTCTTTGATAGTGAACTGTTATTTGATATATATTGTATTTTTCTGATCAAATCGTCAGCGCATTCTTTAACTTTGGGTGATAATCCTCTTTGCTCTTCTTCCAGCTGGATCTGTTGGTGTATATAGTTGATAAGTCGAGCAGGATTACTTTTGTCTGTTATACATTTTATCCTAATCCTGGCAATATCGGCTTTCAGTATTGAGGCAAAATAATTGGCAGACCGATCACACTCATCAAGCGACATGTTTTTAAAGTCAATGGGAAGGACTTCCAATATTTTTACGTACATACCTGATGTGGTTAGGATGATACCATTTGATATAGCTTTTACAGGGACCATATCTTGTGTGTAGCCATCTTTGGTAGATATCTTAATATTATCTGTCTGAGATTTTTTCTCCTTTTTAGGGGACGGCTCGTCTGAAATAAGTGATTTTTTCACAAACTGATAAGAGCGTCTTATCAGCATATCGGCTGTTTCGGATGTTATTATTTGTTCCGCAATGCTTTTCCTGTCTGAGCTTTTATCATTGCGGTTCTTATTTTCAGATGAATGTCTGGTATGCTTTTTTTTCTTCTCATTCTCCCGAATAGCATCCTCTAAGCTGATCTCTGATACGAGAGCGCTTTTTTTCTCAGCAGCTTTTTTCTTATGAGTGGCAATCATTTTCTGTGCCATTGAAACTTTTTCTTCATTCTTGTCCATACTTTTCATCAAACTCCTTGAACTTTTGCTGGGCTATATGGAATAATTCTTCTGCTTTTGATTCTGTACCGAATTTAGCGATAGTTGTATTTGCCCTGCGATTTTCTTTAGCGCTTGCCAGATGGTATTTCTTTTTTGATCTATTAAAGAGAGTTATGTCATAAAAAAATTCCGTAATAGACCGGTTTTTGATTCCTAGTAAGGAAAACGTAAAGACTGCAGTACAAAGGACAGAAATCAAAATCACTTTGATACGAAATACGAAAGGAGAGATATAGCACATAAAGCCGATAATAAGTACAAATATCAATCCTTCAATGTATCTCCGTATAGGGATTCCGAATATAGTGCCGGATGAGAATAAATTTGGTGGAATGTTTTTTGCATACTGACTTAGTTCTTCATTTGTCATAGTTTATTTTGAAAACCTCCTTATAATGATATTAGGTACAACTATAGGTATATTATACCATTTATTGTATAATATAAAAAGGACATATTTAGGCATAAATAGTTTTATAAAAATCTGACCATATTCAAATAAATAGAAATAGAAGAGTAATACATAAAACAGAATAAAAAAACCGGATACCTAAGTTTCTTCAAATACTTAGGCATCCGGTTATGAAAGCATCAATCATTCTACTTCTACTGAATCAATTCTTACTTTAATATTGGAGCAGTCCACGGTAGCTGTTACTGTATGTCCATTACTGCCATGAGCAGTACATTCAAATATCAATGCTGTTTTGATATCATGCACATCCGAATCAGAAATACAGGTATATACGTCAGAAAAAGAATTATTAATATTGACTTGTTTCAGTGCATATACGAGCAGAACGTAAAGGTTAGAACCTTCAAAATCACATTGCAGCACATCTCCATTGTCATAGGAGTATTCAATATATTTATCAAGCGTCATGTCTGGATAGTCAGAGTCCATATAGCTGTCAAAATATGTTACTGTACCATCGGTATGATAGGCGGTATTGTCCTTAAGCTCATCTATGGAATCCTGATAGATAGATTGCTGTTGGGCTCTGTATTCTTCAACTTTCTGTTCAAATTGGCTGCCAGAATCAGAAGGTGTGTTCTGTTCTTTTTCGGTATGCAGACGTTTCGCCATGAGTATCAGCGATAAAAATATGATAATGATCACAACAATAGTAAGCAATATTAATACTTTGTAAAGCCATGTAGGAACATTTTTCAATTTGAACTCTTTTGATGATTGCTTTTTCTTATTTTCGTCCATAATATTTCCTCTACTTTTTATTTTTGTTTTTAGTGCAATAGTGAGTGTCAGTGTGTTTTGTATGTACATCACCCCACTGCTTATAATACATATTTCCTCCAACATTTTTATGGAATGTACCCGGCTTAAAACATGTAACGGCAGATGCTGAGAAAAAGAAGTAACATTCAGGAACTGGATTTTCGATTTCTCCTTTCAATACGAGTATTGCGGCTTTATGAACGGTATCATTTTTAGGCTTATTAATATAATTGTACCAGGGAGACGCAAACTGCCCCGGAGCAGTAACTACGTTTTTAATTGTAGCGTGATTTTTTTGCGATCTGTACATTACACAATAGCCTACAGCAACTGAACCTTCAAGATCTCCAATAGCCTCTGAACTCATTACAGCAACCATATACGAGTAATCTTCCAGAGTATATAGGCCGTCAGCAATATCATCTTCAATATCATCTGAAATTTCACTCAGGTCAACATCGGAAAAATCCGTAACATCTTGTGAGAAGTCTTCATTTTTTTTCACAGGGGAGTATTTGGAATCTCCGTCTTTCAGTTCGCCGGTTAGTATTTTATAATCATATAATTCGGATACTTCCTCTTTACCCCAGTAGCATGTCGGTTTATAAAGTATCAATTTTTTAACAGCTTCCGTGAGGAGCTCATAATTTTCCATCGATGGAAAGGCATCTGAATCCTCATTAGGATCTAACTTGAAGAAATCGAACAGCTTTAAAAGAGGATAGTGATTAATGCTTACGGTACCATATACGGTAATTGTACAATAATCACTGGCATCATCTGAGCTGATCACATAATCGCCGAACGGAGACGATACAGCTATAGAACCATCACTCTGAAGTGAGGGCGAATCGCCCACATCGAATTTACTGTCATCATATTCTACCTTTTCGGTTCGAATTACATCAAGGTCATACAGGCATCTTTGGAATTCATCATCATGCAGAATATCACTGAATTTTTGGTAATCAAACTGCTCATAAGATATACCCTGAAATTCAGCTATGGATATCAAACTTAGGATTTCTGCATAATTAATATTACAATTTTCTCCTTTGTATACATAAGGGACAGCCTTAAGAGCATTTTTATAGGATTCCATTGTAAGGTCAAGATCATAGTCTTGCTCATCGGAAATCTGCATTACTTCCAGCTCGCATACGTCACGAACCGCATCATAGATAGATTCTTCTAAATCTTCAAGCAGGATGTAATTGACGTCCTCGAATGTTATTTCCTTTGGATCATCTTTATCGACCCTGTCCATTAAATCATCAGAGGCTGTTCCATTTGTAAAACACTGATATAGAAGTACAAAAGGAGCAGCAACAACCTGAAGTATAAGACCAGCTATACCTAAGATTAGACCAAGTACGATAATAATAACGGCAAATATTACTACTACAATGACTACTATGGGATTTTTTAAAACCTTGTCTGTACTTGCTTTAGTATTGGAAGAATCAGAACCATTTGAGTCAATAGGGGCAGGATCATTTTTCCCTTTATCGTTCGGTTTATTTTGGGTATTAGCATTCTGATTGTTGTTTTTTGCATTCTCTGCAGCTTCGGACATTTTCTTTCCGGCTTTAGTAGCAATACCGGCAACCGCAGCCGGAATCATTGCCAAGCCTCCAGTTGCAATTCCGGCAGCTGCAGTACCACCTGCTGCGGCTCCTCCCCCGGCAGCCCCAGCTCCTACGGCTCCAGCGCCTGCCCCAGCTCCAGCACCCGCCCCGGATTTTCCAGCCAAGTTACCGCCAGCGCTTTCATTCCCGTTAGGGCTTCCCTTTCCTCCAGGCGGGTTGGTATTTGCAGACGAACCTGCACCTGCAGCACCGGGATTATTTCCACTATTACCTGTGGATGGAGAAGCATTTTTAGAAGTGGTGCCTTTGGGAGAGGTATCTTTATCTTTCGTAGTATTATTATCTTTGACAGCATTATTAGATGGCGGGGGAGAAGAGGGCGTTTGTGGAGCATTCACTGAATTTGCAAGTCGTTTGCCAGCCCTTGCAGTATCAGCAAGTTTTTTACCCACATCCAGACTTTCATCTAAAGTATCCTGACTATTGTCTTGTGATTCATCATAATCAGCGGCCATAATATATCTCCTTTCTTGTACATTAATCATAAGTATAGTATACCATATAACGAAAAAAAGAGAAATGAAAACCATTTCTCTTTTTAGATAAGTACTATTTTGCTATTTTTCTGAGAGTTCATTGGATTGGCGTTTCTTCTGGATGGAAACAGTTTTTGTACCAAACCGCCCGCCAAAGTCTACGATATTACTTTTTTTATTTGCAAGATCTCCAGCTGTAGGATTTTTAATATCGACTCTGTAAACAGTACCAGCATCCTGATATTCTGCGTAATAATTTCCACTGTACTCTTTATGCGTTTTGTTTATCCATACATCATCACCGTTTGAATCTTTAACTGGTTCTTTCCAAGGTTTAGTAATTCCGGTTGCCATATCTGCAGCGGAAGGATATCTTGTTTCGAATACCTGCTCCCGAATCGGATCGCCATTTTTATTCAGATCAGTAACGTCAATCTGTTCTGCATGGAGTTTGCCACCGTACAATGTTGTATTTGGAGCGTACTGATCAAGTAAATCTTGACATGTATCATTATGAGTTACTACGCCTATGGTCATTGGATTAAAAGCCTCTGTTTTATTCTTACCGCTTTCGGATGTGTCATGTATACCAGCAAGACTCGACTTTCCAGTATCCAGATGATACATGGACACCCTTTTACCGTTTGCATCATAGCCTTCAAGAATTCGTCCATTTAATTTCTCTGTAGTTACATTCCTTGCTTTCATTGCATTTGGATTTACCCTTGCACCTGTAAGAGTAGCCAGTACGGAACGTTCTCCTGGCTTCATATTTTTATAGTCAGCGGTAAAGGAGGCACCATTCATATTTGTTAAAGTATCAGAATCCATATTAAATCTGACACCACGTTTAACACCGTCACTTCCTTCCATGACCATATTGGTTTTACCAATGTTTTCAGGAGAGGCACTAAATCCAGCTGAATAGGAATTGCCCATAGAATCCTTGACATTTACCATACCGCTGATATCACCATTATTTTTAAGATGTGCCTGCGAGATTTCAGAGGAATTGAGACCTGTTGCATCACGGAATGCATCTGTTCCATTTTCCATAAATGATTTTTTAATTCCTCCTGTCTGATGCTGAGCCGGTATCATAGAAGCAGAGCGATAATCACCACTTCTCATGAATTCAGCTACTGAGCTGTCTACAGAAGCTCGTTTCGCATCAGTATTGATTGGATTACCAGAGCCAGATGTAGATGTAAAGCCACCTGCCTGACTGAATGCACGTACATTATCCGCTGTAGTAGTGGTATCCTGTCCTTTGGTTGCGCTCCTTACTGAGTTTGCCATACCAAATAGTCCAAGATCGCCATTTTTAACCGCTTGATTTGCAGCCATGCCGGCTGCTCCTCCAACAACTCCGGAAACGCCCCTTCCCAATCCGGTTGCAAGTCTGGCCATATTCAAGAGCCCCAATCCAGAAAGTGAAATAGAATTCAGCAGATTCATACCAGTCTGAGCTGTATTCATTCCAAGGGCTTTAATGATATTGGATAATCCAAGTCCGAGTTTTATGAAAGATATCATAAAAATAGTGTTGACAGGTCCACTTAGGATTCCTGAGCTGCTCATTCCCCTTGCGAATAATCCAAGAAATATATGCCCAAGAAACAGGTTCAGTAAAGTTGATAAGTACATAATGAAATGGTTTTTTAAAACCTGAGAAGATGCCTTGCTGACAAAAGTAGCTGCCGCTGCAGGGGCAGTACAGATCAGAACCTGTGCAAGTATATATTTTTCGATAATATCCAACATGAACTTGACAAAATCGAATATCAGAACAATTTTCAGAACGATTGTCAAAATTGCAAAAATGATACCACTAACTAGATTCAAATCCGTGTTCTGCGTAAAATCTGTGAGATTTAGAGTGACTGATAGTTTAATAAGTTCTTCTGCTATCATAGCTATCTGGGCATAAAACCATTTGCAGGATGCAATCAATACAGCTGTAATAAAAAACCTTACACATAGAGAAGATACTTCATCTTTTTTCTCAATTGATGGACCTGTACATGCAATAATGAGATGAAAAACAAAGAGCAGCATTAGGGTAATGGCAGCCAAATAATACATAATAGGCATAGCAGCGTAAACACAGTTTAAATAAGATGAACCATCCCCGCGGCCAAAAGCATCCAACACAAAAGAAGAATTAACTTTAACCATATCAAATATTCCATAAAAATAAGTTGCTGTTGGCAAAAATGATGATAGGAATAGTTCTATGATCATAGCCATTGCCGATTCTGATAATTCCTGCAGGAAATACATTCCAATGCCATCCAGCATATCAGAGACCAATGAAATTTTAGTTGAATCTATCCATCCCATATAAATCCTTTCATTTATGTAAAAAGCCTGTTTCTCACAGGCTTTTTACGGACTATAAAATAATTATTGGTTAATCCAGCCGCTAACAGTATCAGCCGTTCTGGTAAAGATATTGTAAGTTGGATTAGCGGAAATAATAACAGCAATAACATAAACTACAAAAGACCCGATAGTTGCTTTTTTGGCAAAACCAACAATTTTATCGTTATGGCTAAAAAAAGCAAACCCTATAGATATAAAGCCAATTAGCGGGAACAACGAATTTATGTATATTCCTGCTATATCTTGTAAGACATTTGTACCCGCTGTTGTGAGATTATTAGCAATATCCGTAGCATAAAATGGAATAACAGTAGACGCAGCGACCACGAAGTAAGCGGCAGACTGTATTAACAGTTCCTTATTAAGTTTTTCTTTAAATTTTTTCATATCCATTCTCCTTTCCTGTATTAACAAACTATACGTATAGTATACTACACCATATAAACGAAAGCAAGTCTAAAGCTTTAAATTCCAAGCGTTTAATGCGTTCTTCCCGGCTGTAAGATCTATGTCTTCTAATGATTCATCGAAAGAATCTTCCTGAAGTATGTCGTCTTCACTTTCAATAGGAATTTCGTCTATATCGTGAGCAGAACTATTCTCAAAAGGTATTGTATCTGTATCATCGGATGCAGGTATCATCCGTTCGATCTCTTTATTTTGACGGTGTTCAAGTTGAACACCGTCAGAAATGTCTGTCACAGCAGCTTTCATTTCTTTTTGAGGAGAAGGCGAACTAAATGACACATTAAGCGTTTTTAATAATTCGTTTAGTCCTCCGAGAATCTGATTTCCCAGGTTCGAGGTAACTGTACTGCATGGTAGGTTAGCAGCGGGAAGCGAGTTTGATGTATACGAACGAATTATGTTTTTTATCTCTTCATCTGGTGTGTCAGCAGTAATACCGGTTTCGTTGCAAAACTCACAGATAAGTTTGGCAACAAATCTACTCTGTATATATCCGGATGCAACCATAATATGTGATGCAAGTTTCTGATCAGGATGTTCAAAATTGAAATATAAATACCGTCTATCATCATATGAGCCTTGCTTTCCCATAGACAATTACCTCGCTGTTGCCAGTTCAATCGTAAGAAGCTTGGCATAACCTTTAGCATTGGCCTTTATGTCATTAATGAAGAACATACTATTTTTATTTACGACAGGACTAGCCAAAAGACTCTTTTTCAGCAAAGCTGAACCACCTCCGATATAGATACAAGGAAGAGACGCAATCATGATTCCTTTCTGCTTGATACTATTAATAATAGAGAATGCATGAGCATCCACTAACTTTTTAATGGCATTGCAGACTTCATCCGGAATGATGGTACTTTCATCGTTTAAGATATCTTCAATGATTTTGGCATCGATTTGCAGATCATAGTTCGTATAAATGGACTGAATAATAAAATCGTACATAGTGATGATACCCATTCCAAGAGAGAAAGCGTCATCTGCGGGTGCATTATCTTCCATATGTGCTACATCAACGGTATACCCGCCAATATCTATGATGTAATAATTTTTATACGTATCTGTGACTTTTGTGCATCTTGCAAATGCAGCAGCACCACCCTGCGGATAGATAGAACAGTGCTCCATCTTAAACTTGAACTGATATCCCATGTATTCGTATTCGATTCCTTCAGCCATATATTTTTTGTAATAATTGATCAGATTCTCAACATATTTTTTCTTGAAATCAGAGAAAGGTAACCCAGCACCTAACGAGATAGAAGAAATTAATAATATAGCAGCCTGAATTTCATCATGGCTCATTCCTTCTTTTTCTGTCCTTAAAAGAATTTCTTTTGAAATAGACATCAATGTCAATATAATGCAGCGATCATCTTTTGTTTTGTCAGCAAGATAAGGTAATCTTTTGCTTGAATGAATGTAGTAAAGACCATTCCATTTTAGATTTCCCCTTTCGTTGCCACCAAGAATCGTAGCTTCAAGAAATGGACCCTCATAGCCACTTGGAATTACGGTGTTCTGACTTTTTGTGTTGTAATTTCCAACATCGACACCGATAATCAGCTGTTTATCTTTCATAATTATAATCCTCCTAAATTATATTTATGTATATTATACCACATAATGACAAAAAACAATATTTTTTTATAAGTTTTACGGTAAATTATGAAGAGGTTACGGTAATCAGAGCCATAGTAGGGAAGATTAATAAAAAATGGAAATATTATATTATTTATATTGGAGATAAGAACTGGTATAATAACACTCTAGCAAAATCAAGGTATTAAAATGAGTTTAGCAGTTTTGTGTATTGCTATTTGTGACTTAATCATAGTA
>ERZ780198.2373-NODE-2373-length-14620-cov-15.624648_pt1 | contig 14620 bp, 11 predicted proteins | sample MGYA00510979_ERZ780198 | MGnify/ENA primary metagenome ERZ780198 (study PRJEB29588, sample SAMEA2158039) | human gut metagenome | biome: human gut; feature: human-associated habitat; material: faeces | place: Denmark | collected 2008/2010 ...
TATATATATTATTATCTATTATTATTACTTACAATCTGAAAGTACTCCAAAACCCTTGTACCCCCTCCGCTGAAAACTGTAACTTCTGTAACCGTAACCACTGTAACCACCTTTCGTCAGGTCTTACTGCCAGACCCTGCATTTAGATTGTAACTAAAAAGATAAGATTATGATATCCCCAATGCTATCAGATCACTTTTTCTAAAACTTTTCTATGAATTCCTTGCGTGTTTCAAAATAAAGTCGTAAATTTGCTCGCATAAACGAAACAATAATATCATACGGATTATGAAGCAGGTAGAAGAAAGATATATCAGTTTGCTGACCGATTTCGGTTTCAAGCGAATTTTCGGATCAGCTCCCAATAAGGATTTGCTGATCTGTTTCCTCAACAGCTTGTTTAATGGTAGACAGGTTGTTAAGGACGTGAAGTATCTGAACCCGGAGCACGTGGGAGATGTATATACCGACCGCAAGGCCATCTTCGATGTATATTGCGAAGGAGAAAACGGCGAGAAATTTATCGTGGAAATGCAGAATGCATACCAGACATACTTCAAGGACCGTGCCTTGTTCTATTCCACTTTTCCTATCCGTGAGCAGGCTCCCAAGGGTAATGAATGGGACTTCAAGCTCAACCATATCTACACGATTGCCCTGCTTAACTTCAACATGAACGAGGATGCCTTCGATAAGGAAAAAATCCGACATCACGTACAGCTATGCGATACTGCCACGCACAAGATATTCTACGATAAGCTGGAATTTATCTATGTGGAAATCGCCAAGTTCAACAAATCTCTGGACGAGCTGGAAACGCTTTACGACAAGTGGCTCTATGCCCTGAAGAATCTCTACAAGCTCACCCAGCGCCCTAAGGCGTTATGCGATAAGGTCTTCGACCGTCTCTTTGAAGAAGCCGAGATTGCAAGATTCACTCCGCAGGAGCAGAGAGAGTATGAAGCCAGCAAGATGGCATATCGCGACATCAAGAATTCGATAGATACCGCTAAGCGAGAAGGGAAAGAAGAAGGACTTGCTGAAGGCATGGAAAAAGGCTTGGCTGAAGGCATGGAAAAAGGCTTGGCTGAAGGCATGGAGAAAGGCATAGAGAAAGGCATGAACCAGCGAAGCTTTGAGATTGCCAGAAAGATGCTGGCAAATGGTATGGATGCAGCTACGGTGATGGAAATAACAGGGCTGTCGGCAGAGGAAATTCTGCTGCTGAAACGAGAGAAATAGATTACAGATATCACGCCCTGAGTTTTCATTCACTGTGCCCCACACGCCCTGAACCAACGGTCTCCGGTGCGAAGGTAAGGGACAGAAGCAATACACAAGCAGTACGCCCTGAAAGGGCAGAAGCTCCTAGCCCAGGGCAACGCCCTGGGTATTAAAGATATATAAACCAACGCCCTGTAAGTGCAAAAGCTTTAAAACTCCAGGCAAAAGCTTTACAACCTCAAGAAGCTGCGCAACGTGGAGAAGTTATTTCCCCCCTTGACTTTGAACTGCTCCATCCATAAGAATAATTGGACCTTCTGTTTGGTAACCTGCCCTTAGCAGTGCCCTTGCGAGTAACCTGCCCATACTTATCTCTATAGACGGTGGTACCTGTATTTCCTGAATGTTTGGTGATGCTAGAACCTGTTTTCTTGCCATACTTATCACGATAAGTGGTAGTTGTCGTTCTGGAAGAGAACAATCCATGACTTGTTGTACTGGTGCTGGTGCCTGTTTTTTGCCCATACTTATCCTTGTAAACCGTAGTGGTCTTGCCAAAAGCGTGGGTCTTACTTTCTGATGTTCCAGTAATTTGCCCATACTTGTCTCTATACACAGTCACACGCTTGCCACCTCTTACCGTAGTTTCTGCAGTACCTAGGTTCTCGCCATACTTGCTACGAACCGTCTCTTTGACTGTCTGAGCATCAATACAGGAACTTAGTCCTATGAATATAAGGAATATCAAATATTTCTTCATACAATTCACTTTATCAAGTTAGCGGACAAACCTATCCGTATTTTGCCGGTAAAGATACAAAAAATATAGATATGTTGAATGTTATTTCTAAGATTTCGACTATAAAAGTACAACTTTTCCGTGTTTTCTACCTGTACAGCAACGAAAAGCCCTCTATGATGCCTTTCGAAAGCATGTAGCGTACTGCTAAAGGCCAAAGAAAACTAAAAATACTCCGAAAACTTGTCTGTTAGGCTAATATTCATTTACTTTGCATTTTGAATATTAACTAAATAGATAAGATTATGCCGGATTTTTCAGACACAGAGCGCCGACTTATCGATTTATTGGAGGTCGGAGTGAAATTTTCTACCCAAAATTTGGTGTTTTAAAATAAAGGTAGTATTTTTGCCCCGAAAATAAGTATCTTATGTAACCATACAGAGATATTTTATCTGATACTTTACCACCGACGAAGGTGGTAACATACCACCATAATAAGTAGTAAACTATTAAAATTTGGCAATGACATTAGATGCAATATACAACAAATCAGAAACAGGTAAAACGTTTGGTAGAAAGAGGTTATATCACACGTCATGGCAATGGTTGTTGGAGGGTAATTGCAACTTGTATCGTTTGAATCTATGTCGTTAATCCTACCCATACGCCCTGTTTTAGGGTGTATGGGTAGTTATTTTTTTTAAAGGAGAAGATAATGGCTGATATAAAGAACTGAGTCCACTTGAAAAAGTTCCGAATCATATAAAAAATATATACATTGTGAAAATTAAGCGTTTTCACGACTCTTGCAAATATCGAAAAAATTGTGTAACTTTGTACTCAAAATATAATAGACTATGGCAAGAGGTAATAGATATGATAAATCATACGCCGACAGGTATATGAGAAAGAAGCAGATCGAGAGGGTGGGACCACTTCTTGACCAGATGATCATTGATGATATCTCTCCTCTTAAATTGATGAAAAATGAGTTTGATATTGCAAATCCTACTGTCAGAAAACTGAGAAATATGAATCCCTCTGTATCACATAACACACTTAACAAATTCTGCTATATTATAGGTTATTATCTTCATCAGGAAACTGTGGCGGTGGAGAACTACCAGAAGCATGTTAAGGAACGTGAGCTATGGCTGAAAAAGCTCTTTGAGATGAAAGAAAGATACCATAAAATATATGGTGAATCGGCTGATGATGTAGGAGACTTGATTAGGAAGAAGATTGATTTGCGTAAGTTCGTAATGCAAGGAATCAAATAAATATAATATGTCGTCTCATACCAGCTATGAGCGGTAAGAGTTTAATAAACATACACTAATCTTTAAAATAATGGAACATTCATTATGTCTTTGGGGGCATGTCTGAGCTTTATGCCGTTCTATGTCCCCGATAGCAACGTCACCTTGTGAAAATCGCAGGGGCCAACTCCACTAACTTGTGAGGTAAGTAATGGTCATTTTTTCATGAAATTTTGTATATGAAAAAGATGGTGACAAGGTTCTTTCTCAGAACCTTGATTGCTCTTGCCAAGACGGGGGCAATCAGCCTAAGTGTAGTTATCGTAGTCTCTATCAACGACAATTCTGCGTTGGAGATGACTACAAGTGCCCATAACCTTTTAAACCTAATGAGCTATGACAATCAAGATTGCAATTAATATAGAAAATGCACATGGTTGGCATATTGGTAATAACATCTTCGTTGGTACTTCTGGGAAGAAATCATCTGGTTCTTCATCAGAAGATAATCTCAATGATGCTGATTTTGAAGTGGTAGATGAGGATGAAAAAGGTGATGAACCTGATTATTCTCAAAAGGTTCCTTTAGGCCTTCCTTTTGCACCTCAGATACCTAAAGAATTGACTGGAGAGAAGGCTACACGAATCTTTTTGAAATTGTATAAGAAGGAGATTTTAGATGAGAATTTCCAACCTCTCAATCTCTCCGCCTGTCAGAAGGCGTATCTTGCTTATCAGATAGCCTGCAAATTGAATATAAATCATGTATGGAAAGTGTTTTCGGAATTTTGGCACATGAAGCCTTCTGTGATGAGAACACGCTATAATGAAGCCATTTCTTCGCCTTCTATAGCAGAATTTTATGAAGAAATCAAAGAATGTTTGCAATAATACGGCTTTTTAGCAAGTAGTACTAGTACGACCGTACCTGGTACGTACCAGTTTTGTTTCGGTTGTTTGCCGTATCTTTGCCCCGGAATTCAGAACCAACATGGTCTGGGTTCCGGGGCTTTTCCGTATATGGAAAATTGGTACCGCTTCCGGGGTACGGGATTTGGCGAATGGTCGCAGCTCCAACCAAGTTAATATATATAATGATGAAAGAAATGAAACCGTATTATTTCGAGCATCCTCAATATGGAAAAATGAGAGTGATGATGGTGGGAGGCAAGCTCTTCTTCAACATGAGCGACTTGCAGCGTGTTTTCGACAAGACACCTAAGGAACTCTTTGAGATCGTGGCTGACACAGAGGGCGAGTTGAGAAACTTCCATATCGTGATGGAGCCAAAGGAGAGAGTTGAATTCAGAACCTTCTTCCTGGATTTGGAAATGAAGACTTCCAACCGCAGAAAGAAAAACGTTGCCGTGGATTATAACTTCTGTGATGAGGTGATGGTGGCAGATATGGTGAACCCACAGAAGCGTGGTGACAAGTTGGTTGCCAAGTGGTTGCTGGGATTCATCAAGAACAGTCTGAACAATAAGATGTTTGTGTATTGCTACAGTGCTGATGGTGTTTTTCTGTTGTCTGACAACTCAGAGGTTATGCCTACCGACGTACGTTTCAATGGCAGAGTCCTGACCATCAATGACCAGATTTTTGATTAATAACATATCTTTCTAAAACTTCAACATATATGAGCAAGAAAAGTTTTTCAGCAGCTGCTGAGGCTGCTACACAGGCGCTTTTGAACGCCCAGAGAGTAGATGCCAGTGTGATTACTGACGAGTGTGGTAACGTGGCTATCCGCAAGGCCCCTTGGAACGATACGGAGACCATTGCCGAGGACGCTAAGGTGATTCCGGGCAGAATGGTATGCAGCGGAGGCGAATGCGGCGACAAGCTCGACTTCAAGCCTTATGCCGTGACGGGTGAGAAGAGATATACCGAGATTATCCATACTTCGCATGGCGCCCTGAGAACATCCCCTCAGCGTGTGTTCGTTTCCTTCTCCTTTCCTAAGGACATGAACAAGGCGGACATTATGAAGTATCTTTACAAGGAGGTGCTGGAAATCAAGGGCAAGGCTAAGCATTTCAAGGAGGAAGTGGCATGGGAACAGTACAAGTGATGGCATTGAATCCGGCTCGCAGGGGCAATATGGGAAGATTGAATTCTTCCCAGCCTCTGACGGTCTACGACAGTCTGACAGCCCAGAGGTGGCTGAAGGGCGTGATAGAACAGATACGTGGCGAGAAGCCGATAACCGGCATGGATGAGGGCGACGGGACGGCGGTGAAGAAGGCTAGAGAGGGGCTGAAGAAGCAGTTGCCTATCCGTGCCATCCACTACTACAGGTTCAGAAACAACCACCGTTCTGCCGAGGATGCGGACCCAGAGAGTTTCCTCTTCCAGACCACCATCGATGTGGACGATATGGAGTATGTGGAGCAGGCGCTGGAGAAGGCGCGTGAGTTGAACTGCAGCGACAGCATCTGGAAAGGCAAGCTGCTGCACCTGGAGTATTCGGCAAGAAAGAAGCTGCATATCGACATCCGTATGCCGATGGGGATGACCATCGAGGAGACGCAGAAGGCGTATTGCGAGGCTGCCGGAATCCCGTATGACAAGAGCTGCATCACGCCCGAAAGAATCATCTTCATCACGGATAAAGGCTCCGAAATCTACCGTTCCAAGGACTGGTATGGGGTGCTGCCAGCAGAGGAGCTGAAAGCCCGCAGAGAGGCTTTTCTGAAGCGTGGGCTTACGATTGACGGTAAGGGGACGGCTCGCTACAGCTTGCTTGCCGGGGATTGCAAATCCCCGGAACGCCTGGCGGGGGACTTTCAGGGGCAAATACCTAGCGATAGTAATCATAAAGTTCCAAGTTCAAATCTCAAAGTTCAAAGTAATCATAAAGTTCAATGTTCAAAGTTCAATGTTCAAAGTGAAGACAATAGATTTCCGGGCACTAGTGGCGATAACGCTGTTTCTTCTGGCTCTGCTATTCAGCCTGCCCAACCTGGTGATAGCAATCGTGTTGCTGATTCTCATCTCAGCCCTGCTGGAGATGCTCAGAATGCTGGCAGATTGGCAGCCTCAGAAGCAGGTTCTGCCAGTGAGAAGAATCTGATAGCCTTCGACCTGTTTCAGGAATCTGCGGGACTGAAGGGGATGAATATCGATACCATCGGGTCAAGGCACTCCTCTCTGCTCGCCATCATGAGCGCTGGCGCTTCTCGTGTGATGAGTGAGGAGGAACTGATGAAGGTGGTGGCGAAGAGAATGCCGAGCTATTATCAGGAGAATGACTGCCACCAGCTGATTCATGATTTCTATGCGAAATATGGGGATAGCTCCAAGCCGTTCTCGAGAGACGTGATTCGGGTGAATGCCTTGGCGGAGCAGGCGGCTAAGAGCTTGCTTGCCGGGGATTGCAAATCCCCGGAACGTGAACGCCTGGCGGGTAATCATACAGTTCAAAGTTCAATGTTCCAAGTTCAAAGTAACGGAGTTCAAAGTAACGAAGAAGAGTATCCCGCCCCTCCACCGATGCCGAAGAAGCTGCCGAAGCTGGTGGAGTTACTTATCTCGAAGACACCGGAGATTTATCAGCCAGCCGTGGCTTGCGCCATCTTTCCTCCTCTCGCCACCCATCTGTGGCAGACGAGATTCAGATATATCGACAACGTGGAGCATGAGGCAACCCTGTCAAGCGTGCTGCTTGCCGGCACTGGAGCAGGAAAGAGCTGCGTGCAGAAACCTATCGATTTCATCATGGAGGATATCCGCAAAAGAGATGCTGAAAACCTGAAACGTGAGAAGGAATGGAAGGACGAAATGATGCGCAAGGGTGCCAACAAGGACAAGCGCAAGCGCCCCGAAAACCTCATCATCCAGGAGATTGATGCCGACATGACCAACCCAGCCTTCGTGATGCGTACCGCTGAAGCAAAGGAACATTTTCTTTATACTTCGCTCAATGAGATTGACCAGTTTGATGCTTTGAAGGGTATCGGCAATCAGCAGTTCCGCATCATGTGTCTTGCTTTCGACCCAGATAATCAATATGGTCAGACTCGTGTGGGAACCCAGAGCGTAACCGAGCGTGTCACCATCCGTTTCAACTGGAATGCTTCCACCACCATTGACAAGGGGCAGCGCTATTTCTCCAAGGTGTTGACCGACGGTCCGCTGAGCCGTATCAATTTCAGTACCATTCCGGAGCGTGATATCGGTGAGGACATCCCGGTATATGGAACCTACGATGATGAATTCAGAAAAGCCCTGAAGCCCTACATCGAAAATCTCTGTATGGCAACGGGGCTGGTGGAATGCGAAGAGGCGTATCGGCTTGCCGAGGTATTGAAGAACGAGAATGCCGAGTTTTCCCGTACCTCGCAGAACCGCATCTTCGAGAATTTCTCGTTCCGTGCCAACGTCATCGCCTATCTGAAGGCGTGCGTGCTCTATGTGGCAAACGGCTACAGATGGGAGCCGGAGATAGAGGATTTCATCCGCTGGAGCGAGCGCTACGACCTCTACTGCAAGATGCGTTTCTTCGGGGATATGATAGCCAAGGAGGCGAGCACTGCAGAGAAGAGTTCGAAGCGAGGACCGGAGAATATCCTGCAGCTTCTGCCCGATGTCTTCACCGAACCGCAACTGGAAGCCATCCGTCTGGAACACGGACTGAAAGCGCAGGGCTGCAAGAACGTCATCAAGCAATGGATTTATCGCAAGTATATCGTGCGCATGGAATCTGAGGACGGCAAAAACGGTTACGGTTACAGAAGTTACAGTTTTAAGAAGCTCAAATACCGTCATGACGGTCAGGAGCTTGATTCCTAAACTTTAATTAATTGAAATTTATGGAAATTGTATTGAAGCGTATAGCTAAAAAGAACAGTTATACCATCGGACGCCTCTTTATCCTGAAGGATGAGGAGGTAGAGCGGAAGGTGCATTCCTCTTGGGCGCATCCCCAGCTGAAGCGATGGTTTGAACACACGGTAGACGGCAAGCTGCTGTCGGAGGAGAACTATTTCTGCGATACCCTGGAGCCGACGTGGCGCAATCTGAAGGGCGTGGAACTGCAGCCTGAGGAGGAGAACGTGCGCCTGGGCAGGGTATCGGGCAAGAAGGCGCAGAAGATGAAGGGACATACCGCCATACCCGAAGGCACCTATCCTCTGCTCGTTACCCTATCGCCCCGTTTCAAGGAGTGGTTGCCGTATCTTCAGGGTGTGCCCGATTTTGAGGGCGTCCGCATCCATGCCGGCAACTATCCCGACGATACCCAGGGCTGCATCCTGGTGGGCGAGAACAGGCAGAAGGGCATGGTGGTGAACTCCCGCATCTGGCTGCATCGCCTGAAGAAGTGCATCGGCGAAGCGAGGGGAAAGGGTGAATCCGTCTGGATTACCATCATCTAGCGGGGGGTACACCTTAATTATATATATAGAAGTTTCGCAGGTTCAGAAGTGTTCAGAAGTTAAGGAGTTAAAGGAGTTAAGACAATAGTCTTTTTGGCGTAGTTTTTTAAGCAGCAAGACATACGTCTTAACTCCTTAACTCCTTTAACTCCTGAACACTCCTTTAACTCCTTTAACTCTTGAACACTCCCCTTCCTCCCTCCCTTCCGAAGCTTGAACATGAACGAAAATGGCAAAAAAACTAATAAATGTCAAATAATAAGGGTGAATAGCCAAAATATTAAGTATTGTTGGCAAGAATTAGTGTACTTTTGCAACCGAAATAATAACAAATAAACCAAAAAACGTAATAAGACATGGACAACAAACTATTTTTTAAAGAGTCTGTTTTGCCTGTTACTCTTTTTTGCTCAGCATTGATGTTCTCCCCTGTAGGAGCAACTCAGGTGAATGCGGCTACAAATGTAGTACAGCAAGCTAAAACAGTAAAAGGTACAGTTGTAGATAACATGGGCGAGCCAGTCATTGGCGCCAGTGTTAAGGTAGTAGGCACAACCACAGGTGCCGTAACTGATCTAGATGGTAACTTTACTTTGACCAATGTGCCAAAGAATGCTACTGTGGAAATCTCATATATCGGCTATATTGCCCAAAAGATAAGCGTTGCCGGAAAGAGCGATCTGAAGGTAACATTGCAGGAAGATAACAAGGCTTTGGATGAAGTCGTGGTAGTAGGTTATGGTGTGCAGCGCAAGAGCGATGTGACCGGAGCCTTGGCTCACCTGGATTCAAAGGACCTGACAGCGATGCCTGTAAAGGATGCCCTGGAGGGTATGCAGGGTAAGACTGCCGGTGTGGATATCACCAACTCCCAGCGTCCTGGTACAGTAGGTAGCATCACCATCCGTGGTCAGCGCTCTATCGGTGCCAGCAGTGCTCCTCTCTATGTAGTAGACGGTATGATTATCCAGAACGGTGGTATCGAGAATATCAACCCTCAGGATATCGAGAGCATCGAGGTATTGAAGGATGCTTCTGCTACCGCTATCTATGGTGCACGTGGTGCCAACGGTGTTGTGCTCGTTACTACCAAGAAGGGTAAGGAAGGCAAGGTTACCTTGAACTATGCAGGTACCGTTACCTTCTCTACACTCCACGATGTAACCAAGATGATGAATGCCACACAGTGGATAGACTATGCCCGCCGTGCAGCATACAACTATGGTGGCTATGGTGACCCTAAGGCAGATTTCGCTCCTGATTATGCCAGCGACCAGAAACTATTTGGCGGTGAACCAGCCAGCTGGGCCAATATCGATCAGGCTTGGGTGAACGGAACTTATCATCCAGAGCTCGTCGGTTCTTACGACTGGGCTTCACAGGGTAAGCAGACCGGCGTAACCCACGAGCATACTATCAGCGCTTCGGGCGGTACAGACAAGTTCAAGGGCTATGGTTCCTTCGGTTATTTGAACCAGAAGGGCACTCAGCCAGGTCAGAGCTATCAGCGCTTCACCCTGAATACATCTTTCGAGGCTAGACCAGTAGCTCCATTGACATTGGGCTTCACCATGAATGCTTCATACGGAACCCAGAACTACGGTTACAACTACAGCAAGTCAGTAACCGGTGCGGGCGATTTCTACAATGCCCTGAATACCATGATTCCATGGACCGTGCCTTACGATTCTGAGGGCAATTATATCCGCAACCCATGGGCTTACAACGTGAACATCATCAACCCTATCGATGAGTTGAAATACAATACCAACAAGCGTACCAACTTCCGCATCAACGGCAGCGCCTACGCTCAGGTAGACTTTGGCAAGATATGGAAGCCATTGGAGGGCTTGCAGTACCGCATCCAGTTTGGTCCTGAACTGCAGTACTATCGTCTGGGCATCGCCAATGCTGCTGACGGTATCAACGGCGACGGCAACAACGTGGCTCAGTACAACCCTTCTAATAAAGTGGCTTGGACACTCGATAACCTGGTTTACTACAACAAGACCATTGCCAAGAACCATCGCATCGGCCTGACCCTCTTGCAGAGTGCTTCCAAGTATCACTATGAGAACGGCAACATCAAGTCGAATGTGGCTAGTGCCGATGAGTTGTGGTGGAACACCAGCTCTCTGAGCAAGCCATTGCAGTATACCACCGGTCTGACAGAGACCCAGCTGGCTTCCTACATGGCTCGCGTGAACTATACCTATGCAGATAAGTATATGCTCACAGCCAGTGTACGTACTGATGGTGCCTCTCAGTTGGCTGACGGTCATAAGTGGGCTTCCTTCCCATCTGTAGCGCTCGGTTGGCGCATCGACCAGGAGAAGTTCATGCAGAAGGCGGATTTCATCAGTAATCTGAAACTCCGTCTGGGTTATGGTATTTCCGGTAACTATGCGGTATCTGCATACGCTACTCAGGGTGCCGTTCAGAGCAACGTATATACCTGGGGTGCAACAACATCCGTAGGTTATCTGCCATCAGATGCTTCTGCCAAGAGTCCTAACAAGATGGCGAACCTCGACCTGGGTTGGGAGAAGACCAAGCAGTGGAACGTAGGTCTCGACTTCGGCTTCATCAACAACCGTATCAGCGGTAGCGTTGACTACTATCACAACAAGACTACCGACCTGATTCTGGCTACCACCATCCCATCTCTGACCGGTTATACCAGCACATTTGCCAACGTAGGTGAGACTTCCGGCTGGGGTGTTGATCTGCAGTTGAATGCCATCCCATTGAAGACCAAGGATTTCGAATGGAATACCAGTCTTACCTGGACTATCGACCGCAACCGTGTGGATAAGTTGAACAATGGCGTGAAGGAGAATGTGAACGACCGTCTCTTCGTAGGTGAGGAAATCGGCGTTTACTACGACTATGTATATGATGGAATCTGGAAGACCTCTGAGGCTGAAGAAGCAGCCAAGTTCGGTCGCAAGCCAGGTCAGATCAAGGTGAAGGATGTAAATCCTGACGGCAAGATTGACGCCAACGACCGTCAGATTGTAGGTAAGGTTCGTCCACGCTGGTCAGGCGGTTGGCACAATACCTTCAGCTACAAGAACTTCGAGTTGTCCTGCTTCATCTATGCCCGCTGGAAGTTTACCGTAGCCAAGGGTGCAGAGACTCTGGGCGGTATGTATGCAATGCGTGATCTGGACTACTGGATTGCCGGTGTTAACGAGGATGCAGAGTATTATGCTCCTGGTTCTAACGGTCAGGCAGCAGATGCTTATTCTGGCTCAATGAACTATCAGGACGGTTCATACATCAAGATGCGTAACATTTCTCTGGGTTATACCTTCCCTAAGAATATTACAAACAAGTTGGGCATGAGCAACCTCAAGGTTTATGTTCAGGCAATGAACCCGTTCACTATCTACAAGAAGTGCAAGTGGCTTGATACCGACCTCTTGAGTTATGACAACAACTCAACCTCTTACGGTTCAGGTACAACCATCAAGAGCTGGGTTATCGGATTAAACATTGGATTCTAAAAACAGGACATTCATCATGAAAACAAATAAGATATTATTCGCTTCTCTTCTCTTGGGAGCGACATTGGGAACAGCAATGACATCATGCAGCGACTCGTTTCTCGACGAGAAGCTGATTACAGAGAAGGGTACAGCCTACTTCAAGACAGAGGCTGGTATCAACGACCTGACTACAGGTACTTATCAGAAGTTGAAGTTCAAGTTCAACTATATCTGGGGATATAATATGTATAACATGGGTATCGACGAGTTTACCGGCGGTGCCAACGATATCGCAGCATGGAACCATTATGCTACGGGGCTGAACTCTGGTGAGACAGCTTCCAACCAGCCTTTGTGGGACAATATGTATGGTACCATCGAACCAGCCAACATCCTGATTCAGAACGTGCCTCTGTATTACAACCAGAAGAGCGCCAAGTATAACATTCGTCTGGGCGAGGGCTACTTCTTCCGTGCCTATGCCTACTTCGAGCTGGTTAAGCAGTATGGCGGCGTGCCTTTGAAGCTGGAGCCATCTACAGGCGTATCCTATACCTTCACCCGCAATTCTGAGGAAGAGTGCTTCGCCCAGATCATCTCAGACTTCGAGAAGGCATACGAACTGCTGCCTGAGGAACCTGAGGACAAGCAGCTGGGCCGTCTCACCAAGTCGGCTGCAGCCCACTTCCTGGCAAAGGCTCATCTGTTCCGTGCATCAGAACTGCACGACAGCTGGAACTCCCAGTATAAGGATGCCGACCTGGCTGCAGTCATCAAGTATGGCGACGAGGTAATCAAGAAGCATCCATTGTGCAGCAACTTCCAGGAACTCTGGGACTACACCGAGCCTGATGGTGCCAATGAGCAGGTGAGCGAGGTGGTACTTGCTGCCCAGTTCTCTGACAACAGCGACTCCTGGGGCCGTTTCGGTAACCAGATGCACCTCTGCTTCCCATCTGTATATCAGAACCTGGCAGGTATGAAGCGAGATATTTCCGGCGACCGTGAGTTCAGCTATGTAAGCTCTACTGAATATACCATCCAGGTATTCGACCGCGTGAACGACTCCCGTTTCTGGAAGTCATTCATCACCAAGTATGGCTGCAACTATACCAATGGTGCTCCAAAGTGGGATGCTGAAGTCATGGCTAAGAATCCTGATGAATATACTGCAGAGGATGTAGCTGGCGAGCATCGCTTCGTGGGTGGTCAGATTGGTTTGAAGTATATCGTCAACAATCCTGGTGATACCCGTTTCACTCCTGGTCATGACAAGGATGGCAACGAGTCTAAGTCAGAGGATTTCGTATTGAAGAATGGCAAGGTCTGCCCAGAGCATACCTTTGTACGCTACTATGCCGGTCAGCCATTCCAGTGGAATACAGCCAAGGACAATACTACCCACTCTGGTAATTACTATACCATCTATCCACACAACCGTGGCGTAGCCTTGTCTAAGTTCCGTGACGGAGCCCGCAACTCTATCGCTTCTCAGTTTGGTACCCGCGATGCCATCATCGCCCGTTCTGCTGACGATGTGCTGATGGTTGCCGAGGCTTATATCCGCAAGAAGGATTACAGCAATGCCATCAAGTATCTCAACATGGTTCGCGACCGTGCCGGATACGCTGAGGGTGAGGATCGCTCTATCAGCCGTGACGGTGGTCAGGCTTACAAGAAGAACAGTGTCTGCACCAACAAGGGTGGCGGTTTCTCTGCCGAGGGTGCCATCTATACAGAGGAGAACACTTACTTCGAGTCAAACAACATTCCTGTAACTACCGCCGCAACCAAGAGCAGCATGCATCTGAACAGTGTTGATGACATTCTGAACTCAGAGGCAGACAAGCCTATCTACGAAGCCTTGAAGTGCAACACAGAGGCAGAGAAGATAATGTGCTTCCTCCTGAATGAGCGTACCCGTGAGCTGATTGGTGAAAGCCAGCGTTGGGAAGACCTGGCACGTACCAAGACCTTGGAGGCTCGCTGGAATGCATTCAACGATGGTTCTCAGCGTGGCATCGGTAAGTTCGACCCAGCCAAGCATTACTATCGTCCAATTCCTCAGTCATTCCTCGACGGTATCACCAATGCGAATGGTGCTTCCCTGAGCAATGAGGAGAAGGAGAAGATGCAGAATCCTGGTTACTAATCGGATATCTCTATAGAACAGAATCATATATGACAAAGGGCGGTATCTTTCTCCTGGCAGAAAGGTATCGCCTTTTTCTTCTCATACGGGAAAATAACAGACGAATTGTATGATTGTCCGCTTCTTTGGATATTTTTACCAGGTAGATGAACCGGATTATGCGTACTTTTGTAGCAGAAATACAAAATAATAAACAACTATCATCATGCAAATCAAACAAATGTTGTTTCCGATGATGAGTATGGCGCTGACAATGGCTCCCTGCTCTCATCTCCATGCACAAGTGCCGACTCCGGTATCGCAGATGGAGAAGCTGGATCGTGGCCTGGTGGCTTTGCCTGCCCAGGACAAGGGAATCTTCCTCAGCTGGCGAT
>ERZ780198.2374-NODE-2374-length-14619-cov-2.514350_pt1 | contig 14619 bp, 10 predicted proteins | sample MGYA00510979_ERZ780198 | MGnify/ENA primary metagenome ERZ780198 (study PRJEB29588, sample SAMEA2158039) | human gut metagenome | biome: human gut; feature: human-associated habitat; material: faeces | place: Denmark | collected 2008/2010 ...
TTCCTTTCCGAGGCAATGATGCAATTTCGCTATACCAGATTATAGTGTTCCGCAATCTTTCTGAATGCCGGAAGCGATCTCTCGATCTGCCCATACGATACGCAGTATGCGATGCGCACATAACCCGGGCAAGCGAATGAACTTCCCGGTACTACCAGTACATTGTACTGTTTGCATACCTCGCAGAATTCCTTCTCATTCTCCACCGGGGATTTCACGAACAGGTAGAACGCGCCCTCCGGCTTGATGCAGGTATAGCCGTATCCGGTCAGTGCCTCGTAGAGTCTGGTACGGTTTTTATCGTAATATGCCACATCGGTCTTTTCTTCCAGGCATTCCGCCACCGCAAGCTGTATCAGAGACGGTGCGTTGACAAAACCAAGCGTCCGGTTGGACACATTGATGCCCGCGATCACGGTGTCTGCGTCTGCCACCTCATTCGGAACGACCACATAACCAATACGCTCACCCGGCAGGGACAGTGACTTGCTGAAAGAATAACCGACAATCGTATTTTCATAATATTTTGTCAGGAAATTTTCTTTCTGTCCGTCATACACCAGTTCACGGTATGGTTCATCGGAAACCAGATAAATTTCCTTTTTATACGCTTTTTGTTTCTCTTTTAAAATGTCCGCGATCGCTTTTAAGGTCGCGTCACTGTAAACCACACCGGTCGGATTGTTTGGCGTGTTGATGATGACCGCCTTGGTCTTTTCGGTAAATTTTGCCGCGAAATCGCCAAGATCCGGCTGGAATGTCTCCGGATCCGGATGTACCGCAACGGTCTTTGCGTCAAAATTTGCCGCATAGCTGTTGTACTCTCCGAAATACGGGGCAAATACCAAAACCTCATCCCCCGGATCCAGGATCGTCTTAAATATGATATTGAGACCGCCGGCCGCACCGACTGTCATAATAATGTTATGGAAATCAAAATGGGTATCAAATCGATGATTTAAATTGTCCGCCACGGCCTGACGCACGTCTTCATAGCCGGAGTTGTCCATGTAGCCATGCACAAACATCGGGTCTTTCTCGTCTAAGATCCGCTTGATCGCTTCCTTTACCGCTTCCGGAGCCGGAGTCGCCGGATTTCCGAGACTGAAATCATAAACATTCTCTGCGCCGTATTTTTTTGCCATCTCTTTTCCTTCCGTAAACATGGCACGGATCACAGAGCTTCCTTCCAGTGCTTTTTTGATTTTTTTTGATACCATTTTCTTTCCTTCTTTCTGAATAAATTTACATTTTTTACTTTACTATATTTACGTGCAAAAGTCAAAAAAACAGGATTCCCGCCACTCCAAAACGGCAATCCTGCTTTTTATCGCTTTTTCCCTGTATTTTTATTTCTGATTTACGGCATCCACGAAACGGCAGAATGCGTCTCTGCCCTCCTTGGTGCATTTGTATACACCGGCATCTTTTAAGACTTCATTGAACACCTGACCAATCTCGGTACGGATGATCTCTGTGATGTTACACCGGTTTACCTCATCATATTTCGGCAGAAATTCCTCTACCCAGTCCGCATGCTTTGCGAGCGTCTCATCCGCGCGAAGATCCTTTTTCTCAAGGATCGCGGTCTCGAGCGCTGCCATTTCATTTTTCAGACGCGCCGGCAGTACGGCAAGACCCATAACCTCGATCAGACCGATATTTTCTTTTTTGATATGATGCAGCTTTGCGTGCGGATGATATACGCCAAGCGGATGTTCCTCGGTTGTGATGTTGTTGCGCAGCACCAGATCCAGTTCGAAATTCTCTCCGCGTTTGCGCGCGATCGGTGTGATCGTGTTGTGCGGCTCTCCGTCGGTCTCCGCGAATACAAATGCCGCTTCATCCGTATAGCCACGCCATGCAAGCAGGATCTTATCCGCAAGGTCGATCAGACGATCCTTATCTTTTCCGGAAATACGGATCACGGACATCGGCCATTTTACGATGCCTGCCTTCACATCCTCGTAACCTTTAAAAGTCAGCTCTTTTTCCACCGGTGCCTTTGCCATCGCAAATTCATAATGGCCGCCCTGGAAATGGTCATGGCTTAAAATGGATCCGCCGACGATCGGAAGGTCTGCGTTCGAACCAACAAAATAATGCGGGAACTGTGTCACGAAATCCAAAAGTTTTCCGAAAGTTGCGCGCTCGATCTTCATCGGTGTGTGTTTGGAATTGAATACGATGCAGTGCTCATTGTAATATACATACGGAGAATACTGGAAAAACCAGTCACTGTTGTTGATCGTCACCGGGATAATGCGGTGGTTCTGGCGCGCCGGATGATTGACACGTCCTGCGTAGCCCTCATTTTCCTTGCACAGCAGACATTTCGGATAACCGCTCTGCTTTGCCAGCTTCGCTGCCGCGATCGCCTTCGGATCCTTTTCCGGCTTGGATAAATTGATCGTAATGTCAAGTGTTCCAAATTCTGTATCCGCAGTCCATTTTAAATCCTTTTTGATCCGGTATCTGCGGATGTAGTTGCTGTCACAGCTCAGTTTATAGAAGTAATCGGTCGCGTCCTGCGCAGACTGATGATGGTAGAGCCCTTTAAATTTTGTCACAACCTCGCCCGGTCTTGCGACAAGCAGTCCCATGATCTTCGTATCGAACAGATCCCGGTAAACAATACTGTTTTCTGCCATAATGCCATTCTCGTACGCGTAATCTGTCATATCGTTTAAGATCGCTTCGAGTACATCCTCCGCGTCTTCCTGTGTCTTTATGGTTGCCTGATGCGCTTCTGCGACTGCATCCTCTAATTCATCCAGCCCGAAAAGCTCCAAAAGCCGGTTTATGGTATAACGTGTATCCTGCGGATCGATCAGTCCGGTCACAAGTGCATAATCTGTCAAATCCAATATTCTTTCCTGAATCATTTTTTCTTCCTCCTGCCTGTTTTTGCCATCCTCCTCCAATTCCTTCCGGATTGGCTGTTTCCTATCTGTTTTTCAATTATAACAGCGTATTTTTCCTTTTCAACCGCTTCCCGTTATACTGCAACATAGTTTTAACAACATGCAACATTTTTACATAAATCAGGTGTAATACCGGCTCTCTTGCGCAATCGGTAAACCTTTTTATTTGGTTGACTCGCGCAGACGCACTTCATAACCGAGCAGTGTCTTTTTCTGTACCTTCTGTCCCTCTATCATATCGAGGAGTGTCCGGCATACCAGCATTCCGAGTTCCTTTGCGTCGAAGTCCAGCGAGGTGATCGACGGATCGTGTGTCTCCAGCATGGAGCTGTTATAAAATGACGCCACACGGATCTGATCCGGCACCGAGATTCCCTCTCTGCGCAGCTTGTAAAGCACTTCCATACAGATCGCGTCATCCATACAGACGATACAGTCCACCTCACGCTTGATGATGTCATCAAGCTTTCCGTCCAGCAGCACCGGATTATCCAGGTTCATGTAGATCAGGCTCTCATCCACCGCAGTTCCGCTGTCAGCAAACGCATCTTTAAATCCCATCAGACGGCTCTGCGTAACGACATGCTCCTCATTTCCTCCGATCAGCGCGATCTTTTTCATCCGCTTCATCAAAAGGATCGATGTGAGCTCCCGGCATGCGGCGCGGTGATCGTTATCCACCTGGACCACGCCTTTATAGTTGGAAGATCCCGTAATCACAAACGGGACATTTTTCTCCTGTAAGTATTCTACCTGCACGTCATCCATAAAGCTGCGCAACAGGATCACACCATCTACTTTCCGGTTGCGCACGATCCGCTCTAACTTCGTGACATCCGCGTTATTACAGACGGTGAGCAGCATATCATAATCAAAAGAAGATGCGATCTCCTGTATCCCCATGATACAGTTCTGAAAAAACGGCAGATCGATCAGCTCGTAATCTCCCGGCATGACCACTGCAAGGTTGTAGGTCTTGTTCTGCGCAAGGCTTTTCGCGATCACATTCGGCGTATAATTGTGCGCGTCAATGTACTTTAATACCCGCTCTCTGGTTTCACTTCCGATCCTTCCCTTTCCCGATATTGCGCGTGAAACGGTCGTTTTGGAAACACCGAGCGCGTCCGCGATGTCCGCAATCGTAAGTGTCTTATTTTCTTCCTGACTCTCTCCCACTTTTCGTTCCCCCTTAAGCTTTCAGTTTTTTTCATTTTTCAACAGATCCGCTTATTTTTCACGTTGTTCTTTACACTTTGTGTTCCTCATGTTATACTTTTAGCGCAATCGGTTGTTCTACTGTAAATTTAGCAGTTTTTTCAAAAAACGTCAACCAATTTGCAGGATTTTCGTAAATTTTATTTTTTTAAGGGGGAATTTACACTATGGATCATCTTTTATTCGGGGCAGCCTACTATGACGAATATATGCCCTTTGACCGCATTGAAACGGATATGCAGATGATGAAAAAGGCGAACATGAATGTGATCCGCATTGCCGAATCGACCTGGAGCACCTTAGAGCCGCAGGACGGCGTTTTTGACTTCACGCACCTCGACCGTATGTTAGATGCCGCGGAAAAATATGACATGCATGTCATCATCGGCACACCGACCTACGCCATTCCGTCGTGGCTCGCGAAGAAATCCGATACCATTCTCGCCGTCACAAAGGACGGCCCGTCACTTTACGGGCACCGGCAGAATATGGATATCACCGATCCGACTTATTTAAAATATGCCGAGCGCATCATTCGCACGCTGATGGAGCACATCAAAGACCGCTCCTGTATCATCGGCTACCAGCTCGACAATGAAACCAAACACTACGGGACTGCCGGAAAGCACGCCCAGGAACTGTTTGTCTCCTATCTGAAAGAGCAGTTTCCAGACCTTTCCGCCTTCAACCTGGAATTCGGTCTGGATTACTGGAGCAACCGTGTGAATGACTGGTCCGACTTTCCGGATATCCGCGGCACGATCAACGGCTCTCTCGCTGCCGAATATGAGAAATTCAGCCGTAAGCTTGTCACGGATTTCTTAACATGGCAGTCCGATCTCGTGCGCGAATACAAAAAAGAGGATCAATTCATCACCCAGAATTTTGACTTTGAGTGGCACGACTATTCCTATGGCTTACAGCCGGATGTCAACCAGTTCGAGGCTGCAAAATGCATGGATATCGCAGGCTGTGATATCTATCATCCGTCCCAGGACGATCTGACCGGCGCTGATATCAACTTCTGCGGCAGCATCGCAAGAGGTTTGAAAAAATCCAACTACCTGATCCTTGAGACCGAAGCACAAGGAAATCTGGAATGGCTCCCTTATCCGGGGCAGCTTCGCATGCAGGCATACAGCCATCTGTCCTGCGGCGCGGACAGCGTGATGTACTGGCACTGGCATTCGATCCACAACTCACTGGAAAGTTACTGGAAAGGTGTGCTCTCACACGACTTTTCCGAAAATCCGACTTACCTTGAGGCATGCAGGCTCGGTGCCGAAATGAAAACCTACGGCTCTCATCTGCTCCACTTAAAGAAAACAAACCGCGCGGCGATCCTCGTAAGCAACGAGGCCCTGACCGGTCTTCGCATGTTCCCGTTCAAAGGACGCGAAAACAGCTCCTACAACGATGCCGCACGCTGGCTTGCCGATTCTTTGTACCGCTTAAATATCGAATTTGATATTTTAAGTCCTGCGGATACCGATTTTTCCGGCTACGACCTGCTTGTTGTCCCGGCTCTTTATGCGGCGGAAGAATCTGTTCTTTCACGCATGAACGACTATGTCAGAAACGGCGGTCATCTGATCGTAAGCACAAGAAGCGGATTTTCCAACGAGCACCTGAAGATCTATCCGGATATGCAGCCACATGGTCTGACCGACTGCTGCGGCATGCATTACAGCCAGTTCACCGCACCAAAGAACGTTGCTTTAAAAGGAAACGGCGCACTTTCCGGCATCACCGGAACCGCAAGGGACTGGATCGAGCTTGTGACACCGGATACCGCAGAGACACTGCTCTCTTATGACCATCCTTACTGGGGTGCATATTCCGCAGTCACCTGCAACCATTACGGAAAAGGACTTGCCTGCTACATCGGATGCTTTTTCGAAGATGACACACTCGATGCCCTGGTCGCTTTCTTCGCGAAAGAAGCTGGGCTTTCCCTCCCTGCTTTCCGTTTCCCGCTTATTTTGCATGAGGGGACAAACGAAAACGGGAAAAAGATCCGGTACTTTTTCAATTATTCCGGCAGGGAAGCTTCTTTTACCTATGATGCGCCGGGCGGCATCTCTCTGTTAGAAGAAAAGCCGGTCGCACAGGGAAGTCAGATCACTCTTGCGCCATGGGATTTTAAGATTATAGAACAACAGTCTTAACAGAAACGGGATACGTTCCTCGTCGCCATTACAAAAATAAGAGCCCTGCACCGGCTGATCGTTTTCAGCCGTGCAGGAGCTCTCTTTTTTTCTGCTTAGATTCCACGGAAAGAAAATTCAAATTCCAGTTTTTCGTTTACCGGGAGCAAAAATTCTTCGTGCGTTCTCGCACCCCAGCTGTTATCCCCGGCAACACCCATCTGTGCCTTTGCCACACGGATGACCGTGTGATGTACCGGTGGAAGTTCATACGCGTGTTTCGCGTTCTCCATCTCATGCGGTGTGTATGGCAGCGCACTGAAGCTCATATTGTCTCCGGCAAAAAGCATTCCTCTTCCCTTTTTGTCTGTCACTTTTGCGTAACGGACACCGGTCTTGTTGCCGCATTCCTGCGGAACCAGATATTTTGCGAGGTTATCTTTTACTTCATTACGGTAAATGCCAAGCTTTGCCCCCTGGGTACGATCCGCGTAGGTTTCCTCCGGTCCGAGTCCGTACCATTCCACCTGATCGTAGTCCGCGTTGATCTGGAACATCACGCCAAATTCCGGCATATCGCCCAGTTCTTTCACCGGCACATACGCAAGCTTTGTTTTGATCGTACCGTCGCCAAACACCTGATAGGTCAGCTCGCAATCCGCCCGCGGTGTCGTCGGCATATGATACGTGTAAGTGATAGAGATGCTGTCTTCCTCCTGTTTGATCACCGGCGGATGATCGTCAAACGTTCCATCCGTCTTATGTGTCAGGTACATACTGGCAAGTTTCCACTGTCCGTAACGCTGCGGCATCAGATTTCCACAATCGTTGTCGGTCGGCGCACGCCAGAAGTTCGGCATCGGGATCGCTTCGATCATCTCTTTTCCCGCATAGCGGTAGGAAACCAGTCCTCCATTCAACCCGGAAAACAGCACGTCAAAGTTCTCTCCTCGGACTCCGAGATTCAGTTTTCCGTAGATCACTTCAACCGGCGGATTCTTCTTTTTGCACTCCTCTCCCTTTTTGCGGAAGATTTCCTGACCGAACGCAACTTCATGTCCTGCCTTCGCCCATTTTGTATCTTCTTTTAAGGTAAAGGACACCGTGACCGCATACTCACCCGGTTCTTCCGGCAGGGCAAACGGCATCGGATACTCTGCTTGGGAAAGCGGTGCGACATCGGTATCGATCGGTACTTTCTTCACAAAGTGTCCTTCTTTTTCGAGTATCACCGCACAGTCAAACTGATCTGTGTTTACAAAGAGGTTTTTGTTGGTGACCCGGATCCTGTCTTCGCCGATCGTGACACTGATATTCTGGTAATTGTATTTGACTGACGGCATCTTTGGAGACTCATCACGCTCTCCGCCATATACGATTCCGTTTCCGCTGAAATTGTAATCGGTCGGCCGTTCCATAAAGTCCCCGCCATATGCCTGGAATTCTTCCCCGTAACGGTTTTTCTTTAAAATGGACTGGTCAATGTAATCCCAGATAAATCCGCCCTGATACAGCGGCTCCTCATCGGTCAGATCCGTATATTTAAACATGGCACCGCAGGAATTCCCCATTGCATGCGTATATTCGCAGCAGATAAACGGTTTGCTTCTGTCTTTCTTTAAAAACTCCCTGATCGATTCCACGGACGGATACATCTGGCTTTCCATATCACTGGAATCGTTGTAGCGTCTGTCATTGAACACGCCCTCGTAATGCACCAGTCTGGTCGGATCGAGGGAACGGAATTTTTCTGACATGTCATAGATGACTTTTCCGCCGTAGGACTCATTTCCGCAGGACCAGATCAGGATCGCCGGATGATTTTTATCTCTCTGATAACAGGAGTTTACACGGTCAAGCATCATGCCTTCCCACTTTATATTGTCCCCAGGTACCACAACGCTCTTGTCCTCCAGTCCCCTTGCGACCGGATCCCACGAACCATGGGACTCCATATTATTCTCCGCGATCATGTAAAGTCCGTACGCGTCACAAAGCGCATAGATCCTGGAATCATCCGGATAATGACAGGTACGGATCGCATTGATATTGTTGCGCTTCATCGTAACGATATCTTTTACGATCTCTTCTGTGGAAACGGCACGGCCTGTTTTGGAACTGAACTCATGACGGTTCACGCCTTTAAAGACGATCCGCTTTCCGTTTAAGCACATAATATTGTCTTTCATCTCAAAACGCCGGAACCCGACTTTCTGGCTGATGCACTCTTTTGTCTCTCCATCCTTTTTGACCTCGATCTTTAACTCATAAAGAAACGGATCTTCCGCGCTCCACAGATGCGGTGCCTGAACCGGAATGGACACATGGCTGTTTTTTTCCAGCTTTACTTCCGCAGTTTTCTGTACATTTTCTCCTTCCAGAAGCGTGAGTTTGGCCACTCCGCCCTCTCCCATTGTCGTAAGATCAATGGACAGATCCGCATCCCGGTACGCATCATCCAAAAGCGTCCGCACACACATATCATAGATATGGACTTCCGGTATGGTATAAAGGTAAACGCTCCGATACAGCCCGGAGAAGCGGTAAAAATCCTGATCCTCGCACCAGCTGCCGGATGTCCATTTAAACACCTGCACTGCCAGTTTGTTCTCTCCGTCTTTCACATACGGTGTCAGTTCAAATTCTGAAGGTGTAAAGGTATCCTCACTGTATCCGACAAAATTTCCATTGAGCCAGACTGCCAGACCGCTCTCTGCGCCCTGAAAAGAGATGTAAAGCGGTTTGTCCTTCATCTGCTCCGGTACTTCAAAATATTTCACATAGCTTGCCACCGGATTAAATCTCTGCGGGATCTCCCCCGGCATGATCGCCTCACGCCCATCCCACGGATACTGCACATTTACATACTGCGGGGAATCATATCCTTCCATCTGTATATGAGCCGGAACACGGATGTCATCCCAGCTGTGGCAGTCCACTCCGGTCTCTTCAAACCCTTTTATCGTCTGTTCATAGTTTTTCGCGTAATGAAATTTCCAGATCCCATCCAGGGAATAGCGATAACTGCTCTTTTCTTTCTCCGATTCCTTCCAGGACGCATATGCTACATGATCCGAATGCGCATCCATGCGGTGATCCATAAAATACTCCGGATCTTTTACTTTTTCATAACGAAATTCACCCATATTTTTTCGTACCTCCATCTCTTTTTGTTTTAAAAAAGGCTGCCCCCATCGTTGAGACAGCCTCAGTTTTTTATATCATCCTTTTACTTCACTGCACCGGTAATACCTTCTGCGAAGGATTTCTGCAGACAGAAGAAGATCACCGCTGTCGGCAGTGTACAGATCAGTACGGCAAGCATCAGCATACCATAATCTGTGACATAGCCCTGGGTCAGGTTGGCAACAACCATCGGCATTGTCATACTCTTTTCATCGGTCATGATTACCTTTGGCCACAGATAACTGTTCCATGCGTTCATGAACGTGATCGTCATTGCCGCTGCGTAAGTGGACTTCATCGTCGGAATGAACATCTGGAAAAAGATGCGCAGTTCGGACAATCCGTCAATTCTTGCCGCCTCGATAATATCATGCGGGAAAGAACGCGCGCTCTGGCGGAACATCATGATAAGGAACGGTGTTGACAGGGTCGGAAGAATAAATCCGATCGTGGAATTTAACCATCCCGCTTTGGAAAACATCTGGAACAACGGAATCAACGTTGCTACAAACGGAACCATCATGGCAAGGAGAATGATGTTCATCACGATATCTTTTCCTTTGTCATGGAAGATTTCAAATCCATAGCCTGCCAGAGAGCAGATAACCAGAGATACCAGTGTCAGAATGATCGCATATTTAAATGAATTTCCAAGCGCTCTTCCGATATTCTGGGAATTCACCAGGTTTTTAAAGTTCTCGGTCAGATATGTGCCCGGGATCAGGCGTCCGCGTGTGACATCCACGCTCTTGTTCGTAGCCGCCGATACCATCCAGTATAATGGAAAAACGGATATAAAGGACACAATACATAAGAATACATACATTGAGATTTTTTTACCTTTAGTCACGTTTGTCACCTACTTTCATCTGAATAAATGCCAGAATAGCAACCAGTATCAGGATAAAGAATGACATTGCAGCTGCGTATCCGAAATTCGGCACATATTTAAAGGACATATTGTAAATGTAATGAGACATTGTGATCGAAGCGTTTGCAGGGCCACCGTCTGTCAAGTTTACGGATTCATCGAACAGCTGCAGGGTACCATTGGTAGACATGATCGCTGTAAGAAGGATCGTCGGTTTTAAGAGCGGTGCGGTGATCTTAAAGAAGGTCTGCACCGGAGAAGCTCCGTCGATCTTTGCCGCTTCATATACGGAATATTCAATGTTCTGCAGTCCGGACAGATAAAATACCATGTTGTATCCTGTCCATCTCCAGAGGAGACCCAGGATAATGACGATCTTTGCGCTGATTGGATGTGTCAGGAAAGAATATGGCGCATCTAAAATACCGATCTTTACCAGAAACAGATTGATGATACCGTTGTTTGCAAACAGTGTACGGAAAATGGTCGCATATGCTACCAGTGATGTCGCACACGGCAAAAAGATCATCGTACGGAACAATCCTTTGAATCTTAAGTTCCGGTTGTTTAAGATCGAAGCTAAGATCAGTGCCAGGATCAACATGATCGGCACCTGAATGATCAGGTAGAAAAATGTATTTTTAACGGACTGCATAAATACAGTGTCCTTGAACATTCGTGTGTAATTCGAAATGCCGCAGGGTTTCATTGCAGCCCCTACGCCAGTCTGGAAAGACAAAATGAATGCCTTTACCATGGGCACAAAACTCATTACCAGAATCAGTAATGCCGCCGGTGTTAAGAATGCCCATCCGGTCAGGTTATTTCTTTTATCCAATGACATTTTTTTTGATGGCTTACTCAAGGAAACTCCCTCCTTTTTGCGTCTTCGCATGTTGTTTTGGAAGAAAAAGGGAGAACAGCCGGTTAGAACCGTTCTCCCCTTCTGATATCAGTATTACTGACCCATATTAAAGTTTACTGTGTCTTCTGCTGTCTGAAGTTCGGTATCAATGTCAGAGCCTGCGATCACGTTTGTAATAGCGGTAGCAACTGCGTCACGAGCTTCATAGTAGTAAACGCCTGTAATGTTAGACGGTACTTTTGTAGCGAAATCTACGATCTTGGCAGATACTGCATCGCCGCCGAAGAAATCGTTCGGCTGTGCATATGCATCAGAGTCACCAGCCGGTGCCCATGTTGCGATCGCGCCACAGGAAAGGATGTTATCATAAAGTTCTGTGCTTCCTGCAAATGTGCTTGCCAGGAAATCATATGCAAGGTCTTTGTTCTTGCAGTTTGCTGTTACAGCCCAGGATGATCCACCATTGTTTGAATAGTTGGTAGCGTCTTTCGCGTCAACCAGTCTTGGCATATTGGTGATCGCCCAGTTACCGGACTGATCTTCTGCTGTCTGAATGGAAGCCATGATCCAGCATCCGTTGATGGTTCCTGCAACATCACCGTTTGTGATGGAACCAACATATTCATCCCAGCTGTTTACTTCGATCAGCACGCCGCTGTCTTTCATTTCTTTATAAGTTTCAGCAACTTCTTTTAATACATCGTTATTTACGATATTCGCTGTTCCGTCCTCATTAAAAAGAGAAGATCCGGCGGACTGAAGCATCATCATGATCAGATCACACTCGCCAGCCTGCATGGAGATCAACGGCTTGCCGGTTGCTTCGAGTACTTTCTTTCCGTTTTCAATGTACTGATCCCATGTGATATCTGTGAAATCATCTACCGTAAGTCCGGCCTGCTCTAAGAGATCGGTACGATAGCATCCGACAACTGCACCGTTATCAAACGGAACACCATAGTTCTTGCCATCTACTACAGAGTATGCTGTTTTTCCTTCTGCAAACTGTGAAAAATCAATTCCGCTGTCTGTAAGATCTGTAAACGCATCCGGATAGCTGATTACGTTTTTCTGGAACGCGTTATCCTGCATCAACAGGATATCCGGTAATGTACTTAAATCTCCGGAAGTAGCTGCTGTCGTAAGTTTTGTCTGGACATCCTCCCAAGGTGTCTCAACTACATTTACGGTAACATCCGGATGATCTTTCTGATATACCTTTGCAGCCTCGTTCATTGCGAAAATATTGAACGCCGGATCCCAGCACCACACGGTAAGTGTGTTCTCATCGCTGCCTGCTGCCGCAGATTCGGTAGATCCAGAAGCTGAATCTCCGCTTGTGCCTGTGGAGCCTGAACTGCCTGAGCTTCCGCAGGCTACCATAGAAACTGCCATTGCTGATACCAGCATAAGTGATACGATTTTCTTTTTCATAGTGTTTTCCTCCCAATGTGTTTATTTACAATGACGACAGTTTGAAATCACCCCTGTTTTTTGTTTGTGTATTTTGTACACTTTATTTCTTTCTGTCTTTCATTATATATGCATTATACCAAATCATCTCCTGTTGTAGGGTGTAGAATCATCTGTAAAACGTGCATATTCAACCATGTTGTAAAATAAATGCATTTTTTACCATCCTTTTTCGGCAGAAATATGAAAAGAAAGCAGTTTGCTCTCGTAATTTTCGGGATTTTTCTTCCATTGGTAAGGCGTTGTCCCAACGATCCGCTTAAAATTACGATTAAAGGTGGAAGTTGTTGCAAATCCGACTTTCATTGCAATCTCATCCATGGAATCGTTCGTCTTTTTCATCAGTTCACACGCCATCTGTACCCGTATCATGTTGATATAATCCACCGGTGTCATATGCATATATTCCACAAACAGCCTGCGGAAATGCGTTTCACTCATATTGCATTTCTCCGCAAGCATTTCAATTCGTATACTCTCCTTATATCCGGTACTGATATAATCAAGCGCGTTCTTGATCTGGGAAACTCCCGGTCTTCTTGCCTCAAAAAGTTCCTCCGGCTTATCGCAGTTTAACCGGGCAATCTCAAGCAGGAGAGCTGTCGTAAGCGCATTCACCGTATCCGTATAAAATTCCCGCTTTCCACGCATCTCCTCCATGATCGTGAGCACGATCGTAACAAGCTGCGGATAATCCCTTGCCCGCAGTCCATGCGCTTTCCGATTGATCAGGCGAAGTAACTTATTCTGATATAATTCATTATCCGGATACATGTTCCGAAGTATCGTCTCCGGATCAAAATACAGATACTCCCAGTAACTTTTCCACCCGTCTTCACTGTCTGTCGTATGCGGATAATTCTTCGGTATCACGCATAATGTTTCCGGCTCATACGCCAGTGTATCCTCATCCAGCGTTACTGTTCCCCTGCCGTCCCTGCAATATCCGATCTCCATCATATTATGGAAATGCAGATGCGTGACTCCACTTCCGTAGTCACGGATCCACTCTTCTCCTAACAGTGCCATAACATATTCTTTTTGCGGAATATCATAATAGCGCAGTTCGATTGTCTCTTTCTTTTTTCTTCCCATTGTCCTTCTCCTGTATGTCTCTAAAATGTGCTCTTTGTATCCTGATATTAGTATAATTTCTTCTGTCCGACTTGTCAATGTGCCCAATTTTCTCATAATTTTTCTTCATTTATCCGGCATATAGTCAAAAAACGGGCGCCGCCGGATATCCATCTCTGCTATCCGGCAGCGCCCGCGTCATGCGTTTTGCTGTTCTTACTGTTTTTGATTTACTGCTGCTGTCCGCCTTCCTGAAGCGCTGACAGTGCTGCCTCATCCGCAACAAAAGTCTCGTAGTTGGTCACTTTTGCCTTGTCCTCGTCCGAAAGCGCATTATACTGGCTGCGGATCGTTGCCATGATCGTCGCGCTCTCCAGTGTTACCGGTCCGATGCTGTCGATCTCGGAAATGATCGTTTCCGGTGTTACCTGCGGTGCTGACACATCCGGTGTCGGCGCTGTCTGGAACACCAGTACCGCGTCCCCGACTTCGATATTTTCATAGATCGTCTTTGCCGCGCTGACCGGAAGATTGATACAGCCGTGTGATCCTCCGCGCAGGTAGATCTGTCCGCCGAAAGAACTTCTCCAGGTCGCGTCATGCATTCCGACACCACCGTTAAACGGCATCCAGTAATTTACAAAGGATTCATAGTCTTCCCCGCGCAGGGTACGGTTCGTCTCCCTGCTGTTGACAAAATACGCTCCGGTCGGCGTATCATGATCCGCCGCAACTTTTCCCGATACAAAATCAGAACTTACCACGAGCGCTCCGTTTTTATAGAAGTATAAATGCTGTGTGGTCAGATTGATCTCCACATAGGTATTTCCAATGTCGTCTGCTGATCTCTGGATCGCACGCTGC
>ERZ780198.2390-NODE-2390-length-14523-cov-5.294443_pt1 | contig 14523 bp, 15 predicted proteins | sample MGYA00510979_ERZ780198 | MGnify/ENA primary metagenome ERZ780198 (study PRJEB29588, sample SAMEA2158039) | human gut metagenome | biome: human gut; feature: human-associated habitat; material: faeces | place: Denmark | collected 2008/2010 ...
GCCTCGCCGCATGGGTGTGCTGCGGGCTTGCGTGCTTTGCTGCCGGCGCGTTCTCGCCGCGGCCGGAGCAGGGGAGGGCACTTGGCGGAGCCATGACGTGGGCAGCGTGGGCAATCGGATATCTCATTCTGAAAGCAGCCGTCGGGGCGCAGGTTTTTTGCGCCGCTACCGCTGTTACGCTGCTGACCGCGCTGGTTGCCGCGGCCGCCGGTTCGTGCATTTTTCATAAAAAGTTACGAAATAGAACAAAGAAGAAAAAACGGAAACAGAAGAGATATTACGCCGCGTAATCATCTGCTTGGTTTACATAATCACGACATGATTACCTATATATTGCGCATGCGGAGCAATGATTACCGAAATGTAGTCATGCGCTGCTGGAAATACTGAGCATGTTCTTCTGCTCAGTTACACGGTTTACATAATATTGTTAACATAATTTCTTGTCATAATAAACAAAAATGAACAAATTCTGACGAACTACTTGATAACATTTTCGATTTGTATTATATTATGTCTACAACGCATTATGTAAATTGTCATGTTATGAGCGCGCGTTCATAAGCTGTCAGTGGTGATGAATGTGCGACATAACAGATTGCGTGTGCGCCGGAAACCGGCCGTATCTCACTTTTCGCTGCCGCCGCTGATAGCGATCGGTATGGCGGCGGGCTATGTGATTGGCTGCTGCTTCGGCGCCAACGCTGCGCTGCCGGAGCCGTCGAATCCGGTTCTTTCCTTTTTGAGCAGCAGCGGCGCGGGCGGGACGCTATACGGCGGCCTGCTGCCGGAACTGTGCGTCTCATGCGCCTACGGTTTTGCATTTTTGCTGCTGTCTACCTCGTATCTCGGTTTTTTGCTGATACCGGCCGTTTTCGGGGTCAAAGGCTTTCTGTCCGCCTGTACGGCGGCGGCCTTCCTGAATTCCGGCTGCGATCATGCGTTTTGGCTCTCATGCGTTGCGGTCGGGCTGCCCGGCATTTTTCTCGTGCCGGCGCTGTTTTTGCTCGGCTTGCTCTGCGCGCAGATGTCTGTGCGCCTGCTCGAGCAGCGGCGCGGCCTGCCGGTTCCCGTGACATCGGAGCGATATTCCCGGGAGCTGGCGCTTGTGTTCTGCCTGCTGCTGGCGGCTGCGGCCGCCGCGTGCTATGCGGTACCGTTCTTCACACGGCTTATTCTGTGACCCGTGGTCACTGTGGATGAAATCTGATTGGAAAGGGGGAAGTCGTCATGCGGGATTCCGACGGAATGGAATTGTTCGAATCCTATCTGCGCGATGTCAAGCGTTCCTCGCAAAACACGATTTCCTCATACCTGCGGGATATCCGCCAACTCAGCGAATATCTGCATGCACACACGGACGCCGATCTCGGCTCCGCGGAAGAGGAAGAGCTGTGTGAATACATCGACTGGATGCGCAGCAACGGCAAGTCCGTTGCCACGGTTTCCCGGGCAATCGCATCGCTGAAGAATTTCTATGGGTTTCTGCTCAATAATCACTATGTGCAGCATAATCCGACCGGCAAGCTCGTGCCGGACAAGGCCAAGCAGAAGCTGCCGCAGATCCTCTCAAGCAAGGAAGTCGAGCTGCTGCTGGCGCAGCCGGAGTGTACGGACGCCAAGGGCTACCGCGACCGCGCCATGCTTGAGCTGCTGTATGCGACCGGCATCCGCGTCAGCGAGCTGATCTCGCTGAACATCACGGACGTGAATCTGTCTGCAGGTGTGATCCGCTGCCAGGGCCGCGACAAGGCACGCATGATTCCCATGTATCCGGCGGCCGTGCGTGCCCTTACGGAATACATCAACTTCATCCGCCCGCAGATGATCGCTGCGCCGGATGAACAGGCGCTGTTCGTCAACGTCAGCGGGGAACGGATGTCGCGTCAGGGCTTCTGGAAGCTCATCAAGAACTATCAGACCAAGGCCGGTATCGAAAAAACGATCACGCCGCACACGCTGCGCCATTCCTTCGCGGCGCATCTGCTGGAAAACGGCGCCGATATCCACGCCATTCAGGAAATGCTCGGCCATGCGGATATCTCCTCGACGCAGATCTATTCGCACCTTGTCAGCAAGCAGCTCAAGGATGTCTACAACAAGGCGCACCCGCGTGCGTGACATACGTGTTTTCAAGCGCTCCGAAACGACTCGGGGCGCTTTTTTCTTTACCCGGCAGTTGCCTACGGGGCGAAAATATGCTATATTTATTTAATTGGAGTGATGCATATGCGGATTCTGGGCGTTGACCCCGGCATTGCCACGGTTGGCTTCGCGGTGCTGGACGCGGAAAAGCGCAGCCAGCGGCTGCTGACCTGCGGCGTGATCACGACACCGGCGAAAACACAGCTGTCGAGCAGACTCGACCAGATCTACCGCGACCTGAACGAGCTCATCGCGCAGTTCCATCCGGAAGTGATGGCGGTCGAGGAGCTGTTTTTCAATACGAATATCACGACCGGCATCGCCGTTGCCCACGGCCGCGGCATCATCCTGCTCTCTGGCTATCAGGCCGGGCTGCAGATTTACGAATACACACCGCTGCAGGTCAAGCAGGCGGTCGTCGGATACGGCCGCGCGGACAAAAAGCAGGTCATGGACATGGTGCGCCGCATCCTGTCTCTGCAGGCGGTGCCGAAGCCGGACGACGCGGCGGACGCTGTCGCCATTGCGCTGTGCCATGCGCGCAGTGCCACATCTTTGATCCATCAACAGGAGAGGTTTGACCCATGTTCTACCACATAAACGGAGTCGTTACCGATATCGAGCCGAATTTGGTCGTGCTGGAGTGCGGCGGGGTCGGCTATGCGCTCAACGCCAGCCTGAACACAATCAGCAGTGTCAAAACCGGTGAACGCGTCAAGCTCTATACTTACGAGATCATCCGCGAAGATGCGCATGATCTCTACGGCTTTGCCAGCAAGAGCGAAAAGCACTGCTTTGAGCTGTTACTCGCCATCTCCGGCGTTGGGCCGAAGGCAGCACTGTCCATCCTTTCGTCCAATACCCCGGACGGACTGGCATTGGCGGTGCTCAACGGCGACGAAAAGGCGCTCACGAGTGCGCCCGGCATCGGCAAGCGCATCGCACAGCGCATCCTGCTCGAACTCAAGGACAAGATGGCCAAGGAGAGCGCAAGCGTGGACTTTGCGGATCTGACGCCGGCGGTGCCCGCGTCGGACGCGGCCTCGGCCGCGCGCAGCGATGCGATCGCCGGTCTCACGGTGCTTGGCTACAGCATGCCGGAGATCAATGCGGCGCTGCGCAAGCTGCCTTCTATCGAGGGCATGAGCGCCGATCAGATCATCAAGGCCGCGCTGCGCGCCATGATGCAGCAGTAAGCAGGGGAGGGAGCGTATATGAGCATCAGTTTTTCTGAGGACGCCCAGCAGGAGGTCGTCACCTCCTCCCGCGTGCTTCCGGAGGATTCCGGTGAGGGTTCTCTGCGCCCGCGGCTGCTGAAGGATTACACCGGACAGGAAAAAGCGAAGGAAAACCTGCAGGTCTGCATTGACGCAGCACGCCTGCGCGGTGAGCCGCTCGACCACGTGCTGCTCTACGGCCCTCCGGGTCTGGGCAAGACGACGATGGCCGCCGTCATCGCAAACGAGATGGGCGTGAATATGCGCATTACCTCCGGCCCGGCCATCGAAAAGGCCGGCGATCTGGCGGCGCTGCTGACCAACCTGCAGGAAAATGACATCCTGTTTGTGGATGAGATCCACCGCCTTAACCGTGCGGTCGAGGAGATCCTTTACCCCGCCATGGAGGACTATGCGATCGATATCATCATCGGCAAGGGCCCATCGGCCAATTCGATCCGGCTGGATCTGCCGCGTTTCACGCTCATCGGAGCGACCACGCGCGCCGGCCAGCTGACCGCGCCGCTGCGCGACCGCTTTGGTGTCAATCTGCGTCTGGAACTCTACAGTCCGGAAGAGCTGCAGAAGATCGTGGAGCGCAGCGCCGGGATCCTCAAGGTGGAGATCGACAGCGCCGGCGCGTATGAGATCGCCTCGCGCTCGCGCGGCACGCCGCGTATCGCCAACCGCCTGCTCAAGCGCGTGCGCGATTATGCGCAGGTGCGTGCTGATGGTGTCATCACGAAAGAAGTCGCCAACGCCGCGCTGCTGCGCCTCGAAGTGGACGAGCTGGGGCTCGATGCGACGGACCGGCGGATGCTGCGCAGCATCATCGAGTTTTATCACGGCGGACCGGTCGGTCTCGAGACGCTCGCGGCGACGATCGGCGAGGAGGCCGTAACGCTCGAGGATGTCTATGAGCCGTATCTGCTGCAGCAGGGCTTTTTGACGCGCACGCCCCGCGGCCGCTGCGTCACACGCCGTGCCTACGAGCATCTTGGCCTGGAATATATCGGTCAGCAGGAGATCGATCTTTGAAAAATCGCTGAATGTCGCCGAAAGCGTGCATTTTGTACAAAAATGTATTGACTTTTCAGCGTTTTTAGTTATAATTTGTTTTGCGTGGTATTGGAGTTTTGAAGGCTATGAAGGATGATTCCAAACTGTCTGATGCACAGCTGCTGTCACTGGTGGCCGCCGGGGATGCCGCGGCGGAGGAAGCGCTCGCCGAGCGTTACAGCCGTCTGGTGCGCATCTGCGCGCGCCCGCTGTTTCTCATCGGCGGTGACAGCGAAGATCTCATTCAGGAGGGAATGCTCGGTCTGCTCTCGGCGATCCGGCAGTATGACCCGGCGTCCAACGTACCCTTCAAAGCATACGCGGAAGTGTGCATCAGCAACCGTATTTACAGCGCGATCAAGTCTGCTTCCAGGCAGAAACATTCTCCGCTCAACAGCGGCATTTCCCTAGACAGCATCCTCTCAGAAGAATCACAGACCCAGGCGTCCACCTATCCGGAAGCAAATTGTCGTGTTACTGAGGAGCAGGTTCTGGCCAGAGAGAGTGAACAAGAGCTATTGTCCGCATTTACCCGGTATTTGTCAGCGTTTGAAGCGCAGGTGCTTCGGCTATATTTGTCCGGTTTGTCCTATGCCGAGATGGCGGCCGAGACGAATAAATCCGAAAAGTCCATTGACAATGCCGTGCAGCGGATCCGCCGCAAACTGGCGCGGCTCCCCAATTTCAGCGACTTCAGCAAAAGCTGAACGCAATATAGCCGAGAGGCAAGTTTTTCAAAAGAGAGGATTTATCATGTTCGAAGACAAAACGTTGAAGTGCAAAGAGTGCGGCGCAGAGTTCGTTTTCACCGCCGGTGAGCAGGAATTCTATGCGGAAAAGGGCTTCCAGAATGAGCCCCAGCGCTGCAAGACCTGCCGTGACGCGCGCAAGAACGCCGCCCGCGGTCCCCGCGAGTTCTTCACTGCCACCTGCGCTGCCTGCGGCGGCGAGGCCAGAGTTCCGTTTGAGCCGAAATCTGACCGTCCCGTCTACTGCAGCGAGTGCTTCGCGAAGATGAGAGAGCAGCACTAATCAGCAGATAAACTGGTTAAAATGATTGGGGCGCTTCGTGCGACCCAATCATTTTCTCACAAGCAAACTACCGGAGGTAAAAAGTTATGTTTGAAATTTCCAGAGATACGATGATTTCGGAGATCCTGGCCAACGCCCCGGAGGCCATGCCCGTGTTCCAGAACATTGGCATGCACTGCCTCGGCTGCGCCATGGCCAGCGGCGAGACGCTGGAGCAGGCCTGCCTTGCGCACGACGTCGACCCGGACGAGTTCCTCGAGCAGCTGCGCACCTATCTGGAGAGCCTGTAAGATACGGACAAGGATCAAAAGCCGGCGGTATGCCGGCTTTTGGCATTTCTGGGGAGAGGTTTATGGATCACATTTGCCTGTCGCCGCGGCTGCAAATGGTCGCGGACTTTGTGCCGCCGTGTGCCTGCGCCGCGGATATCGGCACGGATCATGGTTATTTACCGATCTGGCTGCTGCAAAATGACGTCATTCGATCGGCGATCGCGGCCGATATTCACGCCGGCCCGCTTGCCAACGCACGGCAGTCTGCCGCTGCCTACGATCTGGAGGAGCGCTTCCGGTTCGTGCTGGCGGACGGTTTGCGATTCCCGGACGCGCAAGCGGCGGATGTCGTCACCATTGCCGGCATGGGCGGGGAGACGATCTGCGCGATCCTGGCGGCTGCACCGTGGCTGCGGCAGGGAAAACAGCTCGTTTTGCAGCCGCAGAGCAAAGTGCCGGAGCTGACGGATTGGCTCTGGCGCAACGGTTTCACGATCGAGGACGCAGCCCTGTGCCGCGACGCCGGGAAGCGCTATCTCGCCCTGCGTGTGCTTGGGCAGACGGCGGCGCAGGCGTATACGCTGGAGCAGCTGCTGCTTCAGCGCCGTGACCCCCTGCTGCCGGAGCACCTGACGGAAGAGATCCGGCGGCAAACGCGTGCCCGCGCCGGTATGACGCATGCAAAGCAAATACCGGCGACGGAACTGGCAGCGCTCGATGCGCGGCTCTCGCAGTTGCAGGCCTGCCTGAAGGAGGTACAGACATGGCAATCGTAAACAACATCTACGCTTTCTTAAACGAGATCGCGCCGGTACGGTATCAGATGGATTTTGATAACGCCGGTTTTCTGGTCGGTGACGGCAGCACTGCGGTGAAAAAGGCACTGCTGGCGCTGGACATCACGGACGACGTGATCGCGGAAGCAGTCGAGCTGCGTGCGCAGCTTATTGTTTCGCATCACCCGCTCATCTTTACGCCGCTGCGGCACGCGACGACGGATGATCTCGCCGGACGCAAGGTGCTGACGCTGGCGCGGTATGGCATTTCCGCCATCTGCATGCACACGAATCTGGACATTGCCGACGGCGGCGTCAATGATGCGCTCATGGCGGCGCTGGGTGCGGAGGTCACCGGTGGTCTGGAACCGGCCGGTACAGCAGTTGACGGGAGCGCGCTTACCTGCGGCCGCATTGGGAAGCTGCCGGAGCCCATGACCATGGCAGAATTCCTGCCCTACGTTGCCGGACACCTGCATGCCAACGGACTGCGGTACGTGGACGGCGGGCTGCCGGTCGAAAGGCTCGCGGTCTGCGGCGGCTCCGGTGGGAATATGCTGGAGCTGGCGGCTGCAAAAGGTTGTGATACCTTTGTGACAGCGGATGTGAAGTACGACCGGTTTCTTGCAGCCAAGGAGCTCGGCATCAATCTGATCGACGCCGACCACTTTTGCACGGAAAACGTGGTCATCCCGGTCCTGCAGACGAAGCTTCAGCGGCAGTTCCCGAACGTCACGTTTGCCATCAGTCAGGTGCATCGTCAGACCGCACAGACATATTGTCCATAATGTATGCCGCCGGTACACTGCCGGCGGCATATTCTCGTCCCAGACCTCATACAGTTTTGGTAAGACTGATGAGGAGAGGACGACAGAATGGACAATTCTTCAATTTACGCAGACATTGCCGCCCGTACCGGCGGGAATATTTACATCGGCGTTGTCGGCCCGGTGCGCACCGGAAAATCGACCTTCATCAAACGATTCATGGAAACGCTCGTACTGCCGAATATTTCTGATGATTACGTGCGGGAGCGCGCCCGCGACGAGCTGCCGCAAAGCGGCTCCGGCCGGACGATCATGACCGCAGAACCGAAGTTTGTCCCGGAGGATGCCGTCTCGATCGAGCTGGACGCGTCCGTGCGCGCCTCCGTGCGGCTGATCGACAGTGTTGGGTACATGATCCCCGGCGCAAACGGTCAGTACGAAAACGGGGAAGAGCGCCTGGTCACAACGCCGTGGTACGATCATGAGATCCCCATGCGCGTAGCGGCGGAAGAGGGGACACGAAAAGTCATCCGCGAGCACTCGACGATCGGTATCGTCGTTACGACCGACGGCAGCGTGACCGAGCTTGCGCGGGAGGACTATGCCGCAGCGGAAGCGCGCATCGTCGCAGAACTGCAGGACATCGGCAAGCCGTTTCTCATCCTGCTCAACACGGCCGATCCGGCGGGGGAGGCCGCGCAATCATTGGCTGCCCAGCTGCGCGAACAGTACGATGCCGCCTGCCTGCCGGTCAATTGTCTGGAGCTGACGGAGCAGGATATTCTGGAGATCTTGCGCTCGGTCCTGTACGAATTTCCGGTCACGGAGGCCTGCTTCCGCATGCCGGAGTGGATGGACGTTCTGCCGCCCGGCAACGAAACAAAGCAGCAGCTCTATGCGCTGCTGCGCGAACAGATGCCGTCGCTGCACCGCCTGCGTGATGCGCAACGCGCGGCACAGGCGCTCACAGACAGCGAGCTGCTGGAAGCGGCAGACGTGGAAAACGTCTCCGTGGACACCGGGGCCGTTTGCTATGTGCTCACGTTTCCGCGCGCACTGTACTACAGCATCATCAGCGAGCAGGCGGGCGTTGCCCTGCGCAGCGACGGGGAGCTCATCTCATTTCTGACGGAAATGGGGCGCATCCAGGCCGACTATCAGCACATCCGCGGCGCGCTGGAGGATGTGCGCAGCAAGGGCTATGGGGTCGTCATGCCGTCGGCCGCTGATCTGCAGCTGGCAGAGCCGGAGATCGTCCGCAAGGGCGGGCGCTACGGCGTCCGGCTCAAGGCCAGTGCCAAAGCTATTCACATGTTCCAGACCAATATCGAGACAGAGGTATCGCCGGAGATCGGCGGAGAGAACGCCTCGAGTGAGATCCTTGGCTTCCTGCTGCAGGGCTTTGACGGTGATGTCGAGCAGCTTTGGCAGTCCAACATTTTCGGAAAGCCGATCTATACGATCGCGCAGGAAGGCGTGGAGGAAAAACTCAGCTGCCTGCCGACGAAAGCGGTCGGAAAGCTCCAGGAAACTTTGCAGCGTGTCGTCAACGAGGGCAGCGGAACACTGATCTGTATTATTTTGTGACAAGAGCTCTGTCTGGTGTCCGGGAACCGGCTTGCAGACGCTTTTTTTGAGAATAGCAAATCATTATAACAGGCATCCGGCAAAGCGCCGGATGCCTGTTTATGTTGCTTCTGTTCTTGATTTCAGGATTTGTGTCTTGAAATCAAGAATCATGATTATTCTTGAATTTGCACTGATGCAATGGTAAACTGTGGTTATGGAAGTCCCTCGAGTTTGTCTACGACGACGGCAACCAGCCGTTCGCCTGGGAACATTAATTGCAAATAACGGGCGGCAAGTAATTGATTGGTACAGAACTACCAGGCATGGCTTTCTCCGTATGTCAGAACATGGTTGAGACTTGGGTTAGGACTGGGAAAGCGTTACAGCAAGCTGGGGATAAAATTTTATATATCACCAAGCAAGGAGCTGTGGTAATAAATAAAACAGGCCAGGTGATAACTGCTTACACAAGCAAGTATTTTGATGCTAATATGCAAAAAATAGTGGAGAGATTATATGGGAAGTAGGAATAAGGAAAGCATGCGGTGTATCAAACAAGTTATAGATGATTGGGATCCCATAGGCTTACATTCTTGTGCTCCTGATGATGAATACATTCCAGAAATTGAAGAAATTCAGAATCTGCTTTGCCGTACTAAAAATTTGGATGAACTGGCAGGAGGCATTTTTGCGGTTTTTATGGAATCGTTTGGAGAAGAAAGTTTCAACAAGAGTAAATTGGAGTGTAGACAAATTGCGCAGAGACTTCTTTTTAATAACAAAAGTTGATTTTCAATTTATCCATTTATATTGACTGTAATTTTGCCTGTAGTAGATCGCATAGTGAATTGGGCGAACGTGAATACGCCGCCTATAGAAAGATAAAAGATGGATAGGTAGTCACTATGATGCGTACAACCGTCAGCACACAACCACAGATCATCATCGTTGCCTGCTGTATCACGCTGCGCCGCAGCGCCTACGGCGCGTGGGGCAACTACTCCGTGCACGACAAAGATGGCAAAAAGACTACGGATGCCACCTTCATCGGGCATATCAACCCGCTTCGCTACCGTGGTTACTACTACGACCGCGAAACGCGCCTCTACTATCTCCAGAGCCGGTACTACGACTTTGCCAACTGCCGGTTCATCAACGCCGACGGGTTATTTACAGATGGGTTTATTGGGGCAAATCTGTTTGCATATTGTGCGAACAATCCTGTAAATACGACTGATCCTACTGGTAACTTTGCAATTACAGCGACAGTGGCTTTGATCACCTTCGGCGTAGCACTTGTAGCAACTGCTTTGGCTGTAGGTATTAGTTCATCTCCTGGTTTTCAGGGAGCCGTCGAAGGTCTCTGTGAATCAGTCGGCAGTGTAGCGGAGCAGATAAAAGAGAAGCTTACGAACAGCTTTTCCAAAATAAAGAAACCGCAAGCACCTGTTTGCATCGCAGGCTGCACACAAAACTATACTACGAATTGGTGAATATCGTAATTGTTGGCGCGTACAATTCTGCCGGCGGTGATAGAGAACAGCAAATAGAAAATGTTACAAGCGCTTTGAAAGCGATTAGGTCGTTCATATTTGTACTTGATCGCACGACTCCCAAATTTTAAGAAAGGAGGCAAAGTATGGATTTTCCTTATGATTATATGCGGATGCTGCTGGCAAAAGAGATCGACGTGGCAGCCGAATTGCAGAAACAGAAATCTCAGGTCGTTTATCAGCAGTATTGTGCAGGTGGTACGATGCATCGTGGCTACTATTGTCCAAGCTTGACGGAAGATCTCTGGCTCGGCAACACAAAACGTGGCCGCCTTTGCAAGAAGCGGCCGCCGGAGGAAAGACTTTCTCATATATACGGCTTTGATGCATCGGATCGCTTGATCACGGTCAAGCACGTGCACTGCTTAGAGGAGTATATTTTGTACGGTGCAGGAGTGACATTGGGTATAGAGATAGATAATGCTAACAATGCAAGCGCGGTAAATATTTGCCAGTACGACAAAAATGACAGAATTCAAATATATAAACGTTATTTTCTCACGCCGGAGGCAGATCAGGTTTTCTACATGACCCGAGAGACATTCCGCTACCTGTCGGATCGGGTTATAGATAATTGGTACAGAGAGATGGAGTATGAAGGAGAATGGTTTCACACGCATCATCGTTACGTGTTTCCGGTGAAAGACGGATGTCTGGGTGACTATACTGCAGAAAATTTTTATCATGGTCGATGCGGTGTTAAGATCCCTTATCGAGTGACAAAAAAGCGCAAAGTTCCACCCTGTAAATAGGAAATTCATCAAGCGGGCGGTGCTGTTGCACCGCCCGCAGAAAGATAGATAAGTGGTCACTATGATGCGTTTAACCGTTGACACACAACCACAGATCATCATCGTTGCCTGCTGTATCACGCTGCGTCTTTGTGTATATCGGCGGACGGTGCAGTAGATTTTTTCTCAAACCGGCAAAAATGACGCGGATTCCGGCTGGCGTTTTGTGTAAGGTTTGCGTTGTTTTCTTCACAATGCTGTGGTAAACTATGGGCAAGAATTCTAAAGAAAACGAGGGATGTTTATGAAGGCACTTTCCAAAATCGCTGCCGGCGTGAGCCCGTCCGCAACGCTGGCCGTCAGCGCTCTGGCCAAGAAGATGAAGGCAGAAGGGAAGGACGTTATCGGCTTCGGCGCCGGTGAACCCGATTTTGCCACACCCGACCGCATCAGTTATGCCGGTGTGCGCGCGATCTGCGACGGAAAGACACGCTATACCCCGGCGGCCGGTATGATCGAGCTGCGCCAGGCGATCTGCGACCGCGCCAAGGCGGACTACGGTCTGGAATACGATGCCGCGCAGGCGGTCGTCGCCAGTGGTGCCAAGCACACGGTCTACATTGCGCTGGCCGCGCTGGTCGATCCGGGCGACGAAGTGATCGTTCCGGCCCCGTACTGGGTCAGCTATTATGAGATGGTGCGTCTGTTCGGCGGCGTGCCCGTGGTTGTCAATGTCAGCGAGGAGCAGGGCTTCCAGCTCACGCCGGAGCAGCTCGAGCAGGCCATCACGGATAAGACCAAGGCCATCATCCTCAATAACCCCTCCAACCCGACCGGCGCTGTCTATCCGAAAGAGGCGCTCAAAGCCGTCGCAGATGTCTGCGTCAAGCATGACCTGTATATCATCTCGGATGAGATCTATGATAAGCTCGTCTATGACGGCGTGTCGTTTACCAGCGTCGCCGCGCTCAGTGACGAGATCAAGGCGCACACGATCCTCATCAACGGTGTCTCCAAGACCTATGCCATGACCGGCTGGCGCATCGGCTATGCGCTGTCCCCGGCGCCGGTGGCCAAGGCCATGACCAACTACCTCAGCCATTCGACCGGCGCACCGGGCACCATGTGCCAGTGTGCGGCCATCGAGGCGCTCTCCGGCCCGCAGGACGAAGCGGAGCAGATGCGTCAGGTGTTTGAGCAGCGCCGCGACCTGATCGTGCGCCGCATCAACGCCATGCCCGGTGTCAGCTGCCTGAAGCCGAGCGGCGCGTTCTACGTCATGATGAATCTGGAGCAGATCATCGGTAAGCAGATCGATGGTCAGGTCATCGGCAGCGGTGATGACTTTGCAAAGCTGCTGCTGGAAAAGAGCCTGGTCGCGGTCGTGCCGGGCAGCGGCTTTGGCGCCCCGAATTTTGTGCGCCTGAGCTATGCGATCTCGACGGAAAACATCGAGACCGGCATGGATCGTCTGGAAGCGTTCCTGAAACAGCTTCAGTAAACCGATATTTGTGAGGCGCGTGGGTTGACCGCGCGCCTCTTTTTCTGTGCCTTGGTTGACGCGCCGGGCACAAAATGGTATCCTGAGAGCATGTCATAAGCGCCCGTCCCCACTGCATACCATAGCAAGAGGGGGGAGTGCCGTGACAAAGTTACTCTATCAGCGGATTCTGGTCGTGCTGTTGGCGCTGATCGTGGTGTTTGGCGGTTGGTTCGCTGCCGACTGGCAACTCCGGCGCGCGGAAGCGGCCGCAAACTGGACCGATCCAAAGCAAGTCCTGATCCTTGACGCTGGTCACGGCGGGGAGGACGGCGGGGCAGTGGCGCCAAACGGGACCGTTGAGGCAGATATTAACCTGCAGATCGCGCTGCGCGCCCGCGCCATCGCGGAACTGACCGGCATTGAAGTCGTCATGACGCGCGACAGCCCGGAGATTGCCTACCCGGACAATGCCACGACGATCGCCGAGCGAAAAAAAGCTGACCAGCACCAGCGGGCAGAGCTCATTCGCAAAACGGACAACGCCGTGCTCATCAGCATCCACCAGAACTGCTACCCGGATCGGAAGCCGTCGGGTGCGCAGGTGCTGTATGCAGAGAGCAACGGCAGCGACGCGCTTGGCACGGCGATGCATGACAATCTCGTCGCATACCTTGACCCGCAAAACCGGCGCGTCGCAGCACCAATCTCGGATAAGATCTATCTGATGCGTGAGGTGAAATGCCCCGCAGTGCTGGTCGAGTGCGGCTTTCTATCCAATGAATCTGAGTGTGCAAAACTCAAGGACAGCGGCTACCAGACAAAACTGGCGGCTGTAATTATCGCGTCCTACTTACAATACCGGCAGTCACTGCCGCAAACAGGAATGGTTACATGAAAGCAAAATCGAGTGCGAAAACCGTCTTTTATTGCTCGGAATGTGGCAATGAAACGGCAAAATGGATGGGGCAGTGCCCGGCGTGCGGCGCATGGAACACGCTGGTCGAGGCACCGAAGGAGCCAAAAATGGCGCTTGGCGCGCGCGCAAAACGTATTGCGCAGCCAAAGCTGATCTCGGAGCTGGATGCCGAGGAAGAGCTGCGGTTTTCCACCGGGATCGGTGAATTTGACCGCGTGCTCGGCGGCGGCGCTGTGCAGGGTTCGCTCGTGCTCGTCGGTGGTGCACCGGGCATCGGCAAATCGACGCTGATGCTGCAAATCTGCGGAAAACTGAGTGAAACCGCCAAAATTCTGTACGTTTCCGGCGAGGAATCGCCGCGCCAACTCAAGCTGCGCGCCGACCGTCTCGGCGTGCAGTCGGACAACCTGTACGTGCTGTCCGAGACCTGCCTCGGTGATGTGCTGGAATCCGTCGAAGAAGAAAAGCCCGACGTTTTGATCGTCGACTCCATCCAGACGCTCTATCAGGACTCGCTCGAATCGCCCGCGGGCAGCGTGGCGCAGGTGCGCGCCTGCACGCTGGAGCTGATGCAGCTGGCCAAAGGGGAGGGCATCACCGTCTTTGTCATCGGGCACGTCAACAAAGAGGGTTCTATTGCGGGCCCGAAGGTGTTGGAGCACATGGTCGACTGCGTTTTATATTTCGAGGGTGAGGCGCACATGAGCTATCGCATCCTGCGCGCGGCAAAAAACCGCTTCGGCGCGACGAACGAGATCGGCGTATTCGAGATGCGCAGCGAAGGCCTTGTCGAAGTGCCGAACCCGTCGGAAATGCTGCTCTCCGGCCGTCCTGCCGACGCGCCGGGGACCTGCGTGACCTGTGTGATGGAGGGCGCGCGGCCCGTGCTGGCGGAGGTGCAGGCCCTGCTGGCGCCCTGTGCCGGGGCACGTCCCATGCGCAGCAGCAACGGCTTTGACTACAACCGTGCCTCCATGCTGCTGGCGGTACTGGAAAAGCGCGG
>ERZ780198.2393-NODE-2393-length-14513-cov-14.032439_pt1 | contig 14513 bp, 11 predicted proteins | sample MGYA00510979_ERZ780198 | MGnify/ENA primary metagenome ERZ780198 (study PRJEB29588, sample SAMEA2158039) | human gut metagenome | biome: human gut; feature: human-associated habitat; material: faeces | place: Denmark | collected 2008/2010 ...
CTGCCGCACCTCGCTCGCCGTATCGGCACTTAGAATTATGCGGTATTGCCCTAAGCGTAACAGCTTAGCTTGATGTTGGCTTAACCCTAAAACCACGGCCCCCGGCAGAGTATTTTATGCTCTGCCGGGGGCTTTTTGTGTATTGCCGCCCATTTGCGGGCATACTGAACAAAGAACCCCGATGACGAAAGGAGCACTGTATATGCCTGCAAAAATGAACCCCTTTGAGGTAAAAACCAAACCCGCCGACCGCTACTATATGGACTGGCAGAAACTTTACCCCCGCCCCTATGACAAAAACGAGGTGGACCCCTACACCCGGTTGCGTATTATTTTAATGAACGGCACCGAGTACGAGGCCAACTGGTTCTCCCACCAGTTCCACCGCCACTGCACCAACAACGACCTGCGCCGGGAACTTGCCGTGCTGCGCCGCACCGAGCAGCAACAGCAAAAGCGCATTGCCTGCTTAAAGCCGATCGACGAAAGTATTCTGGAAACCACCATCGGGTACGAGCAGCTGGCCGTGGACCTGACGGCTATTCTGGCCCAGCGGGAGCCGGACGCCTATGTGGTGCAGGTGATGAACCTGGCTCTGCTGGAGGATTTTGACCACCTGTACCGCTATGCGGATCTGCTGGAACTGGAACGCGGCATCCACGCCGAGCGGCTGGTGGGCTGCTATACCGAGATCATGCCCGGCCGCCCCACCATTGCGGAGCACCGCCACCCGCGGGACAGCGTGCGCAAGCCCATCAGCGCGGCCACGGCGGCCCCCATCACCAAGCTGAACGCCGCCATTATCACCGCCGCCGAACAGCAGACGATGAACTATTATATGAACATCGGCACCTTTTATGACAGTGACCTTGGCCGCAGGCTGTACCAGGAGATCGGCATGATCGAAGAACAGCATGTGACCCAGTACGGCGCTCTGCTGGACCCCGGCATGACTTGGCTGGAAAACCTGCTGCTGCATGAATATACCGAGTGCTACCTTTATTGGTCCTGCGTGGAGGATGAAACCGACCTGCGTATTAAAAAGATCTGGGAGCAGCATTTTGAGCAGGAGTGCAGCCACCTGCATGCCGCCGAAGCCCTGCTGAAACAGTACGAGGGCAAAGAAGCCTGCCAGATCATCCCGGATGGGACTTTCCCGGAACTGCTGCGCTTTGGCCCCCAGAAAGAATATCTGCGCAAGGTGCTCAAAACCACCATTTTGAACACCGCTGTGCAGGATGACCCCGCCATTCCGGTGGAGACCCTGACCAAAGATGCACCCTACTATGCTTACCAGGCTGCCGTCTGCCCGGACGCTGCCCGCGTGGCCAGCCACCAGGTGATTGAAGAGCACATTGGCACCAGCGGCAAGGACTACCGCTTTGAAGAAAAGCCCCATCCGGTTGAAGCCCTGCGCGACCGCACCCAGGATAATACCACGATTGCCCGAGGCAAAATCTGAACCACCCGAAGGGGCAGAGGATGGCAAACCGCCATCCTGTACATGAAAACAGGCTGTTTTTTGTAAAAAATGCCGGAGTGGATGGGAGGGCCTGCCCTCTTGAACTGCCGTGCCGGGGAACGTATAATAATAACATTGCTGTGTAAGCAGCCGGCAGTGGTTACTGGGCGTTGAAAAGTGATGTTGCGCGGGGGTGATGGGAGCATGATGTACGCCCGCTGACCGCGCCCCAACAATGCTTTTTGACATGCGGCAACTACCTGCCGCTGCTTACAATGAGGGAGGATGTTGAGATTGAAACGTGAATCATTTGCTTCACGCATTGGCTTTTTGATGGTCAGCGCAGGCTGCGCCATCGGCATTGGCAATGTGTGGCGCTTTCCAACCGTAACGGGCCAGTATGGCGGCGGCGTATTTGTGCTGTTCTACCTGCTGTTCCTGGTTTTGATGGGAGCACCGGTGCTTACCATGGAGCTGGCTGTTGGCCGTGCGGGCCACGGCAGCGCGGGCACAGCCTACCGTGCGCTGGAACCCAAAGGCAGCAAGTGGCACCTGCACGGCTGGGCCTGCCTGATTGGCTGCTGCGTGCTGATGATGTATTACACCACCGTCAGCGGCTGGATGCTGGCCTATTTCTTCCGGTTTGTCAAGGGTACATTCACCGGCCTGGCCGCCGATGCCGTCAGCGGCGTGTATGCCGACCTGCTGGCCGACCCGTTCGAGCAGATCGTCTGGATGGCCATTACCGTGCTGCTGGGCTTTTTTGTCTGCAGCCGCGGTTTGCAGAACGGCATTGAACGCATTGGCAAATGGATGATGGGCGCGCTGTTTGTGCTGATCCTGGTTCTGGCTGTGCACAGCTTTGTGCTGCCCGGCGCGGGCGAGGGCCTGGCGTTCTACCTGCTGCCGGACTGGAACCGTGCCGCCGAAATGGGCATTGGCAATGTCATTGTGGCTGCCATGAACCAGGCGTTCTTTACCCTCAGCCTTGGCGTTGGCGCTATGGAAATCTTTGGCAGCTACATGAGCCGGGATTATACCCTGGCGGGCGAGTCCCTGCACATCTGCGCGCTGGATACCTGCGTGGCCATCTGTTCCGGCCTGATCATCTTCCCGGCCTGCTTCTCTTACGGGGTCAGCCCGGATGCAGGCCCCAAGCTGATCTTTATCACCCTGCCCAATGTATTTGCCAATATGGCGGGCGGCCGCCTGTGGGGTACACTGTTCTTTGTATTTATGACCTTTGCCAGCTTTTCTACCATCATTGCTGTGTTCCAGAACATTCTGGCCTGCCTGCAGGAAAGCTTTGGCTGGAGCCTGAAACGCGCCTGTGCCGTTGGAACGGTGTTCATCCTGCTGGCCAGCGTGCCCTGCATTCTGGGCTTTAACCTGTGGAGCGGTGTGCAGCCCATGGGTCCCGGCAGCACCGTGCTGGATGCTGAGGACTTTTTGGTCAGCAACCTGCTGCTGCCCATTGGCAGCTTGATCTACCTGCTGTTCTGCGTAACCAGGTGGGGCTGGGGCTTTGATAACTACTTAACCGAAGCCAACACCGGCAAGGGCCTGCGCCTGCCGCGGTGGTTCAAGCCGTATTTCAGCGTGGTGCTACCGCTGCTGATCGTGTTTATTCTGGTGCAGGGCCTGTAAAATAAAGCCGTACCGGAACCCGGCAAACCGCAAAAAAATACCTGCCTGCTGCAAACTGCCCAAAAGGCATGGCGTGGCGGGTGGTATTTTTTTGAGGGATTTTGTTAATAATGTGTCAAATACCCCTTGCGCAAACCGCAGATTCTGCGTATAATATAGGCAGGGCAAAAGGGGCTGTCTGCCCCCTGTGCCAAACAGTACCAAAGCACAAGGCTAATATAAATTACCGAGAGGAGTTTTTTACCATGGGTTTGGGCAAAAAGACGATTGATGACGAAAACTACGCTGGCAAGCGCGTGCTTGTCCGCTGCGATTTCAATGTCCCGATGAAGGACGGTGTGATCACCAACGACAACCGCATCAATGCGGCTCTGCCGACCATCAAAAAGCTGATCGCTGACGGCGCAAAGGTTATCCTGTGCAGCCATCTGGGCAAGCCGAAGAACGGCCCCGAAGCCAAGTTCAGCCTGGCTCCCGTTGCTGTTCGCCTGAGCGAAAAGCTGGGCCAGCCGGTTACCTTTGCTGATGACGACAACGTTGTTGGCAACCAGGCCAAGGCTGCTGTTGCCACCATGGGCAACGGCGATGTTGTTCTGCTCCAGAACACCCGTTTCCGCAAGGAAGAAACCAAGAATATCGACACCTTCAGCGAAGAGCTGGCCAGCCTGGCTGACGCTTACGTTGACGATGCTTTCGGCTCCTGCCACCGTGCACACTGCTCCACCGCAGGTGTGACCAACTATGTTAAGGATACCGCTGTTGGCTACCTGATGGAAAAGGAAATCAAGTACCTGGGCAACGCCGTCAACAACCCGGAGCGCCCCTTCACCGCTATTCTGGGCGGCGCTAAGGTTGCTGATAAGCTGAACGTTATCTCCAACCTGCTGGAAAAGGTCGATACCCTGATCATCGGCGGCGGCATGGCCTACACCTTCCTGAAGGCACAGGGCTATGAGATCGGCAAGAGCCTGGTTGACGATTCCAAGATCGACTACTGCAAGGAAATGATGACTAAGGCACAGGAAAAGGGCGTTAAGCTGCTGCTGCCCGTTGACGCTGCCTGCGTTGCTGACTTCCCCGATCCCATCGACGCACCTGTCGAAGTTAAGATCGTTCCCGTTACCGCAATCCCGGCTGACATGGAAGGCTGCGATATCGGCCCCGAGAGCATGAAGCTGTTTGCTGATGCCGTCAAAGCTTCTAAGACCGTTGTCTGGAACGGCCCCATGGGCGTGTTCGAAAACCCGACCCTGGCAGCCGGCACCCTGGCTGTTGCCAAGGCTATGGCTGAAAGCGGCGCTACCACTGTGATCGGCGGCGGCGATTCTGCAGCTGCTGTGCAGCAGATGGGCCTGGGCGACAAGATGACCCACATCTCCACCGGCGGCGGTGCTTCCCTGGAATACCTGGAAGGCAAAGAGCTGCCCGGCATTGCCGTTATCCAGAACGCATAATTAAAAAACCGCAGGAGCGCGGCGGCTTAGCCGCTGCGCTCTTTTTGTTATGTAGCCCGCATGGTGGACAACAAAGAAGATCCACGCAAGCAAATAAGTAGTTAATAAGAAGGAGTTTTTATCATGGATAAACAGAACCGTAAGGCAATTATTGCCGGTAACTGGAAAATGAACAAGACTGCTACCGAGGCTGCTGAACTGATTGACGTCCTGATCCCCGCTGTTAAGGATGCAGGCTGCGAAGTTGTGATCTGCGTGCCGTTCACCGACCTGGTGACCGCCGTTGCCAAAACCAAGGGCACCAACATCCATGTTGGCGCTGAGAACGTTCACTTTGAAAAATCCGGCGCTTTTACCGGCGAGATCAGCGCTGACATGCTGACCGACCTGGGCGTTGAGTACGTTGTGGTTGGCCACAGCGAGCGCCGCCAGTATTTTGCTGAAACCGATGAAACCGTCAACAAGCGCGCCAAGGCTGCACTGGCCGGCGGCCTGAAGCCCATCATCTGCGTGGGCGAAAGCCTGACCCAGCGCGAACAGGGCGTGACCGAAGAGCTGATCCGCATGCAGGTCAAGATCGCTCTGAACGGCGTGACCGCTGACGAGCTGAAGAACGTTGTTATCGCTTACGAGCCCATCTGGGCCATCGGCACCGGCAAGACCGCTACCGCTGACCAGGCTGAGGAAGTCTGCGCAGCCATCCGCAAGGTGGTTGGCGAGCTGTACGGCGCTGACGCCGCCAAGGCACTGACCGTTCAGTACGGCGGCAGCATGAACCCCAAAAACGCAGAGGAACTGCTTTCCAAGCCCGATGTTGACGGCGGCCTGATCGGCGGCGCATCCCTGAAAGCAGACCAGTTTGCTGTTATCGTGGAAGCTGCTACCAAAGGCTGAGAATGAATGAGCAATTAGGAATGAGAAATTAGGAATTGGCTGAACCGGAAAGGCTTGAGCCAATGGAACCACCTTTCAGTCTGCTGCGCAGACAGCTTCCCTCAAGGGAAGCCAAGTGTGGCACCAAAATGGTATCTATTATTCTGTGCGCCCCTACGGTGGGATGCGTAACGAGCCTTTGTCCACCACAAACTCCTAACTTCTCCCTCCTAACTTCTAACTTCTAACTAAAACTAAGGGAGAACCAATCAATGGCAAAGAAACCTGTAATGCTCTGCATCATGGACGGCTTCGGCTGGACCCCGGACGAAACCTATGGCAACGCCGTTGTTGCTGCCAACAAGCCGCATCTGGATGCACTGATGAAAAATTACCCTATGACCACCATCGACGCCTCTGGCATGGCTGTCGGCCTGCCAGATGGCCAGATGGGCAACTCTGAAGTTGGCCATACTAACATGGGTGCTGGCCGCATCGTGTACCAGCAGCTCACCCTGATCACCAAGTCCATCAAGGACGGCGAAATGTTCAAGAACCCCGTGCTGGTCAAGAACATGAAAGCTGCCATTGACGCCGGCAAGGCCATCCACCTGATGGGCCTGGTTGGTACCGGCGGCGTTCACAGCCATGCCGATCACTGGTTCGGCGTGCTGGAAATGGCCAAGCATATGGGCGCAACCAAGGTTTATCTGCACTGCATCATGGACGGCCGTGATACCGACCCCCATTCCGGTAAGGGGTTCCTGGCTGACCTGCAGGCCAAGCTGGACGAGCTGGGTATTGGCACCATCGCCAGTGTCAGCGGCCGTTACTATGCTATGGACCGTGACAACAACTGGGACCGTGAAGAAAAGGCTTATGCCGCTTTTGTTTACGGCGAGGGCAACCATGCCGCCAATGCACAGGAGGCCATTGAGGCTTCTTATGCGGACGGCAAGACTGATGAATTCGTGATCCCCGCCGTTACCTGTGAGGGTGGCCGCGTGGAGGATGGCGATACCATCATCTTCATGAACTTCCGCCCCGACCGTGCCCGCCAGATGACCCGCATTTTCTGCGATGATGCCTTTACCGGCTTTGAGCGCCGCGGCGGCCGCAAGCAGGTTCATTATGTCTGCATGGCCGAGTATGATGCTACCATGCCCAACTGCGAAGTTGCCTACCCGCCGGTTGAGCTGAGCAACGTTCTGGGCGAGTATCTTTCCAAGAACGGTAAGACCCAGCTGCGCATTGCCGAGACCGAGAAGTACGCCCATGTGACCTTCTTCTTCAACGGCGGTGTGGAAGCCCCCTATGAGGGCGAGGACCGCAAGGTGATCCCCAGCCCGAAGGATGTGCCCACCTATGACCTGAAACCCCAGATGAGCGCCCCGGAGGTTGCTGACGAGTGCAAGGCCCGCATTGAGAGCGGCAAGTACGATGTGATCATCCTGAACTTTGCCAACTGCGATATGGTCGGCCATACCGGCGTGTTTGATTCCGCTGTCAAGGCTGTGGAAGCTGTTGATGCCGCTGTGAACGAGGTTGTGACCGCTGTGCTGAACGCCGGTGGCTGCGTGTTCCTGACCGCTGACCACGGCAACGCCGAAAAGATGAAGAACCCGGACGGCACCCCGTTTACCGCCCACACCACCAACCCGGTGCCGTTTGTGGCCATCGGCTGCGGCGATGTGAAGCTGCGCGAGGGCGGCTGCCTGGCAGATATTGCCCCCACCATGCTGCCTTATATCGGCCTGCCGGTACCCTCGGAGATGACCGGTAAGAGCTTGATCGTTGACTAAGCACTCAAATAAAGTAAAAGAGGCCCAGAACTGTCGAAAAGACAGTTTTTGGGCCTCTTTTTTGTGCAAAATGGAAATAATGAAGAAAAAAATTCAATATTAACATATGATAATGAAATGCGGAAGTCATATGTGTTATAATACCAAATATGTTGGCTATGAACAAAAACGAAGAAAACAGGAGCACATATTATTTATGGGGGGGGGGTAACACTGCCAGCAAGTTGCGGGCTGGCTGTGTGCCCCGGATGTGAAGAGAGAAAAAAGATATGCCTGAAGGGGAGAAACACACATGGAGAAAGCACTGAATGTTGATATCCGGCAGTTCTACCGGGAAGATCTTGGGGTCCATTCCGAAGAACTGTTGGATAAGCTGGAGGCGGTATCCCAGGCGGTAACGCTGCAAAAAGGGGAGATCCTGAATAAAAAAGGGGAACGCCAGACCATGCTGCCGTTTTTGATCGAAGGCATGATGCGCTGTGTTACCTTGGATAGTGAGGGCAAAGAGAAAACCGTGGGCTTTACCATGAACCGCGGCGATGTGGTGCTTTCCAACATGGACCTGACCGGCTGCCATATCAGCACGGACCAGGCAATGGTTCCATCAACCCTGATTTTGCTGCCCATTGATTATGTGTTGCAGAACATGAAAGATGAGCCGGAGGTGATCCGCGTCTATCAGGAGCAGATCGTCAAGTGGGGCATGATCTATCAGTCCCGCGCCGTGAGCCTGAGCCAGGGGGACGCGACCGAGCGGTTCGAATGGTTCTGCAAGGAGTATCCCGGCATGGTAGATGTGGTCAATAACCGCTATATTGCATCGTTTTTGGGCATTACCCCGGTCACTCTCAGCCGCCTGCGCCACGGCGTTGCCACAAAAGTGGGCCGCGAAAAGCGGACAGACGAAGAATAAAGAAATAATAATCCTGATATGCAGCAGCGCCCGCACCGGACTGTAAGGATCCGGTACGGGCGCTGATTTTTCTTTATGTGGTTTTGCCTGTGTATATCACTGGATCAGTACGCCGGTGGTTTCATCAAAGTGGTAGGTTTGACCATCAATGGTGCTCCAGCCCTTGTACATGGCACCGGTGTTCAGGTCGTAATACCAGCGCTTGCCATCCTGGGCGTACCAGCCTTTGATCATAGCGCCGTTGGCGTCATACCGCACCCACTTGCCGCCGTTGGAATCCTGGTATACTTCCTTGCTTACGGCTTTGGCACCCTGCTGCACGCTGTCCAGCCAGTACCAGGCACCGCTGGCGGGGTCATAGATCTCTTTGCCGCGGTAGTTGGCGTTGCTGGGCTGCCAGCCCTGGCGCACCCAGTTTTCGTACCAGTAGCTCTTGCCATCAATCGTGTACCAAAAGTTGCCCGGCGTGCCGCTGGTCATTTTGCCGTAAACGGGGTCGAAGTAGTACAGCTGGTTGTTTACCGCAACGGAACCATACTGCATAACACCGGTCTTGGGGTCATAGTACACCTTGCGGCCATCCGGCAGGGTCCAGGGGCCTTTGATCATGGCACCGGTGACCGGCTCAAAATAGTACCACTTGCCGTTCTGGCAGTCCTCACCTTTTACCATGTGGCCGTTGGCATCATAGCGCACCCATTTGCCGCCGTTGGATTCCTGATAAACGTCTTTATTCACGGCCTTGGCACCGCCCTGGTTGGCATCCAGCCAGTACCAGGCGTTGCTGCCGGAATCGTAAATTTCCTTGCCGCGGCCTGTGGTGCCCTGCTTTACGCCGTTCTCATACCAGTAATCGCGGCCGTTCTCGCTGCGCCAGCCGGTGTAGTTGTTGTTATTGCCGCCGCTATTGCCGGGATATTCGCCAAACCAGTAATTCAGGTCAACATTGGCATTCACACCGGGAACCGTACCTTTGTTGCTGTACTGCCACATGTTGCAGCTGCTGCCGTCATGGCTTACGCCGGAACGGTAGTCGGCCATCCACTTGTACCATCCGGAATTGCTGAACCGAGAGTCCGTCAGGTAATTCTGGAAGAAATAATAGTAAGAGTAAATGCCCACGCGGTAGCCGGCGTTGGAAACCATGTTGCACCAGGTCTGGGCAATATCGCCGTAAGTAGAGTTGCTGGCGATGGGCTTGCCGTCACGGGTGTGTTCAATGTCCAGAAATACCGGCAGGGTGGGGTTGTGCCCGCTCAAAAGGCTCAGGGTATGGCGGGCCTCACTGGCGGCCATATCGGTATTTTCAGCGTAAGAGTAAAGGTACACGCCATAGGGGATGCCAAGCCGTTCACACTCGCTTACGTTGCGGTACCACTGGGCGTCATCCTGTTTGTTTTCGCCCACGCCGTCGTATTCGCTGCCAATGCCGCAGCGAATCATGACAAAATCAATGCCGGAATTTTTAACGGCGTCCCAGTCAACGGTGCCCTGATGGTAGCTGACATCAAAGCCGTTATAAGTAACACTGCAGGTGGCAATGCCATTAGAACTGTAGGTGGCAGCGTCCTGTTGGACAATATCCTCCCACTCGATGGCGGGCACGGAATCATCATAGATCGGCACGCCATCTTTGTAGCGGAAGCTGTTTTCCAGCCCGTTTGCCACATCATACGGTACGCCGGAATCTTCCTGTGCGGTTTCCGGCGTGCTGGTTTCGGCCGCCGCAGGCAGCGCCGCAAACAGCCCTGCTGCCATAACAGCTGCCGCAGCCAGGCTGGCTGTGCGCAGTTTTAGGGTCCCTTTCAAAATTTATTCCTCCTTCAAAGTGAACATCATTAACTATCATCATACCACAACCGCATAGCCTTGGGAATGGTTACATATGTAAAATTTGAAAGCAATACCGCATAATTCTGCGCGTCGATGCCCCCATCGACGCTTGAATCTGCAGGGCAGGGAAGGTTCGGTGCTGCCCAAAAGAAAAACGTGCATTCTGACGTGTCTTGCACTGCGCGCTACTTGCCAATGCAGGCAAAATCGGGTATGATAACAATAAGTAGAAATATTCTGCCGGACACCCGGCAGATTGGGTAAGAAACAGCAAAGGAGAACCTGTTATGCGTTATTGCAAAAAATGTACCATGCCGGACACCCGCCCCGGTATCACCTTTGACTCTGAGGGCGTTTGCAGCGCCTGCCGCCATTACGAAAACCGCAAAAATGTGGACTGGGACGCCCGCTTTAAGGAGTTTGAAGCCTACTGCAACAAGTACCGCGGCATGAACGGCCCCGGCGGTTATGACTGCGCTGTTGCTGTTTCCGGCGGCAAGGACAGCCACTTCCAGGTTTGGATGCTGAAAGAAGTCATGCACATGAACCCCATCCTGTTCAGCGTGGAGGATAACTTCCCCATGACGCAGGCCGGCATCCATAACCTGAAAAACATCAGCGAGGAATTCGGCTGCACCATCATCAGCTGCAAGCCCAACATCCGCGCCCAGAAAGTGTTGATGCGCAAGTTCTTTGAAAAATACGGCAAGCCCACCTGGTATGTGGACCGCCTGATCTATACCTTCCCGCTGCACATGGCAGCCAAGTTCAACACCCCCATGCTGTGCTATGGCGAGAACGTCAGCTTTGAATACGGCGGCTGCTCCGATAAGGAGACGTATTCCGCCATGGATCAGATCGAAAATGGCGTGGCGGTCGGCTTCCCGATGGAAGAGCTGGTGGGCGACGGCGTGACCGAAAACGACCTGTCCCTGACGCTGGCTCCCTCTGCCGAAGAGCGCGCGAAGCTGGACCCGTTCTATATGAGCTACTTTGTGCCCTGGAACAGCTACAAGAACTACCAGATCGCCAAGGAGCACGGCTTCCACGACCTGACCCATGAATGGGACCGCACCCACCATGCCGAAAACTTTGACCAGATCGATTCCCGCGCCTACCTGGTGCACTCCTGGCTCAAGTACCCCAAGTTCGGCCATGCCGCTGCAACCGACTATACCGCCCGCTATATCCGCTATGGCATGATGACCCGCGAGGAAGCCATTCCCATCATCAAGGCCCGCGATGGCAAGCTGGACCCGCTGTGCGTGCGTGATTTCTGCGATTTCTGCGGCTACACCGAGAGCGAGTTCTGGAAGATCATGGACAAGTTCTATAACCGTGATCTGTTTGAAAAGAACGACTGCGGCGAGTGGGTGCTGAAACACCCCATCTGGGAGGAAAACAAATAATGGTACGTCATGTTATTTTGTGGAAGCTGAAAGAGATGTCCGCCGCTGAACAGGAAACCGTCAAGGCGGATATCAAAGCCGGGCTGGAAGGTCTGGCCGGGCAGATCCCCGGTTTGACGGAGATCCATGTTTACACCAAGGCCCTGCCCAGCTCCGCCAATGCGGACCTGATGCTGGATACCACCTTTGTGGATGAAGCCGCCCTGAAAGGCTATGCCGTTCACCCGGCCCATGTGGCTGTGGCTGATGGCAAAGTGCGCCCCTATACCGCCGTGCGCACCTGCCTGGATTTTGAAGTATAACAGGGTAAGCTATTAAGCTGAAAAAAGGATCAATCAGTGATGCAGAATACAGAACATACCGCCGCGCCGCTGCTGGTGCGCGGGGGCCGGGTTCATGACGCCGTTCACCCGGAACCACAGCAGATCGACCTACTGCTGGAAAACGGCCGCATTGTTGCCATGGGGCATGAACTGAACGTGCCCGCCGATATCGCCGTGCTGGATGCTGCCGGGCTGGATATTTTCCCCGGTTTTGTGGATGCGCACACCCATATTGGCCTGGATGGTTATGGCATCGGGTACGAAGGCTGCGACTACAACGAGATGAATGACATCTGGACCCCGCAGCTGCGCGCCATTGACGGCATCAACCCTCGCGATCCCTCCTTTGCCCATGCACGGGAAGCAGGCATTACCTGCGTGTGCACCGGGCCGGGCAGCGCTAATGTGCTGGGCGGTACCTTTACCGCCATCAAGACGGTGGGCGAGCGTGTGGACAACATGATCGTCAAGGAAGCCGTTGCCATGAAATGCGCCTTTGGCGAAAACCCCAAGCGCTGCTATAAAGATAAATGCGATTCTACCCGCATGTCCACCGCTGCGTTCCTGCGCGGGGCGCTGGCTTCCGCCAGGGATTACGGTGCCCGCAAGGCTGCCGCCAACGGCGATGTGACCAAAATGCCCGTTTATAACCAGAAGCTGGAAGCCTTGCTGCCGGTGCTGGACCACACCATTCCCCTGAAAGCCCATGCACACCAGGCCAACGATATCTTTACCGCCATCCGCATTGCCAAAGAGTTCGATGTGGGCCTGACGCTGGAACATGTGACCGAAGGCCACCTGATCGTGGACGAACTGGCCAAGGAAAGCAATATCCCCATGGCCGTCGGCCCCAGCCTGACCTTTGCCAGCAAGTTTGAACTGCAGAACAAATCCTGGGAAACGCCGGGCGTTTTGGCAAAAGCGGGCTGCCATGTTTCCATCATTACAGATAACTCGGTCATTCCGCAGCAGTACCTGCCGCTGTGCGCCGGTATGGCGGTCAAAGCCGGCATGGATCCGTTTGCCGCATTGCAGGCCATCACCATCAACCCGGCCAAGCACATCGGCATTGCTGACCGTGTTGGCTCCATCGAGGTCGGCAAGGATGCAGACCTGGTGCTGACCGATGGCTGCCCGTTTGAGGTTATGACCAACGTGAAAGCCGTTCTGATCAACGGCGCAGTGGTCAGCCAGAAATAAAAAGCACTGCACCGATGTAAAAAATAGGCTGGCATCTTGCAAACAGCAGGGTGCTGTGCTATAATATCCACAGAACAGCAAAGGCGCTGTCCGATAGCATTGCTATACGGACAGCGCCTTTTTTGATTCAATAGGAATTACCACGGATGGAATGAGAGTGAGAAATATGGAAAAGAATCCTCGTTATGTCGAAATCGATTACGCCAAATACGCGCCCGATATCCCGGAGGATCAGCTGGAAGCTTATTACGGCCTGCCCAAACATGTACAGTTCTGTAATGAATGCGTGATGAGCAACCAGAAGCCGAACTCCTGCTATGAATTTGAACATACGATCAAGTCCATTAAAAAGACGATGGTCATTCAGGACGACGGCACCTGCGATGCCTGCCATGCCTGCCACAATAAGGCTAACGGCCATATCGACTGGGCCCTGCGCGAAAAAGAGCTGCGTGAGCTGTGCGATGAATACCGCAAAAATGACGGCAGCTATGACTGCCTGGTGCCCGGCTCCGGCGGCAAGGACAGCTTTTATGCCGCTCACATCCTAAAATACAAATACGGCATGCACCCCCTGACGGTGACTTGGGCACCGCATATCTACACCCCTTGGGGCTGGGATAACATGCAGGCCTGGATCCACGCCGGGTTTGATAACTACCTGTGTACCCCCAACGGCATGACCCACCGTCTGCTGACCCGTTTGGCGACCGAGAACCTGTTCCACCCGTTCCAGCCGTTCATTTTGGGCCAAAAGCAGCTGGCCCCCAAGATGGCCGCCAAGTTCGGCATTCCCCTGGTGTTCTATGGCGAGAACGAGGCCGAGTTCGGCAACCCCATTGCGGATAACAACTCTGCCCTGCGTGACGAGCACTTTTTTGCCGTCAATGATTACGACCATATCTATCTGGGCGGTGTCAGCCTGCGCCAGCTGGAAGAGGATTATAAGGTGGATAAAGCCGACCTGGCCATCTACCTGCCGTCCGAAACTTCCAACCTGGAGAAAAACCATGTTCAGGTGCGCTACCTTGGCTATTACGAAAAATGGCATCCGCAGGGCGCCTACTATTACAGTGTAGAACACGGCGGCTTCCGCCCCGCACCGGAGCGCACCCAGGGCACCTATTCCAAGTATAACTCCATCGATGATAAGATCGACGACTTCTTCTATTACACCACCTACATCAAGTACGGCATCGGCCGCACCACCTATGACGCTGCACAGGAGATCCGCAACGAGGAAATCACCCTGGAAGAGGGCAAGGCGCTGTGCAAAAAGTTTGACGGCGAGTATCCCGACCGCTTTGAAAAAGAGATCTTCCAGTATCTGTCCCTGGATCGCCAGCACTTCCCGTGGGCCAGCCAGCTGTTTGAACAGCCCAAAATGGACCGCGAATACTTTATGCACCTGGCCGACCGTTTCCGCAGTCCCCACCTTTGGAAATGGGAGGACAACATGTGGAAACTGCGTCACACCCCCTACGAGGGCGACAGCGAAGTGCTTTGGGGCGACCCGAAGGGCACCCACCACGAAATATAAGGCCAAGGGCAATACCGCATAATTCTAAGTGCCGATACGGCGAGCGAGGTGCGGCAG
>ERZ780198.2404-NODE-2404-length-14450-cov-3.659257_pt1 | contig 14450 bp, 10 predicted proteins | sample MGYA00510979_ERZ780198 | MGnify/ENA primary metagenome ERZ780198 (study PRJEB29588, sample SAMEA2158039) | human gut metagenome | biome: human gut; feature: human-associated habitat; material: faeces | place: Denmark | collected 2008/2010 ...
TGCCGCCACAATCATTGCTGCTAATGAGCCTTTCATATCTGCCGCACCACGACCATAAAGCATATCATCCACAATTTCGGCAGAAAATGGTGGATAAGTCCATTGCGTTTCATCTCCCGTCGGTACCACATCGGTATGCCCAGCAAAGGCGATGACTGGCTCACCAGCACCATGCTTCGCCCATAAATTTAACGTATCGCTGAAAGGCATCCATTCAATTTGAAAGCCGAGTTTTTCTAAACGTTCCGCAATCATTTGCTGGCATCCCTCATCATTTGGGCTAATAGAGGGGCGACGAATTAATGCTTGTGCAAGCTCAATAGTTTTTTGTTTCATAATATTCAGTGACGACTAAAAGTGCGGTCTAATTTAACAAAATTTTCCTTCAATTTAAATCTGTTCAAATAAAAAACGGACAACCTCGTTATCCGTTTTTATTAGTTTATAAAGAATCCTAGAATTGAACTTGCAAACGTAACCAATATTGACGTCCAGGCTCGTTCACTCGAACAGTTTGAAGCCCCGCTGAAGGATCTGCGCCTTTACTTACAAATTCTGCATAGGATTTATTAAATAAGTTATCAATTCCGCCCTGCAAAGTGGCATATTTATTAATTTTCCACCCTGTATTAAAGGATAAGGTTCCAAAACCAGCGGAAACACCAATGTCCTGCCCAATAATGTTGCCTTGTCCTGTTGCATAGCGTTTTTGTGCTGAAACTACTCGCCATAATACTCCCGCGCTCAAGGTTTCATTATCCCAAGTTAATGAGTTTTTCCATTCTAATGGCGGTGTTTGAGCAAGTGGACGGTCGTCCGTACGATTTTTACCATAGGTATAAGCCAGACTACTACCGATTTCCCAGTGACGTGCAAATTTCCATTTGCCTTCAATTTCGCCGCCTAATCGAGTTGCCTTGATATTACGAGCCGAGACATCTTTACCTACTCGTTCTAACATAATGAAATCGTGGACATCACTACCAAATAACGATACAGAAAAATCAAAGGTGTCATTCTTCCACATCAATCCCGTATCAATTTGACGGTTTTGCTCTTTATCTAAAACTTGGCTTGCACGGCGTTCCCAATAATCTGGCGCTCGCTCTGCAATCCCTACACCAGCATAATATTTAATGCCATTGATTTCCTCTTCCCAACGGAAGAAACCTGAATGTAAACCATACGTATGATGTTTATTTGGGTGATTTACCATTAAAGTGTCGTATTCAGCTTTCACTTCATCATAACGATAACCAGAAATAAACTTACGACTATCACTTGACGTCCAGGCCCCCTCAACAAATCCGCCCCATTGAGTAAAGTTTTGCTGTGGTTGATAAGGCTTGTGTCTATAGCCCTCACCATTCATTTCCATACGTGAAAGGTGTTTATCACGCATATAATCAATGCCTGTTTGCAAATTAATATCCGACCAATCAAAGGTTGCTTTCAAATGCCCTGTATTGGTTTCACGTTTTGGATTCATTGCTTTTTTAACTTGATTTCCCATCATGCTTAAATAACGCATACTATAAGTATCCATCACATGATCAATCTTGCTTTGACCGTAACGTAATTCAAGTTCAGTGAACCACGGTGTAATATTGCGTTGTACAAATCGAACATTCCAGGCATCACGATCAAACTTACTCCCATCCATCATTCGATCTGCATAAGCCGCTTCGCCTCGACTACGTTCATAAGTCCCGGTCAATAAGGTGTTTTCTGTCGGTGTGAAACCAAGCTGTAACATTTGATTACGGCGCTCAAAAGAGGAATGAACTCGATTGCCATCGCCATCTTTGTAATTCCCCGCCTCATTGTGTGACATACTCGTACGTAAATAACCATATTTACCACCCGCCATCGCATCGAAATAAGCATCTCTACGTTTGTTTCCGCCAAGTGTGACACTGCCGTTTAAATAGGTATTTTGAGTATCAAATTCAGGCTCTTTACGCACAAAACGAACTGCGCCAGCCACCAAGCCAGAACCTTCAGTTACAGTTTGGGGACCTTTGGTCACCACAACTTCATCATAAGCTGATGGGAAAATATAAGCTGTTGGCGGATCCATTCGGTTGCTACACCCACCATAAATGAATTGGTCGTCTGCTTGAATGTTCAAGCGAGAACCACCTAACCCGCGAAATAACGGATCGCCAGAACTCCCACCTTTACGAATCACGCTCATATTTGCCACAGATTGCAATAAATCTGCACCATCACCAGCAGGTAAAGGTTGAAGTGTTGTTTTAGGATTAAGTTTGACAGAATTGGTATTCGTCTGGGTAACACCTGTTACCACAATGGGATCCAATAATGTTACAGACTGCATATCCTCAGCAAAAGCATTAGATATAAAAAATGAAAGAGGAAAGAGGGAAAAATAAGATTTGTTATGCATAATCAATCCCTTGTTTTGGCACTTGAGTCATAAAAACCACAATTCAACCACATAAAATCTTTCAAACAAATAAGCAACCGTTATGAAACATTTATCATATCAATGATTGAGATTGTAACAATACTGTAATGAATATTATTCTTATTAAGTGCAAAAGGCAAGGTTAAAAGATTATATTTACTATGTATTTATGACAAACACTCTAGTGACAACACCAATTAAACTATCCCCAAAATAGATAGAATCCTCGTCATCATCCTCTGCGCGGGCGATCGTGAAGATAAATTCCGTACCGACCCCTTCCGTACTGATGACATTGATGTTTTCGCCGTGGGAATGAATGATCTCCTTGGCAATACTCAGACCGAGACCGGTTCCTTTCTTGTCCTTGCCACGGGAAAGATCGGTTTTGTAAAAACGGTCAAAGATCAGGTTGAGACTGTCTTTTGGAATTCCGATTCCTGTATCTTTAACGGAAACAAACAGCTTATTTTTCTTTTCTCTTGTTTCGATCGTGATCGTAGAGTTATTGTGGGAAAACTTGATGGCATTATCGAGCAGATTGTATAAAACCTGCTGGATCTTGCTTTTGTCGCCCACCACATGCATGACATTTCCTGTCAAAGTGAGAGCAATGCTGATCTGCCGCTGCTCGCAGGAACCCTCAAAGGTTGCGACCGTATCGCGGATCACCTGATTCATATCAAATACAGATTTTTCCAACACCATGCCCTTGGTATTTAGGTTGTTAAGCTGCAGCAGACTGTTTGTCAGCTTGGTCAGACGTTCTGTTTCATTTAATACGATGTGCAGATATTTTTCGTGCATTTCCGGTGGGATCGTCCCGTCGAGCATTGCTTCGAGGTAACCCTTGATCGAAGTCAGCGGAGAGCGGAAGTCGTGGGAAACATTTGCAACAAATTTCTTCTGGTTGTCTTCCGATCTGGCGATCTCGCTTGCCATATAGTTCAGCGTTCCGGCAAGATAGCCCATTTCATCACTGCTTTCAACGGTAAATTCATAGTGCATGTTACCGCTGGCATACTGCTCTGTGGCATAAATGACCTTGCGCAGCGGAATATAAAACATTTCCGTAAAAAACAGAAGGATGATCAAGGAAAGTAAAAGCAACAGCACCATGGTGATGTACATGATCGTCAGATAGCCGTTTCCCTGCTCATTTAAAAGTGAAACCGGCTTTGCAATGATCACATATCCCTGGATCTTATAATTGGATGTGATCGGGCTGAAAATGATCAGCATATTCTGTTCATATTCTCCAAAAAAATCACCGGTCGTATAGTAGGAATCAGCGGTGATAGATGGTGTAAAATTGTCAATGATCTGTGGATTTGCCACATCCGGCTGTTTATCGGAATTAACCAGTACTGTTCCGGAAGGATTTACAAGCCATATTGTAGACGACAAATATGTTCCGAGTGCATGTAGCTGATGATAGGCAGATTCAATGGTAATTTCATTGTTGTAAAGCTCGGCGGCATATGTTTTTGATACCATGGATGCTTCAGCGTAAAGTGATTCGGCATTTTCACTTTTGACTCTTTCATTGATAAGAGAAGAGGAGAAGGTTGCTACCACAATAAAGCTGAAAAATCCAAAGATAACATACGCCAGAACAAATTTCAGATAAAGCGTTTTCTTCATGGATGCTCCCTTATTCTCTCGTGACTTCAAATTTGTAACCGATTCCCCATACTGTTGATAAATGCCAGTTCGGGTGATCGCTTATTTTTTCACGAAGTCTCTTAATGTGAACGTCAACTGTTCTGGTATCGCCGATATATTCATAGCCCCAGATCTGGTCGAGAAGCTGTTCTCTTGTAAATACCTGATTGGGAGAAGATGCGAGGAAGTATAAGAGCTCCAGCTCTTTTGGTGGCATCTCCACTGTTTTTCCGCGGTAAATAACAGAATAATTTGTCAGGTTGATCGTCAGATCCGGGTATTCGACCTTTTTCGTATTGGCATTTGCCTCCGCCGGAACACTTCCTGATTTGAAACGTCTGAGAACTGCTTTGACTCTGGCAACCAGCTCCTTTGTATCAAACGGTTTTTCCATATAATCGTCGGCGCCAAGCTCCAGACCGAGTACCTTGTCAAATACTTCGCCTTTGGCGGACAGCATGATGATCGGAACGCTGGAAGTGGTGCGGATCTCGCGACATACCTGATAACCGTCAATGCCCGGAAGCATCAGATCGAGCAGGATCAGATTGGGCTGGAAGGTCTCAAAGCTGGAAAGTGCGGATTCACCGTCATAAACAATCATAGTCTCAAAGCACTCTTTTGTCAGATATAAGGAGATCAGCTCTGCGATATTTTCATCATCATCCACGATCAGTATTTTCTGTTTTGTAACCATAGTAAAACCCCTTTCTATTTAAAAGTAGCGATCGTAACGCCTGCATCACCTTCGCCGTATTCACCGAGTCGGAAGGATGCAACATAAGGAAGTGCACGTAAATGTGTCTGTACTGCGTTACGGAGAGCACCGGTTCCTTTTCCGTGCACGATACGGACGGAAGGAATATGTGCCATGTAAGCGTCGTCTAAATATTTATCAAGTGCGTTCAGCGCTTCGTCCACTGTTTTACCGAGCAGATTGATCTCTGTACGGACATTGGCAGATTTTGCCATCGTGATCTTGCCATAGCTGGAGTGGGAGATCGTACTTGCCGTGATATCATCTTCGGGGATCAGCACAAGATCACTGATATGCACCTTGGAACGGATAATGCCGCATTGTACGAATAAGTAACCTTTAGCATCGGGCTTGGAACTGACGGTTCCGCGCAGATTCATGGAAAGTACCTTGACGCGGTCGCCTAAATGCAGCTCTGTTGCTTTTACCTTGGAGCCTTTCGGAGCTTTGGGAGCTTTCAGCGTCAGTTTGGAATCCTTTTCGGAAATCTTCTCACGCACCTTGGTACGTTTCTGTTCCATTTCCTTCATGGAACTGTTGTCATCGAATTTCTGGAAGGAGCGGATCGTCTCATCTGCCACTTTCTTGGCATCTCGTAAAATATCTCTTGCCTGTTCGTTGGCATTTCGCAAAATATCGTCCTTCTGGGATTGCAGTTTTTCTTCCCTTCTGGTCAGATCGGCAAGTCTGTTTTCCAGCTTCTGCTTCTGTTCATCGAAATCGGCTCTTTCGCGTTCCAATTGGACACGCCTTGTTTCCAGAGAGGACAGGACATCTTCAAAGCTTTCCTGCTCACTGCTGATCTGCTGACGTGCTTTTTCTATGATCTTATCGGAAAGTCCCAGCTTTTCGGAGATCGCAAAGGCATTACTCTTGCCCGGAACGCCAATCAGCAAATGGTAAGTTGGAGCTAATTTTTCTACATCAAATTCACAGCAGGCATTTTCTACGCCGTCTGTAGAGAGGGCATAGATCTTGATCTCACTGTAGTGGGTGGTTGCCATTGTAAAGCAGCCACGCGCCTGCAGGGTGGAGAGAATCGCGATCGCAAGGGCAGCACCTTCTGTTGGATCTGTTCCGGCGCAAAGCTCATCAAACAGACACAGGGAATGGTTGTCAGCCTCCTTCATAATGTGGACAATGTTTGTCATATGAGAGGAGAAGGTGGATAAGCTCTGTTCAATACTTTGTTCATCCCCGATATCCGCGAAAATCTCACGGAATACACAGATCTCGCTCCGGTCGAGAGCCGGAATATGCAGTCCTGCCTGTGCCATCAGACATAGAAGTCCGGCTGTTTTCAGGGAAACTGTCTTACCGCCGGTATTCGGACCCGTGATGATCAGTTGCTTGAAGCTATCTCCCAGATGAATGTCGATCGGTACAACGCTGTCCTTTTTGAGGAGCGGATGACGCGCCTTGCGCAGCCGCAGGATTCCCTTTTCATTCAGAACAGGTCTTGTTGCATTCATATCCATGGCAAGCTCTGCTTTGGCAAAGACAAAATCGAGAATTGTCATCAGTTCCCCATTTCGGAGAATGGTATCTGCATGCTCGGCAAGAGAGGCGGAAAGCATAGCAAGGATCACTTCGATCTCTTCAGCCTCCTGCTGCTCAAGCTCTTTTATTTTATTGTTCAGATCCACTACTGCTGCAGGCTCGATAAAAAGTGTGGAACCTGTCTGGGATCTTTCGTGCACCATACCCGGAACCTGCCCCTTACATTCTGCTTTGACAGGCAGACAATACCGGTTATTCCGCATAGTGATCACTGCGTCCTGCAGATAGGTGCGGTAGCTTCCGTTTACCATGGAAAGAAGCTGGGAATGGATCTTTTCACCGGTAGAAGCAAGCTGACGGCGGATCTGACGGAGCGTGGAGCTGGCATCATCCGCATATTCATCCTCTGCGATGATGCAGCGGCGGATCTCTGTCTGGATGTTCGTCAGCGGCTCCAGTTCCTCAAAAAAAGCGGAAAGACAGTCGGTATATTCCTTTTCCATACGACCGTAGCTTTTGATGCGCGTAACATTTTCAAGCTGCCCGGCGATCTGCAGAAGCTCTGTGCAGCTTAAAGAACCGCCGATGGCAAGGTGCTTGCAGGCATAGGAAAAATCATGATTGTTTCCAAAAGAAATACTGCCTTTTTTGAACAGGCGGTCAAGTGCTGCTGCGGTCTGTTCCTGACGCAGATCAATCTGCGAAATGGAGTTGCCCGGCTGCAGATTTTCGCACATTTTCCGCCCCGGATCTGAGGTTGCTTTATCTATCAATAAACGTATGATCTTATCATATTCAAGAGTGTGTAATGCTTTCTGGTTCATAATAGCCTCCTTATCCACAAAGTATAACACAGGTAGGGCAAAATTACTATGCAAGGATTCTTGTGGAAATACCCTTAAAATGATATACTGAAAGCTGGTAACAGCTAAGGAGAAGAGTGGTAAATGGAAGAGAAAGAGTATGAATTTGTGCATGAAACGATAAAGAAAAAGCCGGTCAACAAGAAAAAGCTTCTGCGCAGAACCGTTCTGACAGCCGCACTTGCTGTGGTATTCGGTCTGGTGGCGTGTGTTACCTTTCTTCTGATCGAGCCGGTCATCAACAATGTGCTCAATCCGGAAAAGATATCCAAGGTAGAATTCCCGGAGGAAAAGAAAGAGGTAAAGCCACAGGAGCTTTTAACGGAGGAGAGCGTTGCCAGGCAGGAAGTGCAAAGGCAGGAGGCAGCGGTGGAGGAAGCCAAGGAAGAAGCGATCCAGTCTGCCACGACTGCATTTGGGATCGATCAGTATGAAGAGCTGTATCAGGATCTCTACGCCTATGCGCAGGATTCCATGGATTTTATGGTTTCCGTGATTGGGATTTCGGAAATGCAGGACTGGCTGCAGGGAACGTTTGAAAATGAAAATACGACCGCGGGGCTGATCCTGGCGGACAATACGGCGGAACTTCTGATCCTGGCGGATACAGGATCAATGGGAAATGCAAGCCAGTATTATGTCAGATTTTGTGATAAGCAGATGACGGAAGCGCATATCAAGCAGAAGGACAGCCAGACGGGGCTTACGATCCTTGCGGTTTCCAAAGATGAGATCTATTCCACAACGATGGAGGAGATCAGGATCGCTGAGCTGGGCATTTCGGGAGATGATGCGATTGTTGGTCAGCCGGTGATCGCGATCGGTGCACCGCAGGGAACCTATGGCTCTGTCAGTTATGGTATGATCACAGCCAATAAGGGCAGGTTGAATCTGACAGATGCATCGTACAATCTGTTGACGACGGATCTGAATACGGGCACAGCACCGAGTGGTGTCCTGATCAATCTGGAAGGAAAAGTGCTTGGCGTTATGGCAGGCAGTGTCAGCGGACAGCCGCTTACGGTCTTTGGCATATCGGATATTAAGACGCTTATTGCAAAGCTGTCCAATAATGAGAAAAGAGCTTACTTTGGTATCAAGGGCGTCGATGTAACGGATGATGCTCATAAGGAGATGAATGTGCCATATGGTGCTTATGTGACGGAAGTTGTCTCACAGTCACCGGCGATGCGTGCGGGTGTTTCCAATGGAGATATCATTACCAAGATCGGAGATCATCTGATCTCCTCTTATAAGGAATACAGAGCGGTGATTATGTCTCTGTCTCCGCAAAATGTTGTGGAAATGACAGTCATGCGGTTTGACGGAACAGAATATAAAGAAGTGATACTGGAAATTACAGCGGAAGAAGCAGAATAGGAGCGGAAAAATGAAATTTATTCAGGATTATAAAGAAGGCGACAGAGTATCAGACATTTATCTTTGCAAGCATAAGCAGCTGGCAACTACCAAAAATGGTAAGCCATACGAAACTGCTGTGCTGCAGGACAAAACAGGCACGATCGACGCTAAGATCTGGGATCCGAACAGCATGGGGATCGGTGATTATGATGCACTGGATTATATCGAGGTTTACGGTGAGGTAACATCTTTCCAGGGCGCAAACCAGATCAATGTAAAGCGTCTGCGCCGTTGTCAGGAGGGCGAGTATGATCCGGCTAACTATCTGCCGGTCAGCAAGAAGGATATCGATCAGATGATGCATGAGCTGACGAAGCTTATTGATAGCATCGAAAATACATATTTAAAGGCACTTCTGCAGAGTTTCTTTGTAGAGGACGAGGATTTTGTGAAAGCATTCCGGAATTCTTCAGCCGCCAAAACCGTACATCATGGATTTGTCGGTGGCTTACTGGAGCATACGCTCAGTGTGACAAAGCTGTGTGACTACTACTGCGGCGCTTATCCGATGCTCAAGCGCGATCTGCTTCTGACAGCCGCAATGCTGCATGATATCGGTAAGGTAAAGGAGCTTTCCAGTTTCCCGGAAAATGACTACACAGACATTGGTAACCTGCTCGGACATATTGTAATGGGCTGTGAAATGACAGGAGAAAAGGCTGCGCGGATCGACGGATTCCCGATAGATCTGTTAAATGAACTGAAGCACTGCATTTTGGCGCATCACGGCGAGCTGGAATACGGTTCTCCGAAAAAGCCTGCACTGATGGAAGCGGTTGCACTGAACTTTGCGGATAATACGGATGCAAAGCTGGAAGCCTTTACAGAGCTTCTGGAGTCTACATCCGAGACAGGCTGGCTGGGATACAACAGACTGCTGGAAACAAATGTCAGAGCAACAAAATTGTTGTGATGCCGGCTAAGTAAGCCGGGCAGAGGCATATGTGAATATGGAACGTGCGGGAAGGATAGAAACAGGAGCATATATGGAATATAAGAAAAACAGTCAGGTCGAAATCGAGATCACAGACACCGGTGTTTCCGGCGAAGGCATCGGAAAGATCGACGGATTCACACTCTTTGTAAAAGATGCGGTGCAGGGCGACAAAGTTCTGGCACTTCTGACAAAAGTAAAAAAGAATTATGCATATGCAAGATGTGAGAAGGTACTTGTACCTTCTCCTTTTCGCATAGAGCCGCGCTGTCCGATCTACAAGCCGTGCGGCGGCTGTCAGCTGCAGGCAGTTGCCTATGACAAACAGCTTCAGATCAAGCAGCAGAAAGTATTTGGCAATCTGCAGCGCATCGGTGGCTTCGCGGCAGAAGAGATCGAAAGCGTGATGGAGCCTATTATCGGAATGGAAGATCCGTATCATTATCGTAATAAGGCGCAATATCCGATCGGCGTAGATAAAGATGGTAATCCGGTTGCGGGCTTTTACGCCGGCAGGACTCATTCGATCATTCCGGGCACAGACTGTTGTATCGGTGCAGAAACGGATGGTGTGATCTTACGGGAAATCCTTGCTTTTATGAAACGGTATCAGATCTCTGCTTATCAGGAAGAAAGCGGCAGAGGACTGGTGCGCCATGTACTCATCCGGACAGGCTTTACGACAGGGGAGATCATGGTCTGTCTTGTGATCAATGGTAAGAAGCTGCCGCATGAGCAGGAACTGATATCTGCACTTACAAAGTTGAAGCTGTGTGAGAATATGAGAGAATCTGATGGCACACAGAAAAATGCTGACGGGACGGAAGAGAAGCATGAAGAAGAGCCGGAAAAACAGATCGTATCGATCTCTCTCAGTGTCAATCAGGAAAATACAAATGTCATCATGGGAAAGGAGATCAGACTCCTTTATGGTAAGCCATATATTACTGATTATATCGGAGACGTGGCATTTCAGATTTCACCGCTTTCCTTTTTTCAGGTCAATCCGGTGCAGACAAAGAAGCTGTATGGAACAGCGTTAGCCTATGCTGACCTGCAGGGAAAAGAGACTGTCTGGGATCTGTACTGCGGGATCGGAACGATCTCCTTATTTCTGGCGCAGAAGGCAAAAGCGGTCTATGGTGTAGAGATTGTACCACAGGCGATCGAAGATGCCGGAAAAAATGCTGCCCTGAACCATATGGAAAATGCTACATTTTTTGTTGGAAAAGCAGAGGAGGTATTACCGGACTGGTATGCCAAGCATAGTCAGGAAGAGAGCGATATGGCGAATCCTGACGTGATCGTGGTGGATCCGCCGCGAAAGGGCTGTGATGAGAAGTGTCTCGATACGATGCTTAAGATGCAGCCTGACCGCATTGTTTACGTCAGCTGCGACAGCGCAACACTTGCCCGTGACCTCCGCATTTTAGTGGATGGCGGCTATACACTCCAAAAAGTCAGACCGGTTGATATGTTTCCGATGAGTGTGCATGTGGAGACGGTTGTCTTGCTTTCCAAGGGTGAGGTCGACTCGAAAAAGATTCGGGTTGAGTTCTCTTTGGAAGATATGGATATGTCCGAATTTCAGGATGGGGCAACCTACACCCAGATCAAGGACTATGTGCTGGAGCATAGCGGGTTAAAGGTATCCAACCTTTATATCTCGCAGATTAAACGAAAATGTGGGATTGAGGTCGGCAAGAACTACAATCTGCCCAAATCCGAAGATTCCAGACAGCCCCAGTGTCCGCCGGAAAAAGAGAAAGCAATCCGAGAAGCTATGAAATATTTTGGGATGATTTAATATCCCATATTATGGAGGTTGCTTATGGATAGATTGATTTCTTGTGAGTTCAACATGGATAATGCTTGTGTGGAACTAAAATTTGCAAATGGCAGCATGATTGCCATTGATACCATCGCCGTGGAGAATGAGGTTGCCGATAATATGTATCAGCGGTCAGAACTGGACTATCTGATCTACAATGATCCGATTGGATATGCTGATTTGATACTGAACGGTAATCCCGAAACCTATTTGAAAACTGTAACTGAATACAAACCGCTTGATAGCTAACCAACACTTTGCCCGTGGGAGAAATTCTGCGGGCAATTTTTTTGTATCTTTTCTGTGAACTCTATTGATTTTGGCTGTCTAATGCGGTAGACTATGTGTGAAGTCTAATGGTGTAGACAGGGAGGGCGTGAATATGGATTTTCCGAAGATTCACGAAAGTGAATATCGTTTTTGTTTGATTATGTGGGAGCATGAGCCGGTTACTGCTGTCGAGCTTGTAAAGCTGTGCCAGGATCAACTCGGATGGAAAAGGACTACGACTTATACCGTTATCAAGCGTCTTGGAGAGCGTGGTGTGCTGAAGAACGACAATGGCACTGTTACTTCTCTCGTTTCCAAAGATGAAGCCCAGGCGTGTGAGATCGATGAACTGGTTGAGAAAAAATTCGAGGGTTCTCTGCCTGCCTTTATCGCTGCTTTTACAAAGCATCAGGCTATGTCCGAAGATGAGCTTGATGAGGTACAGCGCATGATCGACCGCATCAGGAAAGGAGGTTCACAATGAACGAACTCTTTTTGAAAATTATCAACATGAGTATATCTGCAAGCTGGCTTATCCTGGCTGTGCTGATACTCAGGCTTGTTTTGAAGAAAGCTCCCAAGTGGGTCAATGTTCTGCTTTGGGGTATCGTGGCTGTCAGATTGATTTGCCCGCTCTCTTTTGAGAGCGCATTAAGCCTTATCCCAAGTTCAGAAACAATTCCGTTGGATATTGAAATGGCGGCCAAACCCACAATAGACAGCGGTGTTCCGGCGATCAATAGTGTGGTCAATCCTGTTCTATCCTCATTTGCCCCACCACAGCATGTATTGACGAGTGCAAACCCGCTTCAGATTTGGATTCCGATTTTGAATATTATCTGGTTGATTGGTGTCGGCGCCCTTCTCTTGTATACCGCAGTTAGTTATTGGCGCCTATGTCGTAAAGTGGATACCGCTGTTCGCTACAAGGGCAACATTTTCCAGAGTGAGAATGTAAGTTCTCCGTTTGTCCTGGGCATTATCAAACCGAGAATCTATCTCCCGTTCAACATGAATGGTCAGGATCTGGAGCACGTTGTTGCCCACGAACAGGCGCACATTCGCCGCAAAGACCATTGGTGGAAGCCTCTTGGTTTTCTCCTGCTGACGATTCATTGGTTCAATCCTCTCATGTGGTTGGCTTATGTTCTGCTGTGTCGTGACATTGAGCTTGCCTGCGATGAAAAAGTCATCAAGGAACTTGGCAATGAGCAGAGAGCCGATTATATGCAAGCACTTGTTGCCTGTAGTGTAAACCGCCGCATGATCGCCGCTTGTCCTCTTGCCTTTGGCGAGGTAGGTGTAAAGGAGCGCGTGAAGTCTGTGATGAATTATAAGAAGCCTGCGTTCTGGGTTATTATTATTGCAGTCATTATTTGCGTGGGCGTTGCGGCCTGCTTCCTGACGAATCCTAAACAAGACCGCTATACATTGCGAATTGTTGTTCCCGCAGGAAGTCAAGAGGAATTTGTATATACGGAGGAGGAAGTCAGCACAGTCAGAAATTCAATCAAAATATGGTCTGGTGATGGATTGGGTGATACAGAAGTTCTTTTGTTCCCCGTTAATAAAACAGCAGAAACCGGATACACAGCCACTTATCTTACGCATGGTATGTCTGTGGAATTTGATGCAGAAAATGATACGTGGTTTAAGATTGGTGTGAATATGCAGAACCCCACCAATGAGGACATTATTGTTTATGTTGAAGTAGAAAATGTAGAAGTGCGTATTGTGGACGAGATAAATTCCGTAATAGAGTGGTTTGATTACCTTGAAACCCCTGATGAAATGAAATGGGACGGTAGTCTTGAAATCAGCCTCACCGAGTTTCCAGATGTGACCTTCCGTTGGACTTACGGAGAGATGCTGGCTGTTAAGGGTAGTAAAAGCACTTCACTTTATACGGGGATGCCAATCTGGAACGCCTATTTCTGCGACCTCACTGGCGACGGTTTGCCTGAGTTGTGTTCTTCAATCAGTTGGGGCTCAGGCATGATTGACAACCGTGTCATTATCTATGACTATGCAAACGGAGTAAGCTATGAGCTGTCTGACAGAGGGTATTTTGATTTCACTCTCAGACAGGATCATCAAGATGGCCGCTTGTATGTAGATAAAACAAAATATCATACTGATGAACTGGTAGAAACCGGCCGACTGGTTTTCAAGAATCATTGCATTCAGATTGAAGGTTTTTCCAACGAAGCGCATCAGGTGTTCCAAGCTGAAATTCTGGAAATTCATAATGGCAATTATCTTGTGAAGCCTGTTGAAGGTAGCTGGGAATTGAGTAGTGCAGACCGAATTGAAGTGTCGATCAGAAATGTGCATCCATCACCGGAACCTGAAATCGGAGATGTGATCGAAATTGAATACGCTGGTGAAATCCTTGAAACCTATCCTGCACAAATTGCAGATGTTTATGGTATCAAGGTTATTGAGAAAAACAAAGGCTTTACCCATCTGGCAAACGATGATTAGAAAATCACAAATATCGAATAATTAGTTTCAAGCAGATAAACCGCTGCAATTCTCATTCCAAAGGGGGGATGAATGTTGTAGCGGTTTTTTCTTTTTATGGTTCAAATGCCAGCATTGTTTTCGTTGGCAGTTTCTCGTTTTCACAGTTCAGAAGATACGCTATCACCTTGTTCGCAAAGCGATTTGTTTTCATGGTATCCCAATCAGCAAGCCGGATGATCTCTGCTGTGCCGTTCTCAAAATCTAATGATATTTCGCCCCATTCGCCGTCGCAGTCTGCTTGGTATTCGTAG
>ERZ780198.2412-NODE-2412-length-14414-cov-3.269239_pt1 | contig 14414 bp, 10 predicted proteins | sample MGYA00510979_ERZ780198 | MGnify/ENA primary metagenome ERZ780198 (study PRJEB29588, sample SAMEA2158039) | human gut metagenome | biome: human gut; feature: human-associated habitat; material: faeces | place: Denmark | collected 2008/2010 ...
CTTAATGACAATAAAGAAGTGAGTGAATATACAAAAAATGTTTTGCGGCGACAGAAAGAAAAGGGAATGAAGATTGGCATTGCATCGGGGCGTCCTATACTTGGAGTCAGGAGAACTGTAGAGAATTTAGGGCTTTCTGACATTATACAGTTTATGGTTGCGTCAAACGGGGCGGAACTTTATGATGTTTCTGACGGAGAAGAAAGAGGTTTTTTTAAACTCGATGTAAATACAATTTTTGAGATAATTGATACATATAAACATTTTGATTTAAATCCCTATGTTTATCAGGGAGGGGATTGTTATGCGGTAAGAAACGATTCTACTATTGAGAGGGCGGCGAAAAATAATTTTCTTGGGATTCATCTGTGTGATATGAGAAAAGAGGTCACAACCCCTCAAAGTAAACTTGTATTAAGTACGCCCCCTGAAAAAATGAGTGATGTGGAAAAATTTTATGAGGCACATAAATCTGAAAAGTATCGTGCATTTAAATCACAGACTGATATGTTTGAATTTGTCCACCCGGAGTTGTCAAAAGTATATGGGATTAAATATTATTGTGAAAAATATGGATATGATATTTCAAAAGTTATTGCATTTGGAGATACTACAAATGACCTTGAAATGGTTGACGAGTGCGGTGTCGGTGTTTGCATGTGCAACGGGACTGATGATGTGAAAGCCGTTGCCGATATTATTACTGAGTTCAGCAATGATGATGACGGACTTGCAAAGGAACTTGAAAAATTATTATGATGCAAGGGTCAAAAGCAGATGTAATATTAGGAGTGTATAAAATTTTTTGGATAGAGAAAAGAGGGATGGTATGGTTTGTATAAAGGCAAATTATGAGATTGTTAAAGTTTACCAAAGAATAATAACAGCGATGAGAGAGCGCGTAGAGTGGAACGGGGACATTATTATACGAAAGAATACTATGATACTTGTAGGAAGAGTACGCTCAATGTATTTTGAACTTGCGACAAGAAGAGTTTATTCGGATATTGAAGAATTGGGCTTTGACATGGCAAATGCATTTGAAATGGGAAATAATAAACTTATTACCAATATTATAAATATGCTCTTATATCCGTTTGGCAAGTGGGGAGCTATAAAGGGACTGAATGTTGAGCAGGATTACATGGTTCTTGCTGCTCTTTTTTCGCAGATTTATAAAGAGATAGATGTAGAGACATATTTTACAAAGACAAGTTTTAAATTTTTTATAAACGGTATTCAGATTACATTTGAAGATGCAATGGAAAAGTGTATTGATTACATACAAAAACAGCGTGATATAAAGAATGAAGCCGAAAAACCAAAAGAGGGCAGCGGTAAAAACGAGACAGAAAAAAATACTAAAGAGGGTAGCGGTAGAAACGAAACAGAAAATAATGTTAAAAAGGATGGAGGCATAAACAGGGCAGATGAGGACAACGAAGATACAGCCGGAATAAATGTCGAAGAGGAAAGAAAAGGTGCGGGTTTGTGGCACAATATGAAATGGAGTTCTGGAAAATTTCAGTTTAACCGTGAAGATGTTGATAAAAAATATACAAATTCCCACAGGATAGGAAATAATTTTTACATGGTTCCGTATGAATGTCCGGATTGTGGGGAACATCTGCATATGGTTGTCTATCCTCAGAGAAAAGAAAATGTCATAGATACTGATGACGGGCGTGTTTACATAACAAGAGCTTATACATGTGACAACTGCAAAAAATTTTATACAGCAAAGCCGGGGAAACTTTTAAGAGAAGGTGATGCATATGTTCTTGATTTTGACAATGATGAATATGCGGCAAGAGATTATGTACTGCTTTTAGGAAAAAAAGGTGCAAAAACGGGAAACTGCAATTTTAATATGTATGAGGCAGATTATGAAAAGAATGTATCGTCATTGGGAAAAAGACTTAGTGAGCGATGCAGAAAAATGGAGCTTTTGACAGATGAGGAACTTGAACAGATACTTGCCCAGATGGATGAAGGATTCTTTTCTGATTATGAAAAGGAGAGATTTCTTGCGATAATAGAGCAGGAACTTGAGTATCGTGAAAAGATGCGAAATAAAAAAATGGGAGAGTTTGGCAGAAGAAGCGATGAGAGGGAGGATGATAAAGAGGAAAATGAAGAGGAAAATGAAGAGGTAAAGGATGATAATTCGTTTGCCGGAGAAGGTTTATCAGAAGAGAATACAGAAAAAAGTAAAGGCAAGGGTATATTTTTCGGAAGAAATGCTAAGAAAAAGGAAAGTAAAACATTGTCTGAGCCTGATTTAAAAAATAAGGATACTGAGGAAAGTAAAACCGGCAGTGAAGAGAAATCAGTATTAGGAACAGAAAATAAAACGATAAAAGAATGTGATAAAGAAAACATTAGGAAAAATGAGATAATAAAGGATAATTGTAAACGTGATAATAAAGAAATTGAAGAAACAAAAGAAAACGAAACAATAAAAGAAAACAAAACAATAAAAGAAAATGACAGTCATGAAGATAACGCAACTGAAATAAAAAGAACAGAGCAAAATCAAAAAGAGGAAAATATAAAAAACGGTGAGTCTGCTAAAAAGGAGTCTAAAGTAAATGATAAAAAGCCGGCAGACAGCAAAGCGGCAGACAACAGGGCATCATTTTTTGACAGGATAACAGATGAGAGCAGGACAGCAAAGTATTCGGAGATAGTTGAAAATATTAAAAAGGTTAAGGCATCAAATGGAAGTGAGCAAGAGAAAAATCATTATATTGAAGTGATGACAAAGCTTTGCAAGGCGGCAGCAAAAAGAGAAATAGAATATATGCTTTCACATCTTCCGGGAAATATAAATTTTGACAGATATAAAAGAACAAAAGAAAAACTTATGACATATACGCAGATAGATGTCAGTCCATATATAAAAATTGTTGATACAAAACGTGATAAAGTTGAGTTTGATGAATTAAATAAGCTTGTGGGCAGTGTTGACAGAGATAACAGGAATGATTTGCTGGAAATGATGGAGAAAATAAAAAACGGAGAGTACGAGAAACGTAATTCTGACAGATTTGTGGAGGGACTTAGAAAGCGTGTTTATGCGATTGATGAGGCAAAACTCAGAGGAATATGTCCAAATCCCGATAATATAACATTTGATGAGGGCGTTAAGGCACTTAAAGAGATTGAAAAAGGAATTTTTCTGCCTGAACTCAAATCAAATATGCTCCAGCTTATAGACAAGAAACTTACGGCATTAAAAACGGAGGAATGTGAGCTTCTTGTAAAAAAACTTAAACGTGATCTTGGCGGAAAAATATCGGATATGTCAAAGCTTCATTTTTATGACATCAGGAAAATGAGAGAGGAAGATAAAGGTGATAAGGAAATTTCGTTTGTAAAGGTTGCAGTAAGCACATACGCTTATGCGACAGGCACATATGAGTATCCGGTTGTCATATGTGATTCATCAATGTTTGGAAGCGGAAAAGAGGGATTTATAATTACACCTGACCATGTATTTTACAAGGGACTTATAAAATCAGGTTCTATAGATGTGAAAAATATAAATAGGGTATTTTCAGAAAAGAAAGGTCTTATGATTGAGCATTCTTCAAAAGGAAATGTAAAAATGCCGTGTACACTTAATAAGAACGATGAAAAAAACATGGCAGAGGTACTTGATGGCTTTGTTGATTATCTGAAAATGAAACCGGAATCAAGAAGTATTGAATATATGTCAAAGCAGGAGCATGAGGTGAAGTGCTGTTACCGCTGCGGCCACGTATTTACAAAGGGTAACATATGCCCAAAATGCGGAAGCAGATTTGAACAATAAAAGGACTTAATCGGTTGACAATCGTCATGAATATGGTACAATGTAGTAATGAAAACTACATGAGATGGAAATTGACACAAAGTCAATTGAAATTTGAATAAATGACTAAAACGGATTTGCCGTTTAATCAATAAGTTGAACAAATCGGAATATGGAGGATTTGCCATGGATTATCAGATAATCAGTGACAGCTCTTGCGACCTGGAGCAGAGTTTAAGAGAAAAATACGATATAGAAGTTGTACCTTTTTATATATCATTTGACGAAGAAAATTACAAGAAAGAAGTAGAAGAGATTGCAATAGATGATGTTTACAGGAAAATGGTTGATTTTCCAAAACAGTATCCTAAAACTTCACTGCCATCAGTACAGAATTATGTGGATGCTTTTACTCCTCATGTGAAAGAAGGCAGAGCTGTTATTTGTGTATGTATTACGACATCTTTAAGCGGTTCATACAATTCAGCGTGCAATGCAAAAGAGATTGTTTGTGAAGAATATCCCGATGCAAAGATTACGGTTATTAACTCACTCGGTGCGACTGTATTGCAGGGGCTTTTTGTAATAGAAGCGGCAAAATTAAAGAGGTCCGGAGCAACTTATGAGGAAGCGGTAGAAAAACTTACATCATCGGAGTACCTTGCAACAGGAAGAATATTTTTTACCGTAGGAAATACGGATTATCTTAAACATGGCGGAAGAATAGGGAAAGTGGCAAGTATAGCGTCAAGTGCATTGAATTTAAAACCAATAATTACGCTCAAAGACGGTTCAATAGACGCATCCGGCATAGCGAGAAGCCGCAAGAAATCAATACTTAAAACATATGATTTATTAAAAAACTATTTTGCAGAAAATGGCGAAGACCCAAATGATTATGTTTATGCTGTAGGGTATGGATATGACAGGGAAGAGGGACTTGAATACAAGAAAGAGTTTGACAAAGTTATGAGTGAATTGGGACTCAAAGAGGAAACTAATATCGCGCATATCGGTGCAACAATATGTGTTCACACAGGGCCTTATGCCATAGGTGCAGGTCTTATTAAGAAAATTATTTAAAAAAATTTAGGAATATTATTTAAGAAAAAAACTTGAAAAAATCCTGACATGATGTTATAGTGTGTTAGGATTTTTTTGATACGGAGGTGAATTTCATGGACAGTAATGACAGTTTTGGACGAAGTATTAACAACAGTGTTTTATATCGTGAGCAAGTGGCATGGCTGTCGCATGAGATTTTTAGCCATGTTTATAAATGATGCACATTTTGTTGAAATAGTGATGTGATTTCATAAATATTGTTCATGTAGAAAGCACTGTTTAGGGTGCTTTTTTATGTTATAGAAAACATACGTTTTGCGGAGGTGTTACACATGAACAGAAAATATTTTGATATCATAAACATTATAAGAAAGAATAAAAATGACAATGAAATTTTGGAATGTCTGTCAAATTATCATGAAAATGATATAGCGGATATAATAGCACAGCTTACAGCAGATGAGCGAAAAAGAATATACGGTCTGCTTGGTTTTCAGAGAATGGCAGAGATATTTGTATATCTGGATGAACCGGAAAGATATTTGGAAGAAATTTCGATTGAAGATGCGGCAAAGATAATCTCATTTATGGATTCGGATGATGCGGTTGAAATTCTTGAAAAGCTTGATACAGATACAAAAAATGAGATAGAAAAAAGACTTGATGATGACGCGGCGGCAGACGTGAAAATGCTTCTCTCATATGATGAAGATGAAATAGGCAGATATATGACGACGAATTATGTCTGCATAAAGAAAGGGCTTTCGGTAAGACAGGCGATGAGTGAACTTGTCCGTCAGGCCGGTGAAAATGACAATATAATGACTATTTATGTTGAAGACGAGTTGTCGAGGTTTGCCGGTGCAATAGATTTGAAGGATTTAATTACGGCTAGGGAAAATGATAACCTTGAAGAGATAGTTATCAACTCTTATCCTTATGTGACAGACCATGAGTTGCTTGATGAATGTATAGAACAGATTGTAGATTATTCGGAAGATTCAATTCCTGTATTGTCAAAGGAAAAACAGCTGTTAGGCGTAATAACATCGGAAGACATTGTTGATATTGTCGATGATGAAATGGGAGAAGATTATGCTAAACTGGCAGGTCTTACAGCAGAGGAAGATTTGAAAGAGACAACTGTTCAAAGTATGAAAAAGAGACTGCCATGGCTGATAGTACTTTTGTTTTTGGGTGTTTTGGTATCATCAGTTGTGGGAATGTTTGAAAATGTGGTAGCGGTACTTCCGATAGTTATATGTTTTCAGCCACTGGTACTTGACATGGCGGGAAATGTCGGAACACAGTCACTTGCTGTTACTATACGTGTTTTGATGGATGAAAATCTTACCGGAAAACAAAAACTGTTTTTGCTCGTTAAGGAAATGAGAGTTGGTCTTTTAAACGGTGGAATACTCGGTGTTATGGCACTTACATTGCTGGGAGTATATATCCATATGTTTAAAGGATATAGTCTTATGGGAGCGTTTGCAATTTCAGGATGTGTAGGTGTTTCACTTATGGCTGCGATGTTGATTTCAAGTATGGTGGGGACTGTAATTCCAATGTTTTTCCACAAGATCAAAATTGATCCGGCAGTGGCATCGGGTCCACTTATTACAACGGTAAATGACCTTGTTGCCGTTGTAACTTATTATGGTCTTGCGTACATTTTTTTGATACAATTGTAATATATAACAAGTATCCGGATTTGGAAAGAAGGTGAAAATTTTGACATTACAGCAGCTAAGATATGTGACTATGGTTGCAAAAACGGGAACGATTACCGAGGCAGCAAATAAACTGTACATTTCACAGCCAAGCCTTACGAGTGCGATACATGAACTTGAAAATGAGATGAATATTGTCATTTTCAGAAGAACCAACAAAGGTGTAAGCGTAACAAAGGAGGGCGAGGACTTTTTGGGATATGCCAGGCAGGTGCTTGAGCAGGCAGCAATTCTCGAAGATAAATACAAGAAAAATTCAGGCGGGAAAAAACAGTTTTGTGTTTCAACACAGCACTACTCATTTGCGGTAAACGCATTTGTGGATTTGATTAAAAAATATGGTCAGGATGAATATGATTTTTCGATAAGGGAAACCCAGACATATGAAATAATAGAAGATGTTGCGAAAATGAGAAGCGAACTGGGAATACTTTTTCTGAATGATTTTAATGAGACAGTCATAAATAAAATTTTAAAAAGTCATGAACTTGAATTTACGCAATTATTTGTGGCAAAACCGCATGTGTTCATAAGCAGAAAACATCCACTTGCAGATAAAAAGATAATTACGAACAGTGAACTTGAACTGTATCCGTATCTTTCGTTTGAACAGGGAGAGCATAATTCATTCTATTTTTCGGAGGAAATTTTTTCGGCATCTGAGAGAAAGAAAAATATACGAGTGAGGGACAGAGCAACACTGTTTAATCTGCTCATAGGACTAAACGGTTATACAGTTTGCAGTGGAGTTATAGACAAAAAGTTAAACGGTAAGGATATAATAGCTGTACCGTTAGCGGATGAGGGGGATATGTGCATAGGTTATATTATGCATAAGAAAGGTATGCTTAGCAGGCTTGGAGAGACTTACCTTGAGTCTTTGAAAAAATATTTAGGATGATTTTTTATTACTTGATATAGTTTAAAACTATGGATAACCTCTTTCTTTATGTATTATACGATTGCGGGAAACTTGATTATAATAAACGTACTGAAAAGAAGCTGTTTTTCTCAGAGATTGAGGGGGAGCAGTTTTTTGGAGTATTTGGGATAGAGATTGCTTAAATGGAGGTTAGAGATGAAAACATCAGTTATTGGTTTCCCGAGAATCGGAACATTGAGAGAGCTTAAATTTGCTTCTGAAAAATATTTTAGAAATGAAATTGATGAGGAGCAGTTGAAACAGACAGCGGCTGAATTGAGAAAGACACACTGGAACCTGCAGAAAAGTGCAGGCATTGATTTTATTTCAAGTAATGATTTTTCATTTTATGATATTGTGCTTGACACAGCAGTATTGCTAAATATTATACCGAAGAGATATAAAGAACTGGGGTTGTCAGAACTTGATACATATTTTTCGATGGCAAGAGGATACCAGGGAGAACATGGTGATGTTAAAGCACTAGCCATGAAGAAATGGTTCAATACAAATTATCATTATATTGTGCCGGAAGTTGAGGATGATACACAGATAAAACTGTCAGGCGACAAGCTTTGGAATGAATATGACGAAGCAGAGGAACTTGGAATTGTAACTAAACCTATGATTACAGGTGCATATACAATGTTAAAATTGTGCAGATATACAGGAAATAAATCGGCAGCAGATTATGTAGACGATATTGTGAAGGCATACAAAGAACTGTTACAGACATGTGGGAAAAAGCAGATTGCATGGGTTCAGTTTGATGAGCCGGCACTTGTACTTGACATGAGTGACGAGGATAAAAAATTATTCCATGAAATTTATGATGCGTTGCTTGCTTGCAGTACAGATACAAAAATATTACTGCAGACATATTTTGGAGATATACGTGACATTTATGAGGATGTTATAAAAATGTCATTTGCAGGAATCGGAATTGATTTTATTGAGGGAAAACAGTCGTATGAACTTGTTTCAAAATTTGGTTTTCCAAAGGATAAGGTGCTTTTTGCAGGTCTTGTAAACGGTAAGAATATCTGGAAAAATCATTATGACAAAACATTAAAGATTGTAAATGAATTAGCAGATAAAGGTATTGACACAGTGATTTCAACATCATGCTCGCTACTTCATGTGCCATATACATTAGGGAATGAAGAAAAGCTTTCAAAAGAGTATACTGCATATTTTTCATTTGCCAAGGAAAAGCTTGTTGAACTTAATGAGCTTGGAAAGCTTGCAGACAAGAAAAATTATTGTGATGATGAGGTATACAAGAAAAATCATGAACTTTTCAACGGAAACAGAAATTGTACAAATGCAAATGTAAGTGAGCGTCTTTCAAAGGTTAAAGAAGATGATTATATAAGACTTCCAAAGAGAAGCGAGCGTCAGAAACTTCAGAAGGAAGAATTTAAGCTTCCTGAACTTCCAACTACTACAATAGGTTCGTTCCCGCAGACAAAGGATGTAAAGGCAAACCGTTCTGCATTTAAGAGAGGGGAAAAGACAGAACAGGAGTATATTGAATTTAATAAGAAGAAGATTGCCGAATGTGTAAACTGGCAGGAAGAAATCGGAATTGATGTACTTGTGCATGGCGAATATGAGCGAAATGACATGGTAGAATATTTCGGAGAGTCGCTTGGAGGATTTTTGTTTACGCAGAAAGCATGGGTTCAGTCGTATGGAACAAGATGTGTTAAACCGCCTATCATATGGGGAGATGTGTACAGAGATAAGCCTATAACAGTAGAATGGTCAGTCTATGCACAGTCGCTTACAAAGAAGCTTATGAAAGGTATGCTTACAGGGCCTGTTACAATACTTAACTGGTCATTCCCTAGAGAGGACATATCTATAAAAGAGTCAATATCACAGATTGCGTTAGCAATAAGGGATGAAGTTCTCGACCTTGAAGCAAATGGCATAAAAGTGATACAGATAGATGAGGCGGCTTTAAGAGAAAAACTCCCACTTAGAAAAACAGACTGGTATAAGGAATATCTTGATTTTGCAATACCTGCATTTCGCCTTACACATAGCGGTGTAAAGCCTGAAACACAGATACACACACATATGTGCTACAGTGAATTTACAGACATAATTCCTGCGATTGATGATATGGATGCGGATGTAATTACATTTGAGGCATCACGCTCAGACCTTCAGATATTGGATTCACTCAGGGAAAACAATTTTGAGACAGAAGCAGGTCCCGGAGTATATGATATTCATTCACCTAGAGTACCGTCAGTCGAGGAGATAACAAATGTATTAAAACTTATGCTCACAAAGATAGAAAGAGATAAACTTTGGGTAAATCCTGACTGTGGATTAAAGACAAGAGGAGTGAAAGAGTCGGATGCAAGTCTTAGAAATATGGTGCTTGCAGCTGAAAGATTAAGAGAAGAAGCATAAAATGATTTGATGTAACAGTAAAAAAGTATATAAAAATAAAACTGCTTGGATTGTTTGGAATATAGGAAAGATTGTAGTGTGGCAGAGAGTTCCGCTTGCGGAACTCTCTGTTGACGTTTATAATAAACATAATTTAAGTTACGGATATTCAGGAAAATTGTATGATACATCTGATATTACTAATGATAATGTATTGGGAGTTTTTGATTATATATTGAGAGGGGAAAATGTATGCGTAAAATAAGTATAGGAAAGCAGGATTATGAATCGTTAATAACATCAGGATGCTTTTATGTAGATAAAACATATTTTATAAAAGAATGGTGGGAATCACAGGATGATGTGACACTTATAACCCGACCGAGAAGATTTGGAAAAACATTGAATATGAGTATGTTGGAATGTTTCTTTTCAAATAAATATGCGGGCAGAGGTGATTTGTTTGAGGGGTTGTCGATATGGAATGATGAGAAATACAGGCAGCTTCAGGGGACATATCCGGTGATATTTATTAGTTTTGCAGAAATTAAGGCGAATAATTTTAAAGATACAAAAAATGACATGGTATCGGTTATAAATGATGTTTATAAACAGCATTCGTATCTTCTTGAAGATGCGATATTAACAGATGCTGAAAGAAATTTATTTAGACAGCTTGATGATTATTCAAAAAACACAAATGTAAATAAAGATATATCAAATGATAATATATAGGTCTGTTAAAGATCTTGCAGCAATTTTATATAGAAAATTTGAGAAAAAAGTGATAATACTTCTTGATGAGTATGATACACCTATGCAGGAAGCATATGTAAACGGATTTTGGAATGATATGGTTGGATTTATACGCAGTTTTTTCAATTCTACGTTAAAAACAAATCCATATCTTGATAGAGCCATAATGACGGGGATTACAAGGGTATCAAAGGAGAGTATTTTTTCCGATTTAAACAATCTTAATGTGATAACAACGACAAATGACGAGTATAATACAAGTTTCGGCTTTACGGAAAATGAAGTTTTTGCGGCATTGGATGAGGCTGGCTTGTCTGAAAAAAAAGATGATGTGAAGCTTTGGTATGATGGATTTACTTTCGGAAAGCATAAGGACATATACAATCCGTGGTCTATTACAAATTATCTTGATAAGAAGGAATTTAAGACGTATTGGGCTGATACAAGTTCCAACAGTCTTGTTGGAAAACTTATTCAAAGAGGTTCACCAAAAATAAAGAAAGCTATGGAAAAACTTTTAAACGGCGAATATATAACGGTTGGAATTGATGAACAGATAGTGTTTGAACAATTAGATAACGACGAGGATGCGATATGGAGTCTTTTATTGGCGAGTGGTTATCTGAAAGTAGACAGTATGGAGATTTGCGTAAGCACAGGAGAGCAGAAATATGAACTCAGCCTCACCAACTTAGAAGTCCGTGTTATGTTCCAGAAATTGATAAAAGGCTGGTTTATGACAGGAGATGATTCATCTAATGAATTTATAAGTGCATTGATAGATGGTGATTTAGAAGCAATGAATTATTATATAAATGAAGTTACGCTCAATGTATTCAGTAGTTTTGATGTTGCAGGAAAGGATGAGTCAAGAATACGACCTGAAAACTTTTACCATGGTTTTGTGTTGGGGCTTATGGCAGGTCAGAGAAATAATTACATTATAAAATCGAATAGGGAAAGTGGATTTGGTCGTTATGATGTTATGATGATTCCGAAACATAGTACAAATGAAGCGGGAAAGAAACTTCCGGCGATTGTGCTTGAGTTTAAAGTGAAGAAATCGAACGAAAAAACTCTTGAAGAAGCGGTGCAAGCGGCACATAAACAGATAGAAGAAAAAAGATATGATGAAGAAATCTTAGCACTTGGTATAGAAAAAGAAAGAATAAGGCATTATGGATTTGCATTTGAAGGGAAAAAAGTGCTTATAGGGTGATTGAAAATTTATATCAATCTCTGCGTTAAAGTGGCCACAGCGAAAATAATTCAACAGAAAAAATGATTGACAATCCCCCTGACACCATTATATAATCAATTTAGTTATGCAAATGCGACGACGGAGAGAAGTAGCATGTTTTATCGTTCAAAGCGAGTGAAGGACGGTGAGAGCTTCGCAAAATGAATTCATGTGAATAACACTCTATCAGCAGCGAACTGAAAACAGCGTACCGTATATAATAAGCTGGCAGTAGGTGAGCCGTAAGCTGCGCGACAGACAGCAAGAGAGTGACTGACAAGACAGTAATTCGGGTGGTACCGCGGACAAATATTATGTTCGTCCTGAACTTTTAGTTTGGGATGGACTTTTTTATTTTTAGGAGGTAAAAATGAACGTAGGAAACATTTATCGTGACAAAACATTAAACGATATCAGTGAAAACAATGTTGGTGAAACATTAAGACTTGCCGGATGGGTTGAAAATATCCGTGACCACGGCGGTGTGTCATTTGTTGACCTTAGAGATATGTATGGTGTGATGCAGGTTGTTATGCGTGACACAAAACTTCTTGAGGGTATAAGCAAAGAAGATTGTATTTCAGTTGAAGGTGTTGTAGAGCATAGAGATGAAGAGACATACAATCCAAAGATACCTACAGGAACAATCGAACTTGAAGCACATAAGGTAGAGGTACTTGGAAGAGTTTACAGACAGCTTCCTTTTGAGATAATGACATCAAAAGAGACAAGAGAAGATGTTCGTCTTAAATATCGCTATCTCGATCTTAGAAATGCAAAAGTTCGTGATAATATGATATTCAGATCAAATGTCATAAGTTTTCTTCGTCAGAAGATGACAGACATGGGATTTTTAGAGATTCAGACACCTATTCTTTGTGCATCATCACCTGAGGGTGCGAGAGATTATATTGTTCCATCACGTAAATTTAAAGGTAAATTTTATGCATTGCCACAGGCACCACAGCAGTACAAACAGCTTCTTATGGTGTCAGGTTTTGATAAGTATTTCCAGATAGCACCTTGTTTCAGAGACGAGGACGCAAGAGCAGACCGTTCACCGGGAGAGTTCTATCAGCTTGACTTTGAGATGAGTTTTGCAACACAGGAAGATGTATTTAAAGTAGGTGAGGAAGTTCTTACAGCAGCATTTGAAAAATTTGCACCTGAAGGATATGAAGTAACACAGGCACCGTACCCTATCATCAGCTACAAGCAGGCAATGCTTGAGTTTGGTTCAGACAAGCCTGACCTTAGAAATCCACTTCGTATCGTTGACGTTACAGATTTCTTCCAGAGATGTACATTTAAGCCATTCCACGGAAAGACAGTTCGTGCAATCAATGTTCATGCAAAACTTTCAAAAGGTCAGCATGAAAAGCTTCTTAAATTTGCTCAGTCTATCGGAATGGGTGGACTTGGTTACCTTGAGGTTCTTGAAGATAAATCTTACAAGGGACCTATCGACAAATTTATTCCTGATGATATGAAACAGGAAATTGCCGATATAGCAGGACTTACACCGGGAGATACAATCTTCTTTATTGCAGACAGAGAAGCACAGGCAGCTCTTTATGCAGGACAGATTCGTACAGAACTCGGAAACAGACTTGACCTTATTGAGAAAAACAGTTATAGATTCTGTTATATAAACGACTTCCCTATGTATGAGTATGACAATGAAGAGAAGAAATATATATTTACTCATAACCCATTCTCAATGCCACAGGGCGGACTTGAAGCGTTAAATACAAAAGAACCGTCAGAAATTCTTGCATATCAGTATGATATTGTATGTAACGGCATTGAACTTTCATCAGGAGCAGTTCGTAACCACGATCTTGATATAATGGTTAAGGCATTTGAGATTGCGGGATATACAGAAGAAGACTTAAAAGAAAAACTTGGAGCACTCTACAATGCATTCCAGTTTGGAGCACCACCACATGCAGGAATGGCACCGGGCGTAGACCGTATGATAATGCTTCTTCGCAATGAGGAAAATATCCGTGAAATAATACCATTCCCAATGAACGGAAATGCGCAGGATCTTATGTGTGGAGCACCAAATGAAGTAAGTGAACAGCAGCTTCGTGAAGTTCACATCAAAGTAAGACAGTAATAAAATTTGTGCATCGAAAAATTTGGACTTTTGATTTATGATGTATAAAATTTAAGTGATAGCATTGGGTGCGTAAAGAAAAAAGAAAACTGTCACATTGCAGATATTATTTGAATATTTGCGGTGTGGCAGTTTTTTATTTTAAAAAGGAACTTTCAGCTTTTTATAAAAAGAATAGTGTATAATCATTGACAATAAAAAATGTAACACAATGGATATTGTGTTACATTTTTTTATTACACATTATTTATCGGCAGTCAATTTGGAAACTTTAGCATTTTTTTTAAAATATTATCAAAAAATGAAAGGATAGATTTATAAAAATGAAAATTACTCAGCCGATACGTGATATTGTGGAATTAAAAAAGATAAAA
>ERZ780198.2416-NODE-2416-length-14394-cov-26.592859_pt1 | contig 14394 bp, 10 predicted proteins | sample MGYA00510979_ERZ780198 | MGnify/ENA primary metagenome ERZ780198 (study PRJEB29588, sample SAMEA2158039) | human gut metagenome | biome: human gut; feature: human-associated habitat; material: faeces | place: Denmark | collected 2008/2010 ...
AAGGTACGGCGTTTTTTAATACCCTCCAAATGTTTCGAAAGAAAAGTTTGCGAAAATTGGTAGTTTTTCGCGTTATTTGACAAAAACAAGGCAAAGATAGGGCATTCAAGGGAAAAAGGAGGGAAAACGGAGGAAAAGCGGGAGGTTGCGATTCGCTTGCGATGAGGGCCGATCTGAGGAGAATAAGGGATGAAAAGAAGAAAAACAGGGATGCAAGGGAGGGAAAGCAGGTTGACGGGGTAGGAAAATGATGCGTTGGAGAGGAAAAACGGGGAACGCGAAGAGGAAATACTGCTGGGTTGTGGGACAAACCAAAGGAACGAAGGTACGATCGGTCGGAGCCCGCCACCATTGGGAGATCTTTTCTCCTTAATATTATATGGATAGTTTTCTCCTTATTTATATATAGGGCTGGAAAGACGAAAAGAAAGGGCAGGATGGGCAAAGAAAGGGGTCAGACGGAGGGAAAAGCCCCGCCTGCTCTCTTTGGCGAGCCCCGAAACCCAACCGGCACTCCTTCGGGATGGTCTCGGGATGGCTTCGGGATGGAGAGTCCCATAAGAACAGCCGCGTTTCCTACGCCCAACTGCCTACCTGCCCATTCCATGCGAACTGGCCTCAAAAGTGGGGTAAAAAATGAAGTTAACTTCGTAGGCCGATGAATATAACTTCGTAGGCCGATGAATATAACTTCGTGGGCCTATGAAGTTAACTTCATTTTTTGGGCAACCTACAAGCATGTTTTTCCGCAGAAAAGGAAGAATCCCAACGCTTTTACTTACCTTTGCCCTCCCAAAGGTCGTTGATAGGTATTGCTGCCAACAAATTCAAGGACACTTCGCGGCCAAACAGAATAAAATAGCAAAAGCAAAATGAGAAAAAAACCATTTGTGGCATACATACTGGCATTAGCTTTGAATACCATTGCTGGGAATGTCGCAACCCAAACGTCCTCCTCTGCCAAAACCTATTGTCACTTTCGCCCGAAGGCAAGCAGTTGGGAGGAGAGAATAGACGAAGCAGATGCCGAGCATGACTACACACTCTTTAGCGACGGTATGCCCAGCGAAGCCGTCGTCATCATCAACGGTCAGGAATTTCGTGGTCTGAACGCCCAAGGCGATGCGCACATCAAGTCGGCGAAACTTGAGACTGCAAACGTGAAGGTAAAAGTGGGTGGCGGCTATGTGGCCAAAGTTACCGTGGACAACGCCAACTACCAAATAGACGTAAAATTCATCCAGCTTTTCACACCCACCATAAGCGTGGACGCCGAAAGGCAATATCCTTATATTTTATACACGCCTGCCGCTTTTGTCAAGAAAACGGAGGAGAACCTGTCGCATACTACCCATCGAAGCAAAGCCGACAAATTTATATTCATCGAGAAAACGTATGGCCAGTACTACATTTACGACCAAACAGCCAACTGCTACATCTATTATACGATAGCACAGAATGGCGGTAATGCAAAAACTACCACCAACAGCCATGTAAGATATACTGCCCATGCAGACGAAGCCAATACTTGGCAACTGCTTTGCCTTTCGGATGAAACGATAGCCATCATTCCGGGCTCAGTAGCAGACCCGAGCACATCTTCGCCAGCATGGAATTTCACAGGCGGCATAGAGGACGGCAGCATGCTCAACCTTTGGACTGCAAGCGACGCCAATTCTGCATGGGAGATCATCGACCCTGCAGCAGCCTCCATGCCCTGCGCGTCCCTTATGTATGCGCTGCCCGGAGCTCAATATCTCCACAAGTTGACTACCCACAAAGGCGAGACCGTGTCGAGTGTAGATTTTGGCTCAATATCAACGCTTTCGCTCAAAGAAGACCGTATCGAGACGGGCAACAAATACAAGTATGTGGCAGGGGTTGCCCCAAAAGCAGAGGGCGAATACGCCTACACGGTAAATCTCGTGGGTGCGGATGGCGAAGAAAAGCAAGCCAAGATCCGGCTGGTCGTCAGCAGCCACTTGCAGTCGGCCACCCCCATGATGGGCTGGCTCACATGGAACTGGTTTGCCCGTGCCATCAGCCACGACAAGATGGTAGAGATAGCCAAAGGCATGGAGAGATACGGATTGATAGACGCGGGATTCAACACCATTGTCCTCGACGACGCCTGGGCAACGCAGGAAAGCGACAAAGCAAAACTCACATACGACCCCACAAAGTTTCCCGAAGGCATTAGCGGCCTGAAGACCGCCTTGAAGGCGATCAACCGCAAACTGAAGATCGGCATCTATAGTGATGCGGGCAGCATGACCTGCGAGAACTATCAGCCAGGGTCCTATGGCTTTGAGAGCCAGCATCTTGCCTTGTTCGACTCATGGGGTGTCGATATGCTCAAATACGACTATTGCAATAGCGAGGCGAGCACCAAGGTGAGCTACACGCGGATGGGCGAAGCCGTGGCTGCCCTCAACGAGACGCGCAAGGCAAAGGGCGAAGTGCCTTTCGTGTATAATATCTGCGAATGGGGAAAGACCCAGCCTTGGACGTGGGGAGCCGCCGCAGGTGGTAGCAGTTGGCGATCGACAAGTGATGCGCGCGAGGACTGGATTGGCAACCCGTCGCGTCCGGGCGTGATAGGAGGTGTGGACGAGACCCGCCGCCTCTGGATGTATGCCGGCGTGAACCACTTCAACGACCTCGACATGATGTGCATTGGCCTTCATGGCCTCGGAGGACCCAGCAACAATACGGCAGAGCATCAAACCAACGGAGGAAAGATCACAGGACTGACCGACGCGCAGGCACGCACACAGATGTCCTTGTGGAGCATGTTGGCAAGTCCTCTGGCCCTAACCTGCGACCTGCGCGAGGCCCCTAAGGGCGAGGCTAATAGCGACCAGCCCATGCCCCACCCGCTCATCACCGAAGCCGACGTGCAGACGTTGACCAACCAGGAAATCCTCGCCATCAACCAAGACGCGCTGGGCCAGCAGGCCGAATACATGGAAGTCCTTTCGACAGGCACAACCGACTATTCCCCCTCGGGCTATGACGTATTTGTCAAAGACCTGACAGACAGTCGCATAGCCGTCTCGATCACCAATCGCGCCACCTCGGCAGCGAGCGTACCAGCCATTCCCCTCACGGCCATTTATCTGAAAGCCAACACCCGGTACATCTGCCGCGAAATATGGTCGCAGACCGAAGGGGAAATAGAGAACACCTTGAGCGTGGGCAGCCTCAACCCTTGCGAAACAAGGGTCTATGTCTTGAGCAAGAAGAAATGAGAAAGACCATACATTTTCAGCACTATAGCGCTCCTTGCGGGGAAATCACCTTGGCGTCCATTGGCGACGAATTGTGCCTTTGCGACTGGCGCGAGAGTCCACGCGCCGAGCGCAACAGATGCAGACTCATAAGGCACCTGGATGCAGCGTTGACCGAGGCTACGTCGGAAGTCTTGGAGAGCGCCAAGAGGCAACTTGACGAGTATTTTGCTGGCGTTCGCAAGACTTTCGACCTCAAGACCCACCCTGTCGGCACAGCGTTTCAACAGCAAGTATGGCGGGCGTTGTGCGAGATACCATACGGCGAGACGCGCACCTACCAAGACATTGCCCTCAGCCTCAACAACCCCCAAGGCGCAAGAGCCGTGGCACAAGCCATTGGCGCCAACGGCATCAGCATCATCATTCCCTGCCATCGCGTCATCGGGTCCGACCATTCCCTGACAGGCTTCGCTGGCGGACTGGATGCCAAAAGACAACTGCTTGAGACAGAACGGCGCAGCTGACTTCTCCCCGTCCCGCTCCTCGCGCCAAAAGCCGATTTTCCAACCAAGTTCACAACGTTGTGGTCCACAGACTTATGAACTCCATCTTTTTTGCTTACCTTTGTAGCCTAATCGAATAAAGGAGAAAAGGTGATGGAAAAAGCTTTTGTATATGGTATGTCGGTTGGTGGCAGCAAGAAACATCTGATGGAGAATATATTCCAAAGTCGCCGTATGCCTTTCTACCAGTTTGGCGAGATGATCCATCTCAAATGCATCCCTACGGAATATTGGGTCCCCTTCATCTGTTCCCGATTCGAGAAGTATGGCAAGAAGATAAGCGAAGCGTATGCTGGCAGAATATGCCAAGTGGTGAAGAATTACTCTTCCTATGTGCAGCAAATGGCCTGGAACGTGATGGTCGAAACAGAGAAAGAAGTAAATGAGGAAAGTTTCGAGGAAGGTCTGAAAGCCCTGCTGGAACAAAGCAGCGGCCTCTTTATACAACAGACCGAGGGGCTCCCACCTATCAGCTCAACTTCATTCGCCTTTTGTGCCAAGGCATACATGCTGGATTTACCACCCAGGCGGTCTCAGAAACATACCCTCTGGGCAGCAAGTCAAATATAGACCGCATAAAGAAAAGCTTGATGGACAAAGAGATCATCACCATAGAAAAAGAGGGTATATTCCTTGCTGATAGCGTATTTGAACTTTGGTTTAAAAGAGAACTGATGTAGCATTGTTGTTTGCCATACTCGCTGCACAGGGCGCCTTTGTTAGCGGCAAACGGTATGGAAACAAACCCTGCCGCTCCATTTTCGCACAAAAAACAAAAAAGTATGTGATTCTTTTTGTATTGTTCTCGGTTTGCACTATCTTTGCAGAAGATAGGCTGCACCTCAGCAAAATATTCAAGCAAGCTTAATATTCTGCATTCGGTTTGCACTATCTTTGTATAAGATAGGCTACACCTCAGCAAAATATTCAAGCAAGCTTAATATTCTGCATTCGGTTTGCACTATCTTTGCAGAAGACAAAAACCACGTCTATGGCATTCGAAGAGGAAATAAAGCTATATGAGAGCCTAAGGTGTAAGTATCAAGCGCTTATCATCAACAAGATGGATAGAGAAGAGTACACTAAATATAACGAAGTGCTCTTTTCTACACATTCATGCGCCATCGAGGGCAACTCTTTTTCCGTGGATGACACCCGCGAGCTGAAGGAGAAAGGGCTGGGTATGATTCCTGCGGGAAAGACCCTTTTCGAGGCCTTCGAAATGCTCGACCACTTTGAGGCGTTCGAGTATGTGATCCAAAACGCGCAACACCCGCTCGACGAAGCATTGCTGAAAGAAATCAACAAGCGAGTCACTCTTCACACCATTTCTTATCGCTCTCCTGAGGCAATACCGGGCGAATACACCACCACGGATATGGTGGCAGGGGACACTGTCTTTGGCGACCATGAGCAGCTTATAGCCAAAGTTCCCAAATTATTGGAATCCACAGAAAAGGCTATCGCCTCAGCCGCAGTCCACCCCATGATACTTGCCGCCCGCTTTCATGGCTTCTATGAATACCTTCATCCGTTTCGCGACGGAAATGGCAGGACAGGAAGACTCGTCAGCAACTATATCCTTTTGCGATCAGGCCACCCGCTTCTTATCATCCCGTCCGAAGCACGCCAAGAATACATCTCCGCCCTTCGTATGATTCGAACAGAAGCAACCGACGAACACCTCGTCCGCTTCTTCTTCAAGATGGCAATGCGGAGAATGGAGGACGAACTGAAACAGAAGGCTGTAAACACCAAGCGCTTTATGACATTCGTCTTCTGACATCTTGTGGACTCAGCCCAAACCCTGCCGAGGGTTGCTTGTCTCCATGCCTAAGGGTAAGTTACCTCCATGCTTGGTGATAACTTATCTCCGGGCCTGACGATAACTTACGATCGCGGCAGGTAGGAACTTGCGATTGCGGCAGAAAGGCCACATTGCCACGAGATTTTAGCTTAAAAATACTATATATGCTTGAGTAGTTCAATTTTTCTTCGTAACTTAGTAGCGCAAAATGCAAAGCGAGTGGAATATGGCAAAAATAGTCAACAAATATCCTGTAGGAATACAGACTTTCGAAGAAATCCGCAAGAAAAAGTATCTCTATATAGATAAAACCCAATACATCGCGGAATTTAGAGAGAAAGGCATGAAGTTTATCTTTCTGAGTCGTCCAAGACGATTCGGCAAGTCGCTCTTTGCCTCTACCCTTCAAGCCTATTTCGAAGGAAGAAAAGAACTTTTCGAGGGATTGGCCATTGCCGATTACGAAAAGGAATGGGTGAAGCATCCTGTGCTTCATTTCGACCTCAGCGGTGCCAAGCACATGGGTGTGGAGCAGCTGGAAAGATATTTGGCTGACATGCTTGAGGAGCAGGAGGCGCATTGGGGATACAAGACTCATCAGGTGGACGCAAACCTTCGCCTGAAAGACCTGGTGAAGAAAGCTTACGAGCAGACGGGCGAGAAAGTAGTTGTCATCATCGATGAATACGACGCCCCTTTGCTGGACGTAGTGCATGAGAAGGAAAACCTGCAACTGCTTCGCCGCATCATGCAGAACTTCTACAGTCCTTTGAAGATGCTCGACCCATACCTGGAGTTCTGTTTCATCACGGGTATCACCAAGTTTTCGCAACTAAGCATCTTCAGCGAGCTCAACAACCTCGACAATATCAGCATGTTCGACCAGTATTCGGCCATCTGCGGTATCAGCAAGACGGAACTTACTACGCAGATGAAACCGGATGTTGAGGCATTGGGCGAAGCCCTTGGCATGACGTATGAGGAATGCCTGGCAGAGTTGACGCGATTCTATGACGGCTATCATTTCAGCGAGAATTCAGAGGATGTCTTCAATCCGTTCAGCTTGGTGAAGGCGCTGAATGCACGCAAGATTGCTCCTTACTGGTTTGGCTCGGGTACGCCAACTTATCTTATCAAGACGTTGCAGAAATATCATGTCAACGTGATGGATATTGAGAAGAAGTCATGTGACGTGGATGACTTTGATGTTTCGCCCGAAATGATGACTTCAGCACTCCCGCTGCTCTATCAGAGCGGCTACCTCACCATCAAAAAGTACAACCCGATACTGCATCGCTATATGTTGGAGTATCCTAACCGAGAGGTAAAGATAGGCATGCTCAAGAGCCTTGCGCCCAACTATCTTTCGCCTATATCTCTGGACAATAACAGTCTGGTGGGTGATTTCCTGGAAAAGCTTTATGATGCAGACGTTGAGGGGGCGATGGTTCGCCTGAAGGCCTACCTTGCCAGCATCTCCAATCGTCTGAGCAACAAGAGCGAGCGCGATTTTCAGACCGTCTTCTACCTTATCTTCAACCTGATGGGTGCCCACATGCGGGTCGAGGAGGATAGTGCGATTGGCAGGGCCGACGCCGTGGTGTATATGCCCGATGCCGTCTTTGTTTTTGAGCTCAAATATGATGGCTCTGCAGAGGAAGCGATCCGGCAGATAGACGAAAAGGGCTATTTGATTCCCTATTCCGCCGATGGCAAGCGCCTGTTCAAGATAGGTGTCAATTACGATAGTACCCAGCGCACGATTAGCGACTGGATAATCCGAGAAGACTAAGAACTCGGAAAGAGTTAGCCGCAAAGACCGGCTTCCCTCCTCCCCTTCCCTCTCCCCTGCCGCATACGAAAACAAAAACGTTAAACGTTAGTATGTGACCAGGGAGACGGGACACTCACCCCATGCCCATCATTAACGTATCTATTATCAGTTGATTATCAGTGATATACACTCTAAACGGTAGAAAACTGACTATATGGATTCTGATTAGATACGAAAAGGTGAATATTTAACGCATTTAACTTCCGACCACATCAGGAATCACGAAATAAGGGTTGGAAGGGACGCTTTTGACCGACCCCATAATGTGGTGAATGGAAGTTATAGGACGAAATCCATAAAGGGGTACGGTTGAAACGACTCCCTTGAACGTAGGGTGTGATTACATGTCATACCCTTTTGTTCTAAAAAGCATTTTTGTGTAGTTTACGATGCTACGTTTAGCTGTTTTAAAGTTATAAACGCAGTTTTCCATTGTTTATGCTGTATTTCGAGATAAAAAACGTTATCTTTGCGGTGTAAAATATGATACTAGTAGTAAAATGGCACCCTAATATGATATTTGAACGTAAGAAATACTTGGAAGAACTTGTTGGAGCAAGGATAAATCTCATAAAAAACTCTTTTTACAGGCAAGATTCTTGCTTTTTGATGATTTAATAAGTAGAAGCTAAATAGCAAGAAATATGAGAATAACAAAGAAAACAATTCTAGCAATAGGTCTGATAGCCAGTTCGCTCACGCTGAACTCATGCGATGACAATGATAACAATGAGGTGTTACAGCGCCCAACTGCCCTTGTAACGGTGTATCCTTCTGCGCCTGACGGCTTCTTCATGCAACTTGATGAATCAACGTCGCTTATACCTACCAATATGAAAGCCTCACCGTTTGGAGACAAGAATGTGAGGGCTTTGGTGAACTATACAATAGAAGGACAAAGCTACGGAGGCAACCAACAGAGTGTGTATGTAAATTGGATTGACAGCATCCGTACCAAACAGCCAGTAATGACGCAAGGATCAGAAGAAAAAAATGCGAAAGCATTTGGAAATGACCCTATTGAAATTGTCCGTGACTGGGTTTCTGTTGCCGAGGACGGATATGTTACGCTCCGCATACGCACATTGTGGGGAGGAACTACCAAGCATGTCATTAATCTTGTGAGCGGTGTGAACAAAGATAATGTATATGAGTTCGACTTGCGCCACAATGCCCAAGGTGACACCAACGGAAGAATGGGGGATGCACTAATAGCATTTGACCTCAACTCACTATGGAAGGAACATCCTAAAGAACTGAAGATAAAACTCAATTGGCTGTCGTTCAGTGGTAAAAAGTCTGCCGAACTGTCGCTCAAAATGCATACGGTCACATCGGTGTACAATGCCGAAACACCGTCATTTTTGCATCGTATAGAATAAAAATCGAAAAAAAATATTTTTCCCAGGCAAGATTTTACATTGCTCTTCATTTAAGGGAATGAGAGTACTCGAAAAAACAATCGTGCCAAGGCTGTAGATGGACGCATACTCATGCCGTGGCGCATAAGTTAAACGACAAAATTATAGAATAAAATGAAATCAATGAATTTCTTTAAGTTTGCAACATTAATCGTTTGTGCCGTATTTGCAATGGCATTTGCTTCATGCTCTGACGATGATGACAACACTCCCACCATCAAGTTCAATCCTTCAACCGTTTCAGTTGCCGTTGGCGGTACACAGAATGTAAAGGTAGCAGGTGGAGATGGTACTTACACCGCTAAATCAAGCGATGTCAAGACCGCCACCGTAACTGTTGACAAAGCTACAATTACGGTAAAAGGAGTAAAGGCTGGCAAGGCTACAGTTCTTGTTACTGACTCCAAGAAGGTGACTGGCAGCTTGAGCATTACCGTGGTTGATGGTGTTGTCGTGGACAAAGCCAAGACAAGTATTGCGGTTGGTAAGGAAGATGTAGTAAACATTAGTGGAGGTACAACACCTTATACGGCTGCAAGCAAAGATGATAAGATCGCCACTACTACCGTCAAGGACGCCAAACTTACCATAAAGGGAGTAAAGGTTGGAAGCACAACTATCACCATCACAGACAAAAACAAAAAAACTGCTACGGTAGTTGTTACAGTAACAAAATAAGAAACTCGTTGTTACGAGATAGTGCAAATGCTTTTTGCTGTATGGTAAAGGCATTTGCACTTCGCTGTTTCCAAAGCTTTTAACCCTATAAACCTCATGTTCGGCTTAACATTCAGGAAAGAAACGGAAGAGGAACGATGGTTGCGAAAGGCACTCGATGGCGACAATACTGCCACCGAGTGGATTTATCGCAGGCATGTGCGATACCTGTCTGCACTCTGCTCACGCTACATCACAGAAGACGAAGACATTAAGGACGTGCTACAAGAATCGTTCATCAAGATATTTACTTTTCTGGATAGTTTCAAGTATCGTGGAGAGGGGTCTTTGAAAGCATGGATGGCAAAAATTACTCTCAATGAGACCCTGAAGTTTGTACGCAATAACAGCCGTTTGCCCATTGATAGTATCGATGATAAAGATATGAACATTGCAGATGGCGACAGTATGGAGACTGAGGACATACCTACCGATGTACTTCATCAGCTTATACGTGAGTTGCCCGATGGATACCGAACTGTATTCAATCTCTATGTCATTGACGACAAGAGTCACAAGGAAATAGCCCAATTGCTCGGCATAAAGGAGAATACTTCAGCTTCGCAGCTGCACAAGGCCAAATCAATGCTGGCGCGGAAGATAAAATATTATAGAACCATCAATTCCATTTAACGTATGAAAAATAATTGGCAAAAAGACATACACGACCGTTTGGGCAACTATGAGAAAGATGCACCAAAAGGACTTTGGGAGGACATTCGCAAAGGAACGACTGATGAGAATGGTGGCTATATGCACGGCGGTAGACCTTTCAAAACCTACTGGCTACGGCGCACAGCGTATACTGCTGCCGCTGCAAGCGTGGCTTTGTTGATAGGATATTCAATATATTCTGAATACACAAACGATGGGCAAACGCCAGCAGAAATGACAAATCTACAAATAGCACATACACCAGCAGAGCCATCCCCTAAAGGCAATATCGTTGCTGACGATGGCAATAATCCTATTGCCTGCAACTCACCTATGCCACGCATCAATACGACCATAGTACACAAATCTGTTGGTGACATTGATACATTGTCATCTTATGCTAATGATGAGAAATCTTTGGAAACAGCGTCTGACAACCATGAGGGGGATGATGCCAACAGCTCAAAAGAAACGAATACAACTTTCGACAAAGAAAATTTGCCGAAACGTGAGAATGAGAGCAAGAAAGCAAACAATTATCATCACAACAGCAATTACGGCAGTCTTGTGGCTTACAACTCTGACGCCAGGCGTCACGCCTCTTCGTCCACATCGCCACGTTGGACTGTAAGTACAAGTGCAATGGGATCGATGGGGTCATCAAGAAGCATTACATCTATTGGCGACCCTGTTGTTGCAACTGGTCCTGATGATTCTGACTGGGAGGACAGCCCTATGCTCGGCATCAACATATTCAATCAGGGAAAGGAAGTGAAGACAGAATACAAGCACCGCTTGCCTGTACGCATTGGTGTGAAAGTGGCATACACATTTAACGAGCATTGGAGCATCGAAAGCGGACTTACATACACTCGCCTCTCCTCCGACATGAAAGACGGAACAAAAGAGAACTACTTTACGGGCGAGCAAAGGCTGAACTATGTAGGAATTCCTGTCAACATGAAATATAATGCATGGTCATACAAAAGGTTCAGTCTATATGGCTCGGCAGGTGTACTTGCAGAAAAATGCGTATCGGGAAATGTCACGAAAGAATATGTCATCAATAATGCGACAAAGAAGAAAGAGACTGTCAACATTGACAGCAAGCCTTTGCAAATGTCTGTAAATGCGGCTTTCGGCGTGCAGTTTGACGTGCTTGACAATGTCGGTATTTATGCAGAGCCGGGCGTAAGCTATCATTTAGACGACCATTCTTCGCTCCAGACTATCTACAAGGAGAAACCGCTGAACTTCAATCTCAATGTAGGTGTAAGATACACTATAGGTAAGTAACAATTAAGAAATATAAAATCATAAAGAATATGAATACAATAAAAACTTTGGCGTTAGCGACCATCATCATTGGTATGGCATCATGCGCCAGCACCCAAAGATCTCAAATGGAAGGTGCATTCGGAAAGAGTACAAAACTTACGACAGAAGAAGATTCTCTCTTCAAGGCTGTTGTCCTGTCGCACAGCAACTTGCAGCTGAAACCCCACAAGGTTTCTCGCCAAGTTGTGGCTGGAACAAACTATCGTTATGAATGCGTGGATAACAACAAAAAAAAGTTGAGGTTGTCGTCTATGAGCCACTTCCAGGACAGGGCGATGCCCGCATATTGAGCATTGGCGGAAAGGAATATACGGAATAGACGACTAACTCGACAAGTGTTATCCCTGATGACTCCTAATGATATATGCTTAGCGGGCCTGTTAGCGTCGTTCTTCTGCCTATTTATAAGTGTTAAAATCAAAGGATACTAAAAATCAAGGTTTTATGTTTGGTTGGTCATAGCAAGTTATGGCTAATTATAAGGCTCTAAATACAATCAGAGTTTTAACGTTTAACGTTTTCGAAAACGGACGCGCCTGCTGCGGAAGTCTTCATGGGAGTCTTAAACCGCGCTTGTCCTTGGTTAGCTACTTGGGTAGCTATCCGCTGACATTTCTCCAGCGCCACAGAAGGTTTGTATTGACTATCTGTGTCAGACATACCGTCCTATTGGTCTGTTTTCGGTCGGATTATCGGTCGGATTATGATTAAACCGACCGATTGTAGTCTTTCAGTATTCAACGCCTCCAGTCTCCTTGAAAACAGATTTCGATCTTTAGAGAAAGACACATCTTTGTCAAGAAACACAAAAAAAGAACGAATTGTTTTTCCATTTGGGAAAAAAGCATATCTTTGCAGTTGGACTATAACTTCTTGAGAAATGCCATTAAAGGACACGTCCTTATGAATGCATTCGTGAAGCCCACGCCGCGCAAAGTGTGGTAAGTCGCAAGACACCCATGCGAAGCGGGCTTGGGAGGGAAATAGTCCAAGACATATTGAAGGCGTTTACTCGACGCTGTGTTTGAGACACACTGAAATCTTGCAATCCTCAGTATCTAAGTCTCGAATATAGTCAACGGTAGATGTCCCGGATGTGATTATATCACCCCTGTGGAGACCTTGTAAGCATAGATTGCGCCCGACTTTGGCCCAATCACATGTATTATATAGGTCTCTTTGGGGTAGCGATATTCATATCGGCGTGGGCTCTGACGTTGTCTGTTCGACTTAGATAGGCAAAGCAAGAGCCTCAGTGTGTGGAATGGACAACACGACGATTCCACGCTTGAACCAGTATATGTTTTATAAACATCTGTAAATCAGAAGAAGCCTTACGACTCCAAGTATAAATGATACCATAAACTTCCCATTGTATGTAAGATTTCAATTTTGTATTGTTTTTTATAGAAACGTGAAGAGTTATATACGAATCAGTAATTAACATTTGTCAATTTGAGTTCTGCAGTTTATCCCCACTTCCTTTGTAAAAAGTAGAAATACTGCCATCTGCATTTACAACAACATTATAATAATCCCCATTATAATAGTAAGCCATTGCTCCTTTACGAAAAAATCTTCCATTAGGATTCTGTTCTTTATACAATTGATACTCATCATTTAAAGAACGCATAACATGTCCCATTACGTCCATAACATTTTCTTCTTTTAGCTGAAACTTATCCCTATCTCCAAATTGGTTGTCTACTTTTAATTCTTTGACATGTCTTAAATAAACATGCAAGAATGTATCGAAATTACAATAAAGCAAATGCTTTCCTGATACATTATATCTTATTTCGCGAAAATATACAATTTCATCAAATAGCAAAGAACATTTTTGTGGATATTTTTCTCCTAATTTTCGAATACTTAGCCCCATTTTCTTTAATTCTTCTTCTGTTTGATTTAAACGTTTTATAAGCTGATTGGATATTATTTCCCCCAAAATGTATTTTTCTTTGTTATTTAATCCTTTGGTTTGTTTTCTCCACATTAAATAATAGTATGCAACCATAGGAGATTTTATAGCATTGGTTTCATCAAAAATAGCATTATGTTCTTCTTTGGTAACGTTATCAAAGTCAAGAATTACCTTATATGCAAGATATTTGAATTCCTCATCTGGTGTGATAGCAATATTTTCGTTTTTCATTTTCTGTAGAAAACCAAATATCCATCCAATATCTCCTCCGTTTGAAGAAGATGATATAGGAATATTCATAATATAAGGTTCTCTAAGTTCTTTACTCTGATATGTATTACATTCTTTATTTATAGGTAGCACTAAAAGCTCTATAATATCTTTAATATTTACACCTGTTTCTTTTACTTCTTTAGATAATTTATCATTAAGTTTATTCAGTAATTCTACTACTTTTACATGAAAATCATTATCTAAAGCGTAGATGTCATTTTCCAAGAGTTTACGCTCTTTCAATGTATATATAAAATTGACGGTTAATGATTGTCCATATTTTTGTGCCGAATCTGAATCCGGGGCAAATGTTATAGTTGAAACATAATCTTTGGCTCCTGCCAATTCGTATATTTGATGCTGTGTAAATCCTTTCTTTTCCACATACAATTCCATTCCAAATAATTTAACTATGTTTTGATTGATTTTTATTTGTTCATCTTCTACTGCCTGCAATAGTTCTGATTTTGTAGCATTATCAATGTTGCTCATTTCGCTCATTGTTTATTTCCATTTCTGCAATCTTTATCGCATTTAAACTTAATTCATCTTCATCCTCCAAAGCATCCAATATCTTATCAGCAAGCCAAAGGGTGAGCATTTCCTTTTCATCCACTTTGAAGTATGTTG
>ERZ780198.2417-NODE-2417-length-14383-cov-3.713219_pt1 | contig 14383 bp, 8 predicted proteins | sample MGYA00510979_ERZ780198 | MGnify/ENA primary metagenome ERZ780198 (study PRJEB29588, sample SAMEA2158039) | human gut metagenome | biome: human gut; feature: human-associated habitat; material: faeces | place: Denmark | collected 2008/2010 ...
CCGAAACTGTTGAAAAGATGTTGCCGGCGAGTTGCATACCATCGCCGGAGTCTCCGGAGAAGCGGACTACCACTTGCTCCAGTTCTTTGACCATCATGTCGTTTGCCATAACTTACGAATTACTATAGATTATTTGAGGATTACTATTCCGTTTACATGGACGGCAAATTTCGGAAAGTTAATCGGATTAACAAAACTTTTTTCGGAAAATCGGCAGAATACATTATCTTTGCATCCGCAATCAGCCTGCATCGTGCAGGAATAGCGTAGAAGTTCTACTGATATTCTACATATTCCGCTGATTATCAGTTGAGGCTCTGTAGTTCAACGGATAGAACAAGAATTTCCTAAATTTTAGATAGGGGTTCGATTCCCCTCGGAGCTACTTTTCAAGCCCGTCCCCATTAATTAAGAGGACGGGCTTTTTGCTGCCTGCTGAATTCAGCCCGCACCGCTACACAGAGTTTTTTTTCTCATTTTATCTGCCATCTGCAAGGATTTGGTACTTGCTTCGCTGTAAACCAATGTGTTGTGGGCTTGCAGATACCCCTTGCAGATACCTTGCAGATAAAGTATCTGCAAGCCCCTAAATCGGGTATAAGGCCATCCACGGTGCACAGTGCATTCATGTTCTAAATAGGGATAATCCATTAGTTCACAGTGATGAACAATTTGTTCACATGCTATAGAACAAAGTGTTCATACTGTATAAAACAAAGTGTTCACCCTAATGAAACAAAGTGTTTACCCCAATGGAACAAAGTGTTTCACGCGTCGAAACAAACTGTTCTATGTGGTGAAACGAACTGTTCTATGTGTCGAGACAAGCGGTTTTCTACGTTGAAACTGAAAGGATTCACGTTGAAGTTTGTCTTTTCCTGTCTTTTCCTGATTTCACTAGACACTTTTTTTCTTTATAAACGTAATCAGTAGACGGTTCTTTCATTTGTATGCTGATACAGTAGTCACTTCTTCCGAAGCCATACTGACAGCATAGACACAACGACAAAAAGAGCCATACCAAGAAGTTCCCTTCTCGATATGGCTCTGTAAAAAACTAATCCCTATATATACAAGTATGAATTTGTATTTGTTCGGGGTGTTTCCTGGAGATTAATGTCCTCCCAGGTAAGCTTCGTTCTGGTCGCAGGCCGGATTCTTGATCAGCTCGTCTGCCGGGATGGGCATATCCATCTTGTTGATGTTGAAGTCGAAGTCGCGGTAAGTCCGGAACTCGAATATGGCTTCGAAACCCTTCAAGTAGCCGAAGCCTTTCGGGTAGTTATGCTCGATGTGGTCTTCCAGATAGCCTGACTTCTGCATGTCTCCACGCAGGCACCATTCTGCGTTGAACTCTTTACGGCGTTCCTCGTTGACTGCCACTTTCCACAAGTCGGAAGTAAATCCTTTCTCGGTTTTCAGCTGTGCGTAGTAGTTCTGTGCGTCTACTACTGTCACGGGTGTCTCGTTGAAAGGAATGGGGTATCCTTCGGTAGCCACATACTTGCCATAGCCATTGTCTCCGTACACACTTGCCAGATTTCTGAAGTAACTGTTGAATTTGGCGGTGAGTTCACTGCTCTTACCGACTTCCATGTTGCCGAATGCGCGGTTGCGCAGGATGTTGATTTGTTTCCATCCTTCAGCTTCCTCTCCGGTTCTGAAACAACATTCCGCATAGTCCAGCATCACGTTGGGGAGGCGCTTCATATAAATGTGGTCGGGAAGCCATTGGTCTCCGGACCAGTGTGTTCCGCGTCCGTTGCGCCAGTGCTTGGTAGAGTAAACGGTCGGTGCCGGTTCTGCCGGTTCGCGGTGGAAGGTGTTGACCCATACCACTTCTTGTGCGAAAGGATTGAATCCTATCGGGCAGTCGGGGTCATACTTGATGTCGCAGTCCAGGGTTTCTACGTCTTTACCGTTCTCATCTTTCTCTATCTTTGTTTTTGCATATCCTTTTCCTATATATTTGGCATTGTCCGGGCTTGCCAGCCAGGCTTCAGGCTTGAACGATTGTTTCCAATGTTCTTTGCCGATTTCCTTCAATTTGGATTCAGGTATGGTGGCTGTCACCAAAGAACCGTCACGGCGTTTGTCGCCGTTTTCGTATGCGTCATAGAGTTCCCAGGACACGGCATAGGTTCCCCATGCACCGTTGGCGGGAGCACCGAAGTAGAAGCCTACCCAACCATGGGCCTCGGACCACTTGGCTCCGTCCCAGCCGCCCCACTGGTCGCCTTCGTTGAGCACGGCCTGCCAGATGGCCTCTTTGCCCCATACTTCATCGGCATCCCATAGCGTGGTGAATGAAGGATTCAGCTCATACGTGCCACTGTCCAGAATTTCTTTGAGGGCTGTCTTTGCCAGTCCGTAACATTCATTGGCTGTTTCGGGGCAACGATAAGCTTTCCACATGTAGGCATCGCCCAGATAAGCCAGCGCCATACCTTTCGTACAACGTCCGTACTGTCCGTCCATGGGTTCCCAGTCGAGCAGTTCGGCGGCAGCCTTCAAGTCTTCAATGATGAAGTCCCACATTTCCGCGTAGGTTTCTGCACGGGCTTTCGTCGGTGTATTTGTATAGTTCTCTCCGGTAGAAAGCATCGGTACACGGCCGAATGTGGTGGCTAACCAGAAGTACTGGTAAGCGCGGAGGGCACGTGCTTCGCCTTCCAACGATCTTTTTACGTCGTCAGACACCTTGTCGGCAGTTCCCAGTCCCGACAGGAAGTCGTTGCTTCGTGTGATGGCGGCGTATGCCTGGTTCCATCCGGCGGACAACTCGGTGGTTTGTGCATTCCATGACTGGGTCATGAACGCTTTGTCCCATCCCGTAGCCTGAGAGTCCATTGTCGGGTGTGAACCGGTGAACAGATAGGGCTTGAAGGGGTCTCCGTTGTGCCCGGCGGTGTTGCTCGGCAGCATCAGGTCGTAGCATCCGTTCAGAGCTGCTTTGGCATTGGCGTCGCTTTCGTACATGGTACTCATTTCCAAGATGGAGTAATGTGTCACGTTGAGGAACTCCTCGTTGTCGCAAGAACTGAGACCGGTCATCACCACAGCTCCTGCAATCAAACTGTATAATAATTTGTTTTTCATAATCAATGTAATGTTTGATGTTTATTAAAATTGCACATTCACGCCAAGTGTATAGGTACGCGGCATCGGGTAACGGCCGGTATCCAAACCTGTATAGAGCACACTGCCTTGACCGCACTCGGGGTCACCATACTTGTTGTAACCGGAAAGGGTTGCCAAGTTCTGGATGGAGAGGTAAACGCGGGCGTTCTGGATAGAAGCCTTCTTTACCAAGTTCTTCGGCAGGGTGTAGCCTATCTGGATGTTGGAGATACGCAAGAAGTCGCCGTTCTTCACCCACATGTCAGAGGCACGCATGTTGTAGTTGGGGTCGAGGAAAGACAAGCGGGAAAGTGTACCGTTGGGATTCTCGGGAGACCATGCCTGGGCGGCAGCTTCCTTCAGGATGTTGGGCGCACAGCCGTCATCGGAAGAGAACATGTTGGACAGACGCATGGCGGAATAAGAGAAGATGTCTTGTCCCAATACGCCGTAGAGATATACGGAGAAGTCCCAGTTCTTGTAGCTGGCGCCGAGGTTCAGACCGTAGTTCAGGGTCGGGAAACCGTCGCCGAGAATATCCATATCGTCCTCGTTGATGATTCCGTCACCGTTCAAGTCCTTGTACTTGAAGTCGCCCGCTTTGGTTCCGTCCGTCTGGTAGTAGACTTTCTCTTTTTCCCAATCTTTTCCTGCTGCAAGGGTGGCTGCTTTGTTCATTGCTTCGACTTCTGCGTCGGATTGGAAAACGCCTTCTACACGGAAGCCGTAGAATGAACCTACCGCATAGCCTTCCTTGCAGATGGAGTGGTTGCCCCAGTGATAACCGGCAGCGGCACCTACGGCACCGGTATTGGAACCGTCCTCGGTACCTTTACCGGAGGAGTCGGAGTTGGTGTTGTAAGCAGGTTCTCCCATCTTCTTGATTTTGTTCTTCAAGGTAGAACCGGTCAGAGTGGCATTGATGCTCCAGTCTTTGTTCAGGCGCTTGTTGTAGGCGAGGCTGAATTCAAAACCTTTGTTCTCGATTTCGCCGTAGTTGGTGTAGACTTGTGAGAAACCGGTAGAAGGACGTATCTGGCGGTAGAGCAGCAAATCCTTGGACTTGCGGATGAAGTAGTCCATTGTCAGGTTCAAGTCGCCCTGCAGGAAGCTGGCATCGATACCGATGTTCATCTGCTCGTTGGTTTCCCATTTCAGGTTGGTGTCTACCAATCCGGCGAAGTAACCGGTGGCGAATGTCATGCCGTTCCACATGCCCATGCCTTGTCCGTTGCCGTAGAAGGAGTATTTTACATTTTCAAGTGACAGACCTGCCACAGAAAGGTCGGTGGCGCCACCGGAATTACCGGTTTGTCCCCAGCCAAGACGGAGCTTCAGGTTGGAAACCACGTCCTGATTCTGCATGAAAGCTTCTTCTGACACGCGCCATGCCAAAGCTGCGGAAGGGAAGGTACCCCAACGGTTGCCGGCACCGAAGTTGGAAGAACCGTCGCGACGGAGCGTGGCGGTCAGGATGTAGCGGTTCAGCAAGCTGTAGCTTGCACGGCCGAAGTAGGAGATGCCACGGCTTTCCAGATTCAGGGCGCCGCTTCCGCTCAGTGTCTCGGGCTTGGTGGTCAGGCCTACGTTACGGTTGTCCGGACTCCAGAATCCTCTTGAAGAGGCGGAAGTCCACTGGCCGTAATAGCGTGAAACCTCGTTACCCAACATTACGGTCAGGTCGTGCACGTCGTTCTTCCAGCTATAAGTCAGCGTATTCTGGATGGAGAGTGTCTGTCCGTCATTGTTGCCCAGGCCAAAGCTATAATCGTTGTCGTTGCTCGGATTGACGTAGGCGTTTGTTCCTTTGGTCACGTCGATGGCTGTTCCGTTGTAGTAGTTTACACGTTTGATGCCGCCGCTGAAGTTGTTGTCGGAGTTGCCGGTGTAGTCGTATGAAACCAGCGTCTTCCAGCTCAGACCCTTCAGCGGAGTGACTGTCAGGTAGGCACTTGCCAAGGCACGGTTGGTACGGTTGCGCTTGTTCAGCTCCATCTGCTTGGCATACATATTACCTATTGTTGTTCCCCAGAAACCATCGTTGGTATCTTTACCGCCGAGCACTTCACCATACGTGCCGTCGGGGTTGACCACGTTCGGAGAAATGTACGAACCGACGGGTACACCGTCATACGTGGCATCGCCACGAGTCACGAAGTCCATTGTCGGGCACATGAAAGCGAAGTCACGCAAAGAGGAAAGGTTACCGAAGTTACCGATAGAGTTGTTCGAGCCGTGGGCATCGGTATGGATATAGCTTACGTCAGCGCCGAATTCCAGGTAATTGTTGACTTTGGTCTTCACGTTGGCGCGAGCCGTGATGCGTTGGTATTGCGTGTTGACTACCATACCGTCGTTGCGCAGGAAACCGATAGAAGCATTGTACTGTGTCTTCTCCGTACCGCCGGAAGTAGAGATGCTGTAGTTCTGCTTCCAGGATGCACGGGTCATCACGTCTTGCCAGTCAATCTGCTTGCGTTTGCCGTCATATTGCTCGCTCCACACTTCGTTCCAAAGGCTTGTGCCGTCGTTGGCACGTGCTTGGCGCAGGTTGGCGGCATATTGGTCTACATTACAAACGTCCAGCTTGTTGGGCAGTGTCTGGAGACCGAAGTCGGCAGTGATGTTGATGGAAGAATGTCCTTTTGTCCCGTGTTTAGTAGTAATCATGACTACACCGTTGGCACCTGCCGAACCATAGATGGCAGTTGCGGAGGCATCCTTCAGCACTTCGATGGATTCGATGTCGGAAGGATTGATGAAGTTGGCATTGGTACCCACCTGTATGCCGTCTACTACATAGAGCGGGTCTGCCTTGCCGTTGATGGTGGCAACACCACGGATACGGACGGCGGCATTGGCATCGGGAGCACCGTCCTGCATGGTTACTATGACACCCGGGGCTGCACCTTGCAAGCCTTGTGCAATGTTGGTAGGAGTGCGGCGCAACATGTCTTCTGCGTTTACAGAAGCTACCGAACCGGCAATGTCGCTCTTCTTCATCGTACCGTAGCCCACAACTATTACTTCGTCCAAAGCTTGTGCGTCTTCTTTCAATATGATGTCCAATGTGGTCTTGCCGGCTACTTGGACAGTCTGAGTGACATAGCCGATAAAGGAGAAGGTCAATTTGGCATTGGAGGGAACGCTCATCTGATATTGACCGTTGATGTCTGTGATGATGCCGTTCGTCGTACCTACTTGCAGGACGTTTACACCCGGCATGCTTTCGCCGCTGGTATCTTTTACGGTACCTTTCACTGTAATGTTCTGGGCACATACCCAAACAGGAATCATCAGTAGGAATGATAATAACCCGATACTTCTTTTAAGATTAATGTTTTTCATATAAAAATAGGTAATAGAAAAAATAAATTTTACTATAGTGGTTAATTAAGGTATAAATGCTGTTTTTACAATTTATACGGAAGGAATGAACTTTTTTTCTATGTCTTCATAATTGCTTTGATTTAACAGGTTAATACTTTATATTATTCTCGTTTCATATCGAAAGCAAAATTATCAATTAGATATTAATAAGTGTGAAATTCACGCTACCTCTTGTTTACTCGACGTAACATCTATAGATGAAAATGTTACAAAAACTGTTTCGTACGTTACATAGCACCGGCAATGTGGTATTTGGTGGGTGTTGAATCTTCACTTGACCCTATTGAAGTTGACAACGCGATACTTCAAGTTGACAGACACTGGCATCTAATCTGTCAGACACAGCGGAATGTCCTTCACCGTCAACCCTCGAAATGAAAAGAAGTTTCACCGGGAACCCCGATGAATAGAGCGGTTCTGAAAAAGGTGAAAGCTGTGACGAGTTTATTTCACCACAGAGGACACAGAGTCTCACAGAGTTTTTTGAGGGAATCAAAATCGGTAGTATCTGTCATTAGCTTGTAAAAGGAGAAAACTCTGTGAGACTCTGTGTCCTCCGTGGTGAAAGCTAAATTATCATTTATGTACCAACTTATTTTTTTATGATTACATAGTCCCCTTCGTTGCATTATGTTCAATGGAGATTTTACTGTTCGTCAAGTATTGTGATAGAATAGTCGGGAGAAACGAGGGAGTATAGCTTTACATCATTGGGCAATTTGTTATCCTTGGCGAATTCCTTGTTCATTTCATATACTTTACCACTGAATTTGACCTTTAAACCCTCGATTGCTATCTTGAGTAGGGCTTCTTCTGCATCCTTGGAGGTTGTACGTATATAGAAACGGCTCTTCTCTTCGTCTTCTATGTAGGTCAGTCCGAGGCTTCTATCTTTATGTACCACTCCCGCAATGGAGTTTGCCTCCATCAGATAGTTACCGACTATAGTTATCGTTCTGGGGGGAGGAACGCGATCGCCAACAACAAGATTATCATCCTTATTGTTACAAGCAGAATTGAATATGACCGTTCCCATCATCATCAGAAGGAATACGCAAACAGACGGCAAATTGTTTCTTTTCATATGATTCAGTTATTGATTGTTGTGAAAATAATTAGCAAAAGTCAAATTAATTCATCGTAACTTATTTATTAGGGTTAAACAAATCTATAATGTATTGGAGATGCAACCTTGGTTTGATGAGTTGACGCTTCATGTAACTTCTGTCTTACATCGAAAACAAAATTACGAATTAAATGTCAATGGTTGTGATATTTGCGTTGTTTTTTGTTTGCTTGATGTTACATCTATAGATATGAATGTTGCAGAAACTGTCTTGTATGTTACATGGCATCAGTAATATAAAGCTGAACATAAGACGCCGGAGACAGAGAAAATGGAGATGCCTCTATTGAAGAGAGTAGGTGATATCCGTTCCCTTCTCTTTCCGGGCTGTCCGGCTGATGTCGTATGCGGAGGTGTTGACCTTTCCGGAGATGAACTCGGGGATATTATAGGATTTCATCAGGAAGGTGTAATGGTCTTTCTCCTTTTGCGGCAGCAAGAAGGGCTTGTGTGCTTTCCCTTCTTCGTCTATATAGGCAATGAAGGGGCGGGTATACAGTCCGTCTGTGCGTCGGCTGCTGAACACCACCCAGTGGCTGTTGCTGCTCCATGAATGATAGCTTTCCGTCGTTGCTGTTCAGTGCCGACAAGGGGCGGATTTGGTTGGTGTGCAGGTGGGCGAGGTATAGGTCCGCATCCTTGTGCCAGATGGAAAAGTTGCCGTATGCGGAGAGGGTGAACATGAGGAATTTGCCGTCGGGCGATACGCGGGGGAAAGAGACGCTTTTTCCTGCCCGGCGTGCATTGTAAAGCGTGTCTGCCTTGCTGCCGAACGAACGGGTGTCTGCATCAAAGCCGATGGAACACAGGCTGTACTTCACTTGGTCGTATTTTCCGGGTATGCTCACGCTGTCCGCGGAACAGAAATAGAGCGTTCTTCCATCGGGCGAGAAAGTGGGGAATGTCTCAAAGGCAGTGGCCGAGGACAGAAGTGGGGAGCTGACAATCTGCTTCCGTTTCACGTCGTAAATCACGACATCGGAGGCATAATCCATGACTTCCACGCGGTTCGGGTCGGTGGTATGGAACATCTGCTTGGTATCGTTCACCGAGAATGCCACAAAATTGCCGGAGGGATGCCACGACGGGTAGACCAATGCCGAAATGGTCTGCGGTGTTTTCGTATTCAGTTTCTTTATCTGTCCTTCCTCTATGATGTAGGTCCCTCCGTAGTCGGGACGGAGGTGGAACAGCATTTTCTCCGGGTTCTGCCCGCAGAAGGAATGGCAGTTCATGCAGCCGTAGCCGGTCATCTTGTTGGTGAGGATGGCTGTTTCCTCATAGTTTTCCAGACAACGTTGGTAGATGCCCATCTCGTTCCAGGTCTCGTAGCCCGGTTCTATCAGCCGGTAGGCGATGTAGGGGTCTATCTTCTCTTTGGCGATGTAGAGGTGGAAAGGGGCGTATTCTTCCCATTTGTCTCCTCTTTGGGCCTGCAGGCGGACGGTGATGGTAGATGCGGCGTCTACGAGCCTTTTCCATTTGGAGGGACTGATGGCTATCTGCCCGTTGCGGGTTGTGACGGTAGTTTCTTCATCGCCTGCCCGGTATATGGCCCGGAGACGGGAGGCATGGCAGCTGTCCGGCAGGGAGAAGCATGGGGGAGCCATGTTCGGGGGAAGCGTGACTTCGGTATAATCGGGCGATATGGGAGGCCGGCAACTGGTATGGCGGTCGATATGTACGTTTTGTGAGCAGGCTGCCAGCAGCAGGCAGCTGATTAGGGTTGGCAGATATGTCAGGATTCTCGTTTTCATTTCTGTTTTCATTTTCTATATTTCAGGAAATACCATAAGTTGTGGGAGTCTTTGGAGGGTTGTCGGCTGAATTCCTCGAAGCGCTCCACGGTAGCTGCCTGTATGTTGTATCGCTCCAATGTTTCCCGGTCTCCGGCGGCAAAGACAACCACTCCCTCCTGAAAGCAGACGGGCAGCACGGACGGCAGCGCCGGTGTGCCATAGAATGTTTCGAGGGTGGCCTTGAACCGTGGAATATCCTTGGACAGCAGATATAGTGAGCCTAAGTACTGGATGGTGGTCTTGTGCATGGGGTTCTTGAGGACGATTTGCTTTAAATCGTCGTCCAGCCCTTTGATGCCCGAGAAACGGTTGTCGGGGAAGAGGCATTTTCGCTTGCTGCCTAAGATGGAATCGGTCTCTACAGCCGGGTCGTTCCATAGAAAACGTCTGTGGGCTGTGGCCCAGTCTTTATAGAAGAGTGTACTTTCAAGTATATCAAGATACTTCTTTGCAGTGCCATAATGCCCGTAGATAAGGCTGGTCTGGACCAGCCGTTGCAGCATGCGTGGAGAGAAATTGCCCATGCCTTCGTTGGCCTCGAAGGCATATCGTTGTGAAAAGGCGATGTGCCCCATTGAGAAATAGATGTCGCTGAGCAGTGCGGACAGGTAGGGCGTTTTGTTTCCGGGCACGTAAATGGTCTGTATGTCTATGCAGGGTTGCATGAACAGTTGGTCGGCCAACAGGCCTTGTTCTGCCAGTGCGACGTTGTGATAATTCTGGAAAAGCAGGTTGTTCATGGGCATGTTTTCGCATTTGTCTGTTATCTTGTCCCATTGGCAGTGGCGTGCGTAGTGGTTCAGTTCTTTAAAGACTTCATTGTTCCTGTCGATGTATTGGGGGATGCCGACAAAAGTGAAAGCGACTGCACATGCGAGTTGGGCAGCGATAAGGGTTCCTTGCATCCATCTTCTTTTGAATCTGAATGATTTGCATAGACCGCTTGTGATGAAAACGGCCAGTGTCAGCCCCCAAGGCAGATAGATGATGGAGCCTGCTTGGAGTCTTAGCGTGAAGTAGCCGTCGGGCAGCAGGACGTGTTCCAATTCGCCGGAAAGTCCCATCCGTAAGCAAGTTTCAGCGGTCAGGTACACCATTAGCGGAAGGGATATGAACCAGAGTGCCCTCTTCTTGTGACAGAACAATTCTATGATCAGTATGAGGCAGCTGTACAGAAAGGCGACCGGTCCTGCCGTTGCGAAGAGCAGGAAGGTGCTTGCAAGAGAATAGGCAAACCGTCCGGTGAACTTGTGGAAGAAGAACCGCAGGCGGAGGAAAAGCAGCATCCACAGGAAGGCTATGGTTCCGGTGTATTGGTAGTTTACGTTGTAGTGCAGGAAGAACAATGCTGCAACGGGGAAAAGGGCGAGTGGTAATGTGAGTTTGCTTTTTGTCCAGCGGTGCAGGATGTCGGCTGTCAGCAGTGCAATCCACGTCAGTAGCAGTGCTGTTATCAATATTCCGGTCAGGGGTCGGCAGAAGAATTGGGTCAGGAAGCTTGAAAGGAGTTGTACGCATCCGCCGGGCAGAGCCAAAGAACCGCTAAGGTAGGCGGAATTATAGATGAAGGTGTCCCATTGTTCCAGATAACAGAAGCTGTAGTAGCCCGTCTGGCTCAATAGAAAAGCAAGTAATGCAAATAGGGCAGTCCCTGCAACGATGTATGGGATTCTTCTGCTGTGAGGTGCCGGTCTGTTCATGGTATATAGGGTTTTGATGACAAAAGTAGATAGAATAAACGATAATGTGGGAAAATCTCAGGCCGATTATTGGGGGCATACGGGCCGATGTAACATGGATAAAAGTATTTGTAACACTGGGCGTGCCTTGATGACGGCCGGGATGGGACAAAAAGGAGGCCAAGCCTGAAAATGTAATGACGACGATAAAACGTGATACATATGCATAATAATTATAAGAAGTGTATTTGCTACATTTGTAGCAGAGATATTCTACCATGAAAATCTGATGAGATAATAGATTACTAACTGACAATTTGCTTATGAAAAACAAACTCTTGTTATCCGTTGCAACCTTTCTTTGCCTCATGGCAGGCAGGGCGCAAGCACAGAATCCCATAATCCGCGATCAGTTTTCGGCCGATCCCACAGCGAGGGTCTTTGATGGAAAGATATATTTGTATCCTTCTCACGACATTCCCAGCCCTATAGAACGGCTGAAAGAATGGTTCTGTATGGCCGATTACCATGTGTTCTCTTCCGATGACTTGGCGCATTGGGAAGACCACGGGGTCATTGTCAGCCAGGAACGCATTCCTTGGGCCAGACCGGACGCCTATTCCATGTGGGCACCGGACTGTGTCTGCAAGGATGGCAAGTATTATTTCTATTTTCCTGCCACCCCTCGGGGCGTGGAAAAGGGATTTGCTGTAGGAGTGGCCGTATCGGACAAGCCAAGCGGCCCCTTTATGCCGCAGATGCGTCCCATAGAAGGAGTGGAAGGCATTGACCCTTGTGTGCTGACGGACAAGGACGGACAAAGTTATATCTACTGGGCAGGCCGCGGCATGATGATGGCAAAGCTGAAAGATAACATGGTGGAACTTGCTTCGGAACCGGAACCGGTGCCGGGATTGCCCGACGGATTCAAGGAAGGGCCTTTTGTCTTTGAACGGGAAGGGAAATACTACTTTACTTTTCCATGGGTAAGGGACAAGACGGAAACGCTGGCCTATGGCATGGGAGACAGCCCGATGGGGCCTTTTGAATTCAAGGGAATCATCATGGATGAATCGCCGGTGGATTGCTGGACGAATCATCATTCCATCGTGGAATATCGGGGGCAATGGTATCTCTTTTACCATCATAACGATTATTCGCCGCATTTTGACAAGAATCGTTCCGTCCGCGTGGATTCGCTCTTTTTTAATGCCGACGGTACCATCCGCAAGGTGATTCCCACTCTGCGGGGAGTAGGAATTACGGATGCACGCACGCGCATCCGGATAGACCGCTATAGCAGCATCAGTCCTGCGGGAGTTTCCATCGCTTTTCTGGATGAGGCGGAGCCGTTCAAGGGCTGGAAGACAATCTTCGGTAAGAAGAATGCCTGGCTGCAATATAATAAGGTGGACTTTGGGAATGAAAAAGTGCAGGAACTGGTGGTGCGTACCCGCTCTTTGTCCGGTGGCGTATTGCAAGTACGCACCGGGAAGAATGGCAAGCCGGTGGCGACTGTTTCCATTCCTCGCAGTAAGGAGTGGGTAGAGAGCCGTGTGCCGGTTGTATCGGCTCCTACGGGTGTGAACGATTTGCACGTATCGCTTCTGAAAGGCTCGCAGGTGGAAGTGGACTGGATAGGCTTTGATGCCCTGCCGTGGGAGGAAGGTGCTTTCAAGACCCGTGAATACCGTAATCTGTTTGCAGAAGCGGGCTATAAGCAGGATGACATTGATGCCAAACTGAAAGAAGTGTTCGACGGCGTATTTTATGGACCTGATAAGGTATATTTTGAGGTCGGTGATTCCATGGCCTACATCAGTGACATCAAAAATCATGATGTGCGTACCGAAGGCATGTCCTACGGGATGATGATTGCTGTGCAGTTTGATAGGAAAGACATCTTCGACCGCTTGTGGCGTTGGGGGAAAAAGTACATGCAGCATCAGGACGGTCCTCTGAAAGGTTACTTTGCCTGGAGTTGCCGGACGGACGGCATACGTAATGCGCAGGGACCGGCTTCGGATGGGGAACTTTATTACGTCACTTCCCTTATCTTCGCTTCCAATCGCTGGGGCAACGATACGGGTATCGATTACTTGGCTGAGGCCAAGAATATTCTGGATTGTTCCATGCAGAAAGCCGGGATGGACCGTGTGGCTCCTTTCATCAACCTGGAGCAGAAACTGATCACATTTACTCCTGACCCTTGGGGAGAACGGTTTACCGATCCTTCTTACCATCTGCCTGCATTCTATGAAGTATGGGCAAGATGGGCGGACGATGGCAGAGCGGGTTTCTGGAGAGAGTGTGCACGCCGGAGCAGGGAGTATCTGCATCGAAGCATCCACCCCGAGACCGGGCTTAATCCGGATTACAATAATTATGACGGGACTTTGCTTGGTAGCGACCGGATTATCGGTGATGCTTTCCGCTTTGATTCCTGGCGTGTCCCCATGAACATCGCTCTGGATTATTCCTGGGCGTGCGAAGATGCCGAGTGGCAGCGGGAGTATGGAAACAGGATACAGAATTTTCTTTATGGTCAGGGCATAGATACTTTCGTTGACCAGTATAATGTGGACGGCACGCCGGTGAAGGAAATTTTGGGAGCCGGAGCGCATAAGCAGTTGCGCCATTCACTGGGGCTGGTGGCTACGGCGGCGGCTGTATCGCTGACTTGTACGCACAACAAGAGCCGCGAGTTCATTCATCGGCTTTGGAATGCGGAGCATGTTCCTTACGAAGACGGCTATTTCGATGCCTATTACGACGGATTGCTCAGGCTGTTCGCCTTTATGCATCTGAGCGGAAATTACAGAATCATCTTTCCTGAATGAAGATGAATAATTGTTTGTGTAGAACCTTAAAATAAGAATAGAACATGAAGCACATTTTATCGATTGGCATTTTATGCTTGCTGGCGGCTTGTAGCCCGAAAGAGAATCAGAAAACATTTGTTTATGAGGGAAATCCTCTGGTAAGAAACAACTTTCCGGCCGCCCCTGCCGCATTGGTACATGGCGATAGGTTGTATCTGTATGTCGGACACGATGAGTATTATGCCGGACAAGATACGGCTTCGGGAGGCAGGGAGTTCAATATTACCGAATGGCTGTGTTACTCGACGACTGATATGAAGAACTGGACAGAGCATGGTGCTGTATTGAGCCCTGCCGACTTTAAATGGGCGGTGGGAGAAGCGTGGGCTTCTCAGGTGATAGAAAGAGATGGAAAGTTCTATTATTATACCACGGTGCAGGCAGGCG
>ERZ780198.2422-NODE-2422-length-14361-cov-2.736824_pt1 | contig 14361 bp, 16 predicted proteins | sample MGYA00510979_ERZ780198 | MGnify/ENA primary metagenome ERZ780198 (study PRJEB29588, sample SAMEA2158039) | human gut metagenome | biome: human gut; feature: human-associated habitat; material: faeces | place: Denmark | collected 2008/2010 ...
TATCCCGGAGATTATGTGGATTCAACTTATGATATAGATTATGAGGTGTTGTACTCGCAAGGGTTCCGCGGAATAATTTTCGATATTGACAATACACTTGTAGAGCATGGCATGCCTGCAACCGGGCGTGCTGTTGAACTGTTTGAGAGACTTCGAAGGACAGGCTTTGATACATGTGTAATATCTAACAACAAAGAACCGAGGGTGGCTCCATTTGCCAATGAAGTAGGAACAAAATATATATACGATGCCAAAAAGCCTTCAACAAAGAATTACATAAAAGCTATGCAGCTTATGGGAACGGACAGGTCTGATACAATATTTGTCGGAGACCAGCTGTTTACGGATGTCTGGGGGGCCAACAGGGCAGGAATCCGGACATATCTTGTTAAGCCGATAGACAGACATGAAGAGATACAGATTATTCTCAAGAGATATCTTGAGAAGATAGTGCTGTGGTTTTATGCGAGAAGTAAAAAGGACAGGAGAAGCTAGACAGACATGAAAGATGTAAAGGGAACAACCAGGGTATGCGGGATAATAGGTAACCCGGTTGGACATTCAGTATCACCGGTACTTCAGAATACACTTGCTGATATTACCGGTACGGAACTTGTATATGTTCCGTTTAAAGTCGAAGATAACATAAAGGCTGCAATAGAAGGTGCATATGCATTGAATGTGTTTGGACTTAATGTTACAGTTCCACACAAAAGCGCAGTTATAGAATGTCTTGCGGATATAGATCCGATTGCAGCAAGCATTGGTGCGGTTAATACACTTGTGAGAACTGACAGAGGTTACAAAGGATATAATACAGATATACTCGGACTAAAAAGAGAACTTGAGGAAGCAGGTATTGCTCTTGGCGGACGCAGGGTAATAATTCTTGGTGCCGGCGGTGCAGCAAGGGCGATAGCTTTTTTATGTGCAAAGGAGAACGCTTCCGCAATATACATACTCAACCGCACTGTAAGTAAAGCAGAGAATATTGCCGCTTCCGTTAATGAATATTTTGAGGCTGATATTGCAAAAGCCATGGATATAGCAGATTATGCAGGACTTGAAGGTGGGGGATATGTCTGTATACAGACGACAAGTGTCGGACTGTATCCTGACACAGACAAAGCACCTGTTGAAGATGAAGCATTTTACAAGAAGATAGATGCTGCCGTAGATATTATATATAATCCTGCAGTGACAAAGTTCATGAAACTTGTGAAAGCTTCGGGAAAAGCCTCTGACGGCACTGATAAAAAGGCATATAACGGGCTTAAAATGCTGCTTTACCAGGGAGTCAGCGCATATGAACTCTGGAATAATGTACAGATAAGCACACAGCAGTCTGAGGAAGTCTATAAAGCTATGTGCAGGGAGATGGGAATAGATGAATAATAAGGGTAATATAGTTCTTATCGGATTCATGGGTGCAGGTAAGACTACGGTCGGAAGATGGATATCCCAGAATGTCAATATGAAGTATATTGATACGGACGACTATATTGAAGCCGGACAGAATATGACAATAAAAGACATATTTGCAAATTACGGAGAAGAGTTTTTCAGAGACCTTGAGACCAAAGCATTAGAGGAGCTTTGTGAGGGCTGCAGCCAGACTGTTATATCAGTCGGCGGCGGAATGCCTGTGCGTGATATTAACAGAAAACTTATGAAAAAGCTGGGAACTGTTGTATATCTAAAAGCTGCTGAGGAAGAACTTGCAAGAAGACTTGATGGAGATGACAAACGCCCGATGCTGGCAGGGCAGGATCTGCGCAAAAGGATCCACGAACTTATTATGCAGCGGGAGGACGCTTATCTTGATGCTTCAGACGTTGTTATTAACACGATGGGCATGAGCATGAATGGCATATATAATGCAATAGAAGATTACATTAATGACGGAGGCAGATAATGAAGATACTGGTTATAAACGGGCCTAATATTAATTTCCTTGGCATAAGAGAAAAAGGAATATATGGGACTAAGGATTATAATGCACTTGTAGATATGATTAATGATAAGGCGAAGGAACTCGGAGTTGATGTTGAAGTATTCCAGAGCAATGGTGAGGGTCCTGTGATTGACAGAATACAGCAGGCATATCTTGATAAAGTTGATGGAATCATAATTAATCCGGGTGCTTATACGCATTACAGCTATGCAATACGTGATGCTCTTGCATCAGTAGAGGATATACCTAAGATTGAGGTACATATTTCAAATGTGCATAAAAGAGAAGAATTCCGGCATGTATCTGTTACTGCACCATCATGTACAGGACAGGTTGTAGGACTTGGACTTAACGGATATCTGCTCGCAATGGAGGCGATTGTAAATGGACTTTAAATTTTCAGATAAGGCGCTGAGTTTCAGACCGAATATATTTAACATACTTAATGATAAAAAGAACGAGCTGCTTGATGCAGGGCGCAAGGTATATAATTTCTCAGTCGGAACGCCTGATTTTAAGCCTGATGAACATGTTATGAAGGCTGTGAGTGAGGCAGCCCTTAATGCGGATAATTACAAATATTCACTTGTTGATACAGATGAGATGCTTGATGCTGTTGTTGGCTGGTATGGCCGCAGATATGGTGTAGAGCTTAAGCATGATGAGATAATGAGTGTCGCCGGTACTCAGGAAGGTATGGGCCATATTGCTCTTACTATGTGTAATGAGGGAGATATAGTCCTTGTACCGAATCCGGGATACCCTATATTCGAGGTGGGACCATATCTTAATGGCGCGAAGATAGTTCATTATGATCTTCATAAAGATAACGGATATCTGCCTGACCTGAATGCAATTGATGGCAGGATAGCAGATAAAGCAAAGATGATGGTAGTATCATACCCGCTTAATCCTGTCTGCAAATGTGCACCCAAAAGCTTTTATGAGGAGCTTGTAACATTTGCCAAGGCTCACGACCTGCTTATTGTTAATGATAATGCATATTCTGAGATTGTATATGATGGACGTGAAGGATTTTCTTTCCTGTCTATTCCGGGAGCGAAGGATGTCGGAGTTGAATTCAATTCTCTTTCAAAGACATATAATCTTACAGGACTTAGAATATCATATCTTATAGGCAATTCTGAGATAATTAAAAAATACCGCACGATACGTTCACAGTATGATTATGGAATGAGCTATCTTGCACAGAAAGCGGCTGTTGAAGCTCTTAACGGGCCGCAGGACAGCGTGTATGAGAACCGCAGAAGATATCAGGAGAGAAGAGATGCACTGTGCGGCGGTCTGCGCTCTATAGGCTGGAATGTACCTGATTCGGAGGGAACAATGTTTGTATGGGCTCCTCTTCCGGCAGGTTATACAGACTCAGAGAAGTTCTGCATGGACTTTCTTGAGAATACAGGTATAATATGCACACCGGGCAGTTCGTTTGGAAGCCTTGGAGAAGGACATGTGAGATTCGCACTTGTACATCCGGTTGATGTTATTAACGAAGCCGTTGGTGTTGCCGGACAGTGGTTGACAACGAAGCAGTGATGTGTTAATGTAATTAAGCATTGCAATGTATAATTAATTTAATATTGAAGATGAAGTTTACTCCACCTTCAGGGCAAAGTGAGAATCTGTTAATATTACGGAATGAACGGCAGATTCAATTCTTGACCGGCGGTATAGTCCGCGAACCTCGTATAAGAGGCCGATTGGGTTTGACTCCCAAACCGACAGTATAGTCTGGATGAAAGAAGTGTAGGCTCAGGCTGCATTTTGCAGATATGCCCTGTAACAGGTGTAATATATGTCGGCTAAGACATATTACCGGTTACAGGGCTTTTTGTAAAGTTGTGCCGGATGCCTGCATGCCGCACAGCGCGGCGGAAAGGAGAGTCTGATATGACAGATTATGGTAAGCTGCTTGAAGCAGTAAAGAGTAATGTCACATTTATACTTGTGTCAATACTTATAGTAGTATGTGTTTATTTTATCGCAAAGGGACTGGAGAAATTAATTGAAGCAAAGTGCGGAATGCATTTTAATTCAGAAAAGACCAGGGTTAACAGACTTGTAGTAATTGCCATGTTTTCGGCAATCTCTGCGATACTTATGTTTTTTGAATTCCCACTGTGGTTTGCTCCGGCATTTTATGAGCTTGATTTCAGTGAAGTGCCTGCGCTTGTAGGCGCATTTATGTTCGGCCCTACAGCAGGGGTTGCCATAGAAGGACTTAAGGTTCTTATAAAGATTGCACTTAAGGGTACAACAACAATGTTCGTGGGAGATCTTGCCAACTTTATTGTAGGATGTGCGATGGTTGTACCGGCATCAGCTTTTTACTTTACAAAAAAAACAAGGAAATCAGCAATTATCGGACTCATAACAGGCGGACTTTGTATGGTTATTGCCGGAAGTCTCATGAATGGATTCTATCTTCTTCCAAAATTTGCCGAGCTTTATGGAATGCCTATAGAAGCGCTTGTTGCGATGGGAACAAAAGTTAATGCATCAATCAACAGTGTATTTACGCTTGTTGCGCTGGCAGTTGTTCCGTTCAATATACTTAAGTCGATTGTTGTAGGCGCAATAACGCTTATTCTTTACAAATATATCAGCAACCTTATAAAAGGCCAGCATGCCGTGAATAAATAGTCATAATATGGTCATAATACCTCTATGAATAAAAATGGAGGACATGACAATGAAAAAGATGATAATTATTACATTGGCTGCTGTTGTGGCGGCTGCATCACTTGTTGCATGCGGGAATACCAATGCAACGGGTAATAACGGCACTACCCGGGGCAATAATGGGAGTACCTCAGGCAATAACAATCCGATTGAAGAGATTGTTACCGGCGCATTTGACGGAGTCGGTGAAGCAGCTAGCGGCATCGGCAACGGCATCAGTAAGGCAGCTGGTGGTATTAATGACATGTTTGATGACAATCATACGAATGATAGCACAGCAACACGATAATACTTTTTGATAAAGACTGTCAGAATAATTCAACTGTCAGAACCGATTAACTTTAAAAAGAATGAGGACTGCCATATGTATGCGGCGGTCCTTTTTATTTGTGCAGATTGTCGCGATATATTTGTAATGTCATTGATTTGACGCATTAATTGGAGTGTGATAACATCATATTTATATCAATTATGAATTGGAGATTATATACATGAAAGACGGATATGTAAGAGTAGAAGTTGTAACGCCGGATATAAAAGTTGCTGACTGTATTTTCAATACCGAACAGATATGCAGCCGGATAGACAAGGCATATGATGCGCAGGTTTCGGTAATCGTTTTCCCGGAGATGTGCATAACAGGATATACATGTAATGACCTGTTTCTGCAGGATACACTGCTCAGTGATGCGCAGAAGTCGCTTGCTACGATAACAGAATATACCAAAGGTAAAAACATGTTAACTGTTGTCGGGCTCCCGTTTGAATATTGTAATAAGCTATACAATGTTGCGGCAGTTATTAAGGATGGTGTAATTCTCGGACTTGTACCCAAAAAATATATTCCTAATTATAACGAATTCTATGAAAGACGTCAGTTTACAGAGGGCTTTGACAAGGCTGTAAAGGTATGTGTTGCGGGACAGCAGACATATATGGGAAGCAGGATTCTTTTCAGATGCTCTGATTTTGAAAAGCTCGTTGTCGGTGTTGAGATATGCGAAGATTTATGGACACCGCTGCCCCCAAGTGTAAGTCATGCCATGAATGGGGCAACTCTGATAGTTAATCCGTCTGCAAGTAACGAGACTGTTGGCAAAGAAGATTACAGAAGGAGTCTTGTAACCGGTCAGTCGGCGAGACTTGTATGCGCATATGCCTATGCCTCGTCAGGAGATGGTGAGTCAACTCAGGATATTGTATTTGGCGGACATGATATAATTGCGGAGAATGGAACGCTTCTTGCAGAAACATCGCTTTTTGCTAATAACAGTGTAATAAATGATATCGATTTTGACAGAATTAATTCTGAACGCCGCAGGATGAGTACATTTACATCGGCAACCGATAATGACGAGTACACTGTTGTGGACTTCAGTCTTGCAGGAACAGAGTATACAAGCCTTGTGAGATTTATAGATCCGCATCCGTTCGTGCCTGAGAATGAGGCAACACGCAATAAAAGATGCGAGGCAATTCTTTCAATTCAGGCAATGGGGCTTAAGAAGCGTCTTGCACATATCGGCTGTAAGAATGTAGTTATAGGAATATCCGGAGGACTTGACTCGACACTTGCTCTGCTTGTTGCTGTCAGGGCATATGGATTGCTGGGACTTGATATGTCAGGAATACATGCAGTGACAATGCCGGGCTTTGGAACTACCGACAGGACATATGATAATGCCGTTAAGATGATAAAGAGTCTTGGCTGTACCTTCCACGAAATCAGCATACGTGAATCTGTGACAAGGCATTTTGAAGACATAGGACATGATATTAATGTCCATGATGTTACTTATGAGAATGGACAGGCAAGAGAGAGAACACAGATTCTTATGGATATTGCCAATAAAGTTAACGGTATTGTAATCGGAACAGGTGATATGTCAGAGCTTGCACTTGGATGGGCAACATATAATGGTGACCATATGTCAATGTATGGAGTTAATGCCTCAGTGCCTAAGACGCTTGTAAGACATCTTGTCAGATATTATGCAGAGGTGCTGGCTGACAGTACGCTTGCAAAAGTGCTTTATGATGTACTTGATACTCCTGTAAGCCCGGAGCTTCTGCCACCTGATGAGAACGGACAGATAGAGCAGAAGACAGAGGATCTCGTAGGTCCATATGAACTTCATGATTTCTTTATGTATTATATATTGAGATTCGGCATACATCCTGCCAAGCTGTATCGTATAGCATGTGCGGCATTCAGACCGGATTACAGCGAGGAGACAATACTGAAATGGCTTAAAACATTTTACAGAAGATTCTTTGCACAGCATTTTAAGAGGTCATGCCTTCCTGACGGACCAAAGGTCGGAACAGTCGCAGTTTCTCCGCGCGGTGATTTGAGAATGCCTAGTGATGCCTGCGCAAGAATATGGCTTAAAGAGCTTGATGAGCTTGGGTAGATTATCAATGCTGCTTAATGCTGCCGGAATATAATATAAAGCCCTGCACTCGATAGATTCACCAAAATCTTACTCTTTGGGAACCTATGGAACACAGGGCTTTTGTAATGTATGTTTGTGATGAATTATTACAGCATTGTCAGCATATATCAGTCCCGGCTTGAAGACTCTTTTGCAAGTGCCCATCTGTCAAGATGTCCATACCTGTCTCGTGGAAGCGGTGCATTGACAATTATATAATGATTGATATGGCGCGAGACACACTTGGTCTTATTGTAAGAATCGACCATACGTTGAGCCTGCTCATCACCGAACTTCTCATCGGTTGTTGATATCCAGATTGTACATGAACCGTGAAGGATTCCGATTGCAGATTCATCAATTGAATCATTGGCATTGAAAAATTCTTCAACCTCAAGGCAGTTAATCTTTTCACCGTTAGGAAGTGCAAGAATATTCTTCTTACTTCCGGTTATGATAAGATGACCTTCATCGTCAAGATAGCCGAGGTCTCCTGAATGGAGGAACCCATTGGAGATGACTTCTTTGGTCTGCGCCTCGTCATTATCGTAGCATTGCATTATTCCTGCACTCTTGATGAAAATCTCATCATCGTCCGCAATAGATATTGTAATCCCGTCATATGGTACAAGCTTATGGTCTGTTGCTTTGGATGATACGGCAATTCCGCCTGAAGCGGCTGTGAGACCGTATACTGAATATACGTTATATCCATCGTCTTCAAGTTCACTGATTATCCTGTCGGAACATTTGCTCTCACCTACAATTATAGTCTTAAGTTCCGCGTTTATGGAGTTGAAGCGTATATATCCTTCAAGGAGGGCAGGAAATACCGGGAGAATTGAAGGATTATAATAAATTGTGTCAAAGCTGATGTGTTTAATTCCACGGCTTATGCATACACATGCACCGCATGAGAGCGGCCAGAGTATACTGTATATAAGACCGAATACATGGTTCGGAGGAAGTACTGAGAGCACTCTGTCAGAACTTGAGCAGGCAATCTTCGATGATACAAGTGAAGTGCTGAAATTAAGATTAGCTGATGTAAGAACAACTGCTTTGGCTAATTCACTTGTTCCTGATGTGAAGAACAGGATATTACCTTCACTTACAGAGGCATCAAAATCAGATTCGTCACAATTCTCTTCATCATGTGATACATTCTCAATTGTTAAGCCGTCAGAATCTGCAAGTATATACTGCATAGTGTATGAAAGTATATAGTCCGGTCTGACTTTGTCAAGAAGAATGTGCCTCTCGGCACTTGCCAGAAACGAATCAAGAAGCACAACATCTTTGCCTGCCATTATCGCTCCGAAAAAATTGACAATCCAGCGGTACGATGCGGGACCTATGAGAGCTATCCGCTTCCTGTCGAATTGTCTGAAATAGATTGCTTTTTTGCAGCAGTCCCTGAAAAGTCCGGCATAAGTAATAGCATATGTATCATACAGGATGGCGGTGTTGTCCGGGTATGATTCAGCACTTTTCTTAAGCAGACTGTAAAATGTATTCTCTGACATGATATTGAATCTCCAAACATTATTGCTTAATATATTGCATATAATAGCAGAAAAAGTTGCAAAATACAAATATATTTGTGCTTGTATTTTTTGTATATTTATATTAGAATACATAGTGAGTTTAAGAGAAGGAACGTGATAGATATGTTAGATAACAATACCAGATTTTTTAAGACACAGCCTGACAAGACTATTTCTGTTGAGGAGATTCTTGAGCAGGTATATCTTGCACTTAAGGAGAAGGGATATAATCCGGTTAATCAGATTGTCGGATATATTATGTCAGGTGACCCGACATACATAACAAGTCATAACAACGCAAGAAGCCTTATTATGAAGGTTGAGAGAGATGAACTTGTGGAAGAAGTTATCCGTTATTTTATAGAAGGTAAGGGATTATAATTACACATGCGTATTCTTGGACTTGATTATGGAACTAAGACAGTCGGTGTGGCGGTTACGGATCCTTTGGGAATGACAGTACAGCCGCTTGAGACGATTACCAGAGATTCGGACAGTAAGATACGTCCTACACTTCGAAGAATAGAAGAGATTATTAAAGAACTGGATGTAGAGCAGATTGTTCTTGGACTACCGCTTAACATGGATGGCACGGAAGGAGAACGTGCAGCGTGTTCGAGGGAGTTTGGCGATATGCTTGAGAGAAGGACAGGGCTTCAGGTTGTTATGACTGACGAGAGACTTACAACTGTAGAAGCAGAAGAGATACTGGAAACATGCAAAGTTGCGAGAAAAGATTATAAGAAGTATGTTGACAGTGTTGCAGCTGTTCTTATTTTGGAAGATTATGTGAGGAATTGTTGTTAATGGAGAAGATTACGTGCTTGACCGACAATAATGAGCCGGTTGTTTTTTTTGTATTGGAACAAACCAGAATTAATGGTAAGAATTATCTGTTGGTTACAGATGTTGAAGATGTGGATGCAGATGCATACATACTTAAGGATGAATCACAGGATTCTGATTCTGAGGCATCTTATGTCATCGTAGACGATGATGATGAACTCGAATATGTTTCTCAGATATTTGCAGAGCTTCTGGATGATGTGGATATAGAGAAGTAGATTTAATAATATTATATTGCTGCCGCTGCGTATGTAATGTCATAGGCAGGTTTTTTCTTTATGCGTTATATGGCAGGCAGTACAGAAAGGAAACGGTATTTATTTTGAAAAAAGAAAAAGATGGAACTGTTAAAGTAATCCCATTGGGAGGTCTTGAGCAGATTGGAATGAACATGACTGCCTTTGAATCCGAAGACAGTATTATTGTCGTGGATTGCGGACTTGCATTTCCTGATGATGAAATGCTTGGTATTGATCTTGTAATACCTGATGTATCGTATCTTAAGGAGAATATCAGCAAGGTAAAGGGATTTGTTATCACACACGGACATGAGGACCATATTGGTGCGCTCCCATACGTACTCAAGGATGTTAATGTGCCTGTATATGCTACTAAGCTTACAACTGCAATCATTGAATCGAAGTTAAAAGAGCACAATATGCTCCATGAGACAAAGCGCAAGGTTGTTAAGTACGGACAGTCTATTAACCTTGGATGCTTCAGAATCGAATTCATCAGGACTAATCACAGTATTGCTGATGCCTCGGCACTTGCAATATATACACCTGCCGGAGTAATAGTACACACAGGTGACTTCAAAGTCGATTATACACCTGTATTCGGAGATCCTATAGATCTTCAGAGATTTGGTGAGATAGGCAAGAAGGGTGTCCTTGCACTTATGTGCGACAGCACGAATGTCTTAAGACCCGGATTCACTATGTCAGAGAGAACGGTCGGCAAGACATTTGATAATATTTTTAATGACAATAAGCAGAGCAGACTTATTATTGCTACATTTGCATCTAATGTTGACCGAGTACAGCAGATAATTAACTGTGCCATCAAGTACGGACGCAAGGTGTGTGTTGAGGGACGAAGCATGGTTAACATTATTAATGTTGCAAGTGAGCTCGGATACCTTGATATACCGGACGGAACACTTATTGAGACTGAGCAGATGAAGAATTACGCTAATGAGCAGATTGTTCTTATAACAACCGGAAGCCAGGGTGAGTCTATGGCAGCTCTTTCAAGAATGGCAGCGAACCTTCACCGTAAGGTAACGATTGAGCCGGGAGATACTGTTATATTCAGTTCTACACCTATTCCGGGCAATGAGAAGTCTGTTGCAAGAGTAATCAATGAGCTCGGAATGAAGGGAGCCAAGGTTATCTTCCAGGATACACATGTATCAGGACATGCATGTGAGGAAGAGATTAAGCTGATATATTCACTTGTAAAGCCTAAGTATGCAGTTCCAGTACATGGCGAGTACAGACATCTTATGGCTCAGAAGGAGCTTGCTGAAGGCTTGGGAATTGACAAGGATGATATATTTGTACTTCACTCAGGTGATGTGCTTGAGATGAGTCAGGAGAAGGCAGAGGTAGTTGATAAGGTACAGACCGGAGCTGTACTTGTTGACGGACTTGGTGTCGGAGATGTAGGTAATATTGTCTTAAGAGACAGACAGAATCTTGCTGAGAACGGAATTATCGTTGTCGTACTTACGCTTGAGAAGTACAGCAACCAGCTCCTTGCAGGTCCTGATATTGTTTCAAGAGGATTTGTATATGTAAGAGAGTCAGAGGGCCTCATGGAAGAAGCCAGGGCTGTTATTGAGCAGGCTGTACTTGACTGCCTCGACCGTAACGTAACTGACTGGGGTAAGATTAAGGGCACAATTAAGGATACATTAAGTGATTTTCTCTGGAAGAAGATGAAGAGAAATCCTGTAATACTTCCAATCATTATGGAGGTTGATGATTAAGGGGGCATTGGCATGAGTGAGGTTGAGAGGCTTACAGATGAACTGTGCAGGGCTATAAGGACAAGCAGGGAGTATGCAGAATACAAAGAAGCATATAAGATACTTGAACAGTATCCCGGTCTTTTGAGAGAGACTAATGAACTCCGCAGACAGAATTTTGAACTTCAGAATTCGGAGGATTCAGACGGAATGTTTGACCGTGTTGAGACGTTCCGTAAGAATTATGCTGAGTTAAGAAAGCATCAGGAAGTAAGTGATTTTCTTCAGGCGGAGCTTTGTCTTGCCAGGATGGTGCAGTCTATAGGTAATGCAGTTACCGGATGCCTTGATATGAATGTGGATTTTCTTGATTGAGTTAATTAATTTTTGAATGGTGGTTTGAATGGAAGATAAGAATGTCAGATTTGGAATTGGCGTTATAGTGAACATTATAGTAGTAATAATAGCTGTTGTGCTTATATATTTTATAGGTGCAAAAGGATTTGCATTTGGCGCAAAAATATTTGATGAACAGTCTGTTGATACCCAGGAGGATGCAAGACAGGTAGAGGTGACTATTCCGGTTAATATAACAGACTCCAGACTTACGGATATCCTGTATGACAGAGGACTTATCGAAGACAAGCTTATATTCAAAGCACAGCTTGCACTGTCTGAATACAAAGGCAAGTGCAAAGCAGGAACATATACAGTTGATACATCCATGAAGCCTACGCAGATACTTGCGGTACTCTGTGGCGGCAGTACGGATACAGAAGGTACTGATGGTGGTACACAATGATAGTTAATGAAAGAATAGTATCATATATTAATTCCCTTAATGCAGATAACGAAGGAGTGCTTGCTGAGATTGAGAATGAGGCAAAGGCGGCAGGCGTTCCGGTTATACGCAAAGAGATGGAGAATTTCCTTAAAGTAATGCTTGCGGTCAAAAAGCCCGCAGGCATTCTTGAGGTAGGGGCAGCTGTCGGATATTCATCAATACTTATGAGTATGAATGTAGACAGTGACTGCCATATAACAACGATAGAGAACTATGACATCCGCATAGAGCAGGCAAGACACAATATTGCGAGAGCCGGTAAAGAAAGTCAGATTACGCTTCTTGAGGGCGACGCAATGAATATACTGAAAGATCTGCCTTCACAGGAGTATGACTTTGTCTTTATGGATGCAGCCAAAGCTCAGTATATTAATTTTCTGCCCGAAGTGTTAAGGGTAATGAAAACGTCAGCAGTGCTGATATCGGATAATGTACTGCAGGAAGGCAGCATAGCTGAGTCAAGATATGCGGTGACGAGGCGTGACAGAACAATTCATGCAAGGATGCGTGAGTATATGTATGAACTTACGCATATGAACGAACTGATAACATCGATAGTTCCTATCGGAGATGGAATTACAATGTCTGTAAAAAGAATGGAGGATAATAATGCCTGATCATATTCACAATGGCCGTAATATAGAACTTCTTATACCGGCAAGCAGCCTTGAAGTGCTCAAGGTTGCAGTTATGTTCGGCGCTGACGCTGTCTATATCGGAGGTGAAGCTTTCGGTCTCAGAGCAAAAGCAAAGAACTTTTCACTTGAAGAGATGAAGGAGGGCGTGGAATTCGCACATGCACATGATGTAAAGGTCTATGTCACTGCCAATATTCTCGCCCATAACAAAGACCTTGATGGTGCAAGGGAATATTTTGAAGAACTTAAGCAGGTAGGTATGGATGCCCTGATTATATCTGATCCGGGAATGTTCACAATTGCAAAGGAAGTGCTTCCTGATGTTGACATTCATATCAGTACACAGGCAAACAATACCAATTATGCGACATTTAATTTCTGGCATAAGATGGGTGCGAGAAGAGTTGTTACTGCAAGAGAACTTTCACTTGAAGAGATTAAGACGATAAGAAAGAATATTCCTGATGACCTTGAGATAGAGACATTTATACATGGAGCAATGTGTATATCATATTCAGGAAGATGTCTTCTGAGCAGCTTTATGGCAGGAAGGGATGCCAATCAGGGAGCCTGCACACATCCATGCAGATGGAAGTATTCTGTTGTAGAGGAATCAAGACCGGGCGAGTATATGCCTGTATATGAGAATGAACGCGGAACATTTATCTTCAATTCAAAAGACCTGTGCATGATTGAACATATTCCTGAGCTTGTTGAGGCTGGAATTGACAGTTTTAAGATTGAGGGAAGAATGAAGACTGCACTGTATGTTGCAACTGTTGCAAGGACATACAGACTCGCAATTGATGATTACCTCAGGGATCCTGAATATTACAGAAGCAGGATTCCGTTCTACAAATCAGAGATTTCAAAGTGTACTTACAGACAGTATACAACGGGATTTTTCTTTGGAAAACCTGATAAAGATACGCAGATTTATGACAGCAATACATATGAGCATGAATACACATATCTCGGCATAGCAGGTGACTGTAACGGGGATGGATTGTATTCTGTTGAACAGCGAAACAAGTTCTCTGTAGGAGAAACTATAGAAGTCATGAAGCCGGATGGCACTAACATTGAATGCAGTGTTATTGAGATTAAGGATGATGAAGGTAATTCGATGGAATGCGCACCTCATCCTAAGCAGAAGCTCTGGATTAATCTCGGAACAAAGCTTGACAGATATGATATTCTTAGAAGACATGACTAATCACTCTTAACAAACTCTGAATCGGAAAAGCAACATACGGCACTTTACCACATATTATATATTAATGGATGTGGTGGGGTGCCTTTCTTTTGAAAATTTTTGATAAGCCGTTATCTAGCGAAGAAGAGAAGATATATCTGAAAAAATGCAGGGAAGGTGACCTGGAGGCCAGAAATAAACTTATCGAAAAGAATATGCGGCTCGTT
>ERZ780198.2427-NODE-2427-length-14334-cov-2.541985_pt1 | contig 14334 bp, 12 predicted proteins | sample MGYA00510979_ERZ780198 | MGnify/ENA primary metagenome ERZ780198 (study PRJEB29588, sample SAMEA2158039) | human gut metagenome | biome: human gut; feature: human-associated habitat; material: faeces | place: Denmark | collected 2008/2010 ...
TCTGTGTCGTCCCTGCTTCCGTCTCACCGCCGGAATCCGCTTCCACATCCTCCAGCTCCACCTCATAGGAATCCGGAAGCGGCAGGTTCTCCCCGTCAAACACAAGATACTGAAAAAAAGCCATCCTATCTACCTCCGCTCCTCAGACTCATTCTCTGCTGTGCTGTCACGATCACCTCCTCTGCCAGATTCCGGTATGCTTTACAAGCCTTATTCTCCGGTGCATACTCCAGAAGCGGCTCACTGTAATAGACGCTCTCCCCTACCTTTACTGTATTCGGCATCTTGCTCTTGAATATTCTGATCTTCCCCTCAAAGCTATCAGCCATCTGCTCTGAGATGACCTTGCAGAGATTGGTTCTTGCCTCACATCTGGTAAGCAGAATCCCCTCAATCTCAATCTTTGGATTGATACGGTTCTTAATCTTCTTGATGGTCTTTAAGAAGTCCTGCAATCCCATCATTGCCAGTAGTTGAGGATTAACTGTAATTACCACACCATCTGATGCAGCAAGAGCATTGATTGTTTTTTCTATTTGCACACGTTGTTCTGCATTTGGATAGATTCTTATTTTTACTGCCCGATTTATTTTCCTCACCTTATTCCTACATATGAATGATTTCAATCATCGTTTTTTGAACAATATGTTCTCTTTTTATTATTCACAAACAATAGAAATGAATCTTGTGAAATCAGATAAAGTACTCGATATTTCTCTCTTCTTTCATCTGGAAGATCTCATACACTTTATCTCGCATCAGCAGGAAATCATCTGATGTACGGTCTCTGTCTTTCGGCAGTGTGACTTTCATGATGCTCTTGATCTTGCCCGGATTGGCTGACATGATCACGATGCGGTCTGCAAGGAAAATAGCTTCTTCGATATCATGTGTAACGAACACGACGGTTTTGTCTGTCTCATGTGCGATCTTCAGAACATCTTTCTGAAGTTTCATTCTGGTGATCGCATCCAGTGCCCCGAACGGCTCATCCATAAACAGGATCTTGGCATTCTGGGCAAGTGCCCTGCAGATTGCTACCATCTGCTTGTTTGCCATGGAGATCTCTCCGACTGTCTCATCCAGATCCATGGTCACACCGATCTTGTCAAGCTGCTCCTTTGCGATCGCTTTGATAGTTTTCCAGTTGATTATTTTTGTATTTTCAAATTTCAGCTTGCTGATCGCGATATTTTCCGCAACCGTCATATGCTGAAATAATGACAGATCCTGATAAATTACCTGAATACCATGGTTCATGGCTTCGATCGGCGTCATCGACCCGCAGGTCTGTCCTTCTATCTGTATTGTTCCTTCATCCGGTGTATATACGCCTGAAATGCATTTTACAAGTGTTGATTTTCCACAACCGTTTTCTCCCGCAAGGCAATGAATTTCCCCTGCATTGATCGTAATATCAATATTGTTTAGCGCACGAACGCCAATAAAGGATTTACTTATATTACTGGCACTAAGAATAGGTTCCATCGTCCTGCCTCCCAAATGTTAAATGTAATTTCCCGGTTTCCCTCAGGAATAAGAAAAACTGCTGCTTACGCGAACAGTCTTTCTTATTCCAAAAGATTCCGGATTCGTTATTTCTTTGTTTTAGAAATTGTAATCATCAATATTGTCTGCTGTAAATTCAAGTGGTGCATTACCATAACCGACGTTTCCGTCTAAGGAAATGCTTTCATAGCCTGTTGCCTTTAAGTCTGTTCCATCAGCTACACCCTGTCCTGATGCGATCAGGTAAGCTGCATAGCATGCTGCGTAGCCTGCATCTGCCGGTCTCCAGCAAAGACCGTTTGCCATAGAACCGTCTTTTAAGTAGGTTGCTGACATAGAAGGAAGCGCAAGGGAAACAACTTTTACTGTTCCGCCCAGATCATTTTCCTGTAATGCTTCGCAGATACCACCGCCCTGTGCGGAGCAGTCAAAGAAACCTGCGATGTCAGGATATGCTTTTAATACTTCAAGAGCTTTATCATGTGCACCTTCCACGCTGTTACCATCTTCATATGGCTCTTCTGCTACATTTTCCATATCCGGATAGTTTGCTTTCAGGTAAGAAACAGCTGCATCGTACCATGCCATATGTGTTTCCATTGTAAGACCGCCTACAAAGCCTGCGTATTTACCTTTACCACCCATAGCTGTTGCTAACTTCTCAGCAAATAATTCACCGAATGTTTCATTTACGAATGCTTCTACATCCAGATCAACACTGTCTGCAATACCCGGTGCTTCATGTGTTACAACTACGATGCCTGCTTCTCTTGCTTTTTCAATTGTCGGTACCAGCGCATTCGGATCGTTAGGTACAACGCAGATCGCATCTACATCCTGTGCGATCAAATCTTCCATAATGGAAATCTGGCTTGCTGCATCTCCTGTTTCCGGAACCTGTACGGATACATTTAAGCCTGTATCTTTCTTCAGCTGTTCAATACCTGTTGCCATATCATCGAACCAGGAATCGGACTGCTTTACTACCATAACAACTTTGTAGTCTGCAGGATCGGCACCTTTTTCTGCCGATGCATCTGTAGCATCTGTTCCTTCTGCTGCTGTGTCTGTACTCTCTTCTGCTGCTGTGTCTGTACTCTCTTCTGCTGCAGGTGTCTGTGTATCACTGCTGCTGTCACCTGTACTGCCACAGCCTACTAATAAAGTAGCTGCCATTGCGACGGATAATACCACGCTCAAAAACTTTTTCTTCATATCTGTTACCTCCTTAGTGATAAATCTTCTGCGGCATTGCTGTTGTCTTGTGCAATGCTGCTTTTGCTTTACAAGTGTTATTATAGTGTAGAATTTTCCAAAAACATATATACAAATCCGAGGTCAACCTTTAAAAATCCGACTTCCGATTTTGCCAAAAAAGAAGAATTGTTTTTCCGGTTATTTTCAGCTATACTGCTAATAAATCCAAAAGAAAAGAGGTCAGAATGTGCACAAAACAAAGCATCCGCTGCAAGTGTGGTTTCGCAATGCGCCCTTAAAAATAAAAATAACACTCATTACCGCTTTTGCCATTTTTCTGACAAGCATGGCTTCCCTGATCGGTAGTTTTATCTTCATGCACTCCTATAATAATCTGCTCTATCAGGCTCTGGCAGGCTCTTTGAGTTCCAGTGCCGAGGAAATCTCCTCCAAGCTTGCCAATATCGAATCCATGACAAATTCGATCATCTCCAGTCAGGCGATCCGGAAAAATCTGATTTCCCTGCTGGATGAACCACCTTCCGATATTCTGGATCAGAATGTAGATAATATGATAACTTCTTCTCTGATCGATTACTATCAGAACTATAAGAGCAACGATATCAACTACATCAGCCTGTACAATCCGCAGTTTACTTCTTCCAGTTATAAGGCTGCCATCAGTGAACTGCCCGACACCATCAGCGACACTGTCATACAGGCTGCAGGAGAAAACTCCGGTTATGCATGCTGGATCACGGACTACTGTAATACATACGGGCTGTTTCTGGGTCGAGATTCCCGCCGGGTACAAAATCTGAAATTTGAAACACTCGGTACTGTCGTTGTCAACGTGGATCTGGAGAAGCTGATCAGCTCCTCAACCCAGTCCATCTTAAACAACGGCTCTGCACAATATATTCTGTATGAAAACGGGCAGGAGATCTTTCACTCCCGCTCTCTGGATGCCTCACAGCTTCAGACGCTGCAGAAGGATCTGCATGGAAATTATCAGATTCTGACACTGGGCGGCTTACCTTATTTCTGTACGACAGGAAAGATAGCCAATAACAACTGGGACTATATCTGTCTGATCCCTTATACGTATATCGCACATACACTCAGACTCACCAGATATCTTTCCTTTGGGATCCTGCTTTTTTCGATTCTGGTTGTGTTTATTCTTTCCAGATTTATGATCCACTCCGTGACTGCCGACTTCGCCTCTCTCGTCGATAAAATGAAGCAGTTCGGCCAGGATGAATCCACGCTTCCGGTTTCAGAGGAAGCCTATGCTAACCGTGTGGATGAGGCAGGGATCCTGCACCGGCAGTTTGATCAGATGACCGTGGAGATCCAGAGCCTGATCCAGCAGAACTATGTCAATGAGATCCTGACAAAGGATGCCCGCCTGAAAGCACTGGAAAGTCAGATCAACCCGCATTTCCTGTACAATGCACTCGAATCGGTCAACTGGCGTGCCAAAGCGATCGGTGCGACAGACATTTCCGAAATGGTACAGGCTCTCGGCGATCTGCTGCGCGCCACACTCAGTAACAAGAACGAATATTTTACCGTCAGACATGAGCTGCATATCGTAAACGACTATATTACGATCCAGAAAATCCGGTTTGATGAGGAACGTCTGGACTATCAGGAAGAAATCTCTCCCGATATTCTTGATGCAGAGCTTCCGCAGATGACCATACAGCCGCTTATCGACAATGCAATCAATTATGCCATGGAAGTCATTACAGAGACCTGTCATATTGTTCTGACAGGATATGCGGTAGACGGTGTCATCCATATCAAAGTGACTAACAACGGTTCACAATTTGAAAAGCATTTGCTGGAAAAACTGGAAAACGGATCCGTGAAATCACATGGCATCGGTATCGGTCTTTTAAATATCCACCAGCGTATCCAGCTGATCTATGGCAGTGACTACGGTCTGACGCTCTACAATACCGATGAAGACCATGCGGTCGCAGAAATTATCATTCCACAAAGCAAGGTGTAAAGTATGTTAAAATTATTAATTGCAGATGATGAAAAAACAATCAGAGAAACCATCCGCTCCTTTATTAACTGGGAAGCACTTGATATTGAAGTTGTCGGAACCGCCAAAGATGGAATTGAGGCTTATAATATGATTTTGGATCTGTACCCGGATATTGTCCTGACAGATATCCGCATGCCCGGTCTTTCCGGTCTGGAGCTGATTGAAAGAATGCACAAGATCAACAAGGACATGCAGTTTATCATCTTATCCGGCTATAATGAATTTGAGTATGCCAAAACTGCCATGCAGTATGGAGTCCGCCACTATCTGCTCAAGCCGTGCAGTGAACAGCAGATCATTGACAGCATCAAAGAGATCAAACAGGACTATCAGATCCGTATGATCCAGAAAAACATCCTTACAGAGCACGACCAGCTGAAAAGCCAGCTTTACACAGGTATGCTGATCAGCATCATCAACCATTATCTGGCACATGGTTCGGATCTGACACCGGAGATGGAAGATACCTTTTACACGGAATACCGCAGGCATTTCGGCAGTGTCGAACAGCCTTATGAAGTCTGCTATCTATATTATCTGGATCCATACAACCGTACAGAAGCATTTGAAAAGATCAGTGCTTTCTGGGAAGAGACCTATCCCGGTGTCCGTCTTCATCTTCTATATGTCCAAAACACTATGGTGCTGTTTTTCCGGGCTTTTGCTGCTGATCCTTATACGGAGCTGTCTGTCTGTTTATCAGAGCTGTCCTTTGCAAAACAGTCTACGACACCGCTTGCCAGACTTTGCAGTTTCCCCGGTCTGAAAGCTGCATAAGCTGACCTCACAGATCCGGCGTTATGAGGAGATTTTCTATTACAATGGGCAGTCTGTCCTTTTGATCAACAACTATGATAATATCCTGCGGGATATCCAGACGTGCGCTGATCGGATCTTTCACAGTACGGAAAATACGGATGCTGATTTTTCCCTCCTCTTTTCACAGATTGAGAATATACAGCAGCTCAGCTTTTTAAAACAGATCGCACCTTCCCTGATCATGAATGCCGCTTCTGTCCTGCCATCCTTCGGTATTGTAGATGCAGTTGATTTTCTGATCACACTCGACCGGGAAACAGATATTGACGTCTACCGGAAAAAGCTGATACAGCAGCTCACCGGTCTACAGCAGATGAAAACACCTGCTTCCTCCACCGGGGAGATCAGTGATAAGATCAAAAGCTATGTCAGAGATCACATAGAAAACCCGGAGCTTTCTTTAAAATGGATCGCAGAGCATGAGCTCTACATGAATGTAGATTATATCAGCAAGAAATTTGTCAAAGAAACCGGGCAGAAGTTTTCTGCCTATCTGACGGAAATGCGTATTAAAAAAGCCAAAGAACTGCTGTCTGGATCAAATCCTGTTCCGATCGCGGATGTCGCTGAACTTGTCGGATGCGGCAACAATCCCATGTACTTTTCCCAGATTTTCAAAAAAGGTACCGGTATGAGTCCAAGCAGTTATGTGAAAATGATACAAAAACCGCAGTCGTAACGACTGCGGTTTTTCGTAACTATTCAGACCCCCATCCGCAAAATCGCATCTTACGATGCTTTTCTTTTGCTCCTAGTGGTTATTCATATTCCTTCAGGATATTCAAAAAATACTCTACATTTTCCATTGGTTCGCCGCGGAATACCGCAGAACCGGAAACCAGAATGTTGGCACCGGCTTCAATGATATGTCTTGCATTTTCCTTGTTGACACCACCGTCGACCTCTACATCGACGTTTAAGTTTTGCTCTGTGATCGCCTTGCGGATCGCTACGATCTTCTGCGTACAGCCTTCGATATATTTCTGTCCGCCGAATCCGGTATTGACCGTCATGATCAGCACCCTGTCTACCTTATCCAGATAAGGTAAAATAGCGGAAACCGGCGTCTGCGGGTGCAGGGAAATGCCTGCCTTACAGCCAAGGCTTCTGATCTTTTCCAGTGTTTCTATCATACATTTACATGCTTCTACATGGATCGTAATGCCATCTGCACCCGCTTCGGCAAACTCCTCGACATAACGCTCCGGCTCTGTGATCATCAGATGGACATCAAAAAATTTATCTGTCAGTTTACGGATGGAGCGGATGATCGGAAATCCAAATGAAATAGACGGTACAAACACACCATCCATGACATCAATGTGGATCTGCTGTGCACCTGCCTTATCGATCTGTACAACCTGTACACCCAGCTTTGCAAAATCTGCCGCTAATATAGAAGGGGCTAACATCATCATTGCTAATATCTCCTTTTCTCCTTGCATTCTTCATACATTTTTACATAGCTGTCATAACGCGACTTGCTGATTTTCCCATTAAGAAGTGCTTCCCTGACACCGCAATCCGGCTCATGAATATGGGAACAGCCGGCAAACCTGCAGTTTTTATATCGCAGTATTTCCCGAAAGCCCTCCTCTATTTCTTCTTTTTCAAAATCATCCATACGAAGTGACGTAAATCCCGGCGTATCCAGAATATACGTGTCTTTCTCTACCTCGATCAGCTCACTGTGACGTGTTGTATGCCTGCCACGCTCTGTCTTTTGGCTGATTCCGCCGGTCTCCATCTGCGTACGCGCCTGCAGCATATTGATGAGGGACGATTTTCCCACGCCGCTCGGTCCTGCCACCGTAGAACACTTCTTTTGCAGATATCCCTTCAGCACATCAACACCTTCTCCTGTCTTTGTGCTTGCAAAAATAACAGGATACAATGGTTCATAAATCTCATTGATCTCTTTTTGCAGGCTGCCATCTACATCCAGATCTATTTTGTTAAAACAGATGATACTGTCAATGCCCGCAAGCTCCATTCTGGCAAGAAAGGTATCCAGCAGCATGAAGTTTGGCGCAGGACTTTTTATGGCAAAGATCACAATCGCCTGATCCACGTTGGCAACAAGCGGCCGGATCAGTTCATTTTTACGTTCCCTGATCTGATCAAGGCTGCCTGTCTTTTTTTCTTCATCTAAAATACTGATCGTCACATAATCCCCGACAAGCGGCTTTTTCTTTTCATTGCGAAAGCTTCCTCTTGCCTTACATTCATATAAGGAGTCATCTTCTGTCCGGACATAGTAAAAGCCCGCGATCCCCTTTATGATTCTTCCGTGCTTTTCCATTCCTTACTCCTGCTCAAACTGAACAGTGACCGGTGATGTCGTAACATCCTCTGTGATCGGTTCCTCTGTTTCTTCTCCGGTTTCGGAGTCGATCACGGTCTGCATGGTTGTTGCTGTATAAGAATACGTCAGTGTACCACTGCTTACATTAAATCCCGTCTCATTAACTGCACAAGGGAAAGAAGAAGTTGTAAAGCTTCTTGTTGTACCGTCACTTGCTGTGATCGTTACCGTCACATTGCCGCTTGTGTAACCGCTTGGTGCGTTTAAAGTCGTCACATATTTATAGGTGTGCTTTTCCGGTCCGACACTCAACTGGATATTGACGCTTGTACCTTCATCCACTTCGCTGTCCGGGCTGTAGCTCTGGGAAACAACACAGCCTTCCGTTACGGTATCACTGTAGGTTTCGGATACGGTACCGCAGTTTAAGCCATATTCAGCCAGCTTACTCTTGGCTGCGGATTCTGTCATGCCTCTCAGATCCGGTACTTTTACTTTCTTTATTTCCGGACCTGTGCTGACGGTCAGCGTAATCGTTGCACCGTTTTCCGCTTTGGAATCAGCCGTCGGATCCTGTGAAATAACAAGACCTTCCTGTACGCTGTCGGAAGAGGACTGAGTCACATTCACCTTAAAACCTGCTGCCTCGAGTGTGCTCTTTGCCGCAGCTTCTTCCTGACCTGTTACATTTGGCACCGCCACACCGTTACTGCCGCTGGATACCACAAGGGCAATCGTAGAATGCATATCTACTTCTTCTCCCTCTTCCACATCCTGACTGATAACCTGATTTACTTCGTAGGTATCGGACTCTTCTTTTCTGACGCTGGTACCAAGTCCGATATCATTCAGTGCCTTCTTGGCATCTTCCACATTCATGCCCATAACACTGATCATCTTTACCTTGCTTTCATCTGTTGTTTCATCCTGTGTGATGTTACTGTCTGCCTTCGGAGAACTCTTAAATACACCAAGTGCATTTGAAACAAGCCCCAGTGCCAGAATACCGATGATGACCGCTGCCACAATTGCCAGGATCGTTGTGATCCGTTCCATTTTCGGATCCATATCGTCATCCTCGTATTCTTCCTCATTGTCATCTTCATCCATATCGTCCGGATCTTCTTCCACAACCGGTTTATATTTACTGTTGATCTGTTCCTGTCTGACCGGCTTTTCAGGCTTTTCTTCCTCTTCCTCGTCTTTTGGGGAATATGAGTTTTTCCGTACTTCACGATCTTTCAGCCGCATTGGCGCATCCAGATCGATCCGGTCTGTCCGCTGCTTGATCTCTGCAATATCCTCTTCTGAAATTGTCCGCGTCTCACCGCCTGCATCAAACGGAACCATTTTTACAAAATCCTCATCCGGTGTGATCAGTGCTTTCTTCAGATCCACGATGAGCTCGCCCATAGACTGATACCTGCGGTCCGGGCTCTTCTGGGTACATTTGAAGATGATCTGCTCCACACAGACCGGAATCTCGGAAACATACTCTCTCGGAGACGGCATATCCTCCTGGATGTGCTTGATCGCGATTGCAACAGTCGTTTCCCCATCAAACGGAACACGGCCTGTCAGCATTTCAAACATCGTACAGCCGAGGGAATAAATATCACTTCTTTCATCGGAAAAGCCGCCGCGTGCCTGCTCCGGCGATGTATAATGCACAGAACCCATGACATTGGACGTGATCGTATTGGAAGTGGCTGCCTTTGCAATACCGAAATCCGCGATCTTGACCTTGCCCTCTTTGGAAATCATAATATTCTGTGGTTTGATGTCTCTGTGAATGATGTGATTGTTATGTGCCGCCTCAATCCCCATGGATACCTGAATGGCGATACTGAGTGCTTCCTTCACGGAAAGACGTGCTTTCTTTTCAATATAATTCTTTAATGTGATGCCCTCGACAAGCTCCATAACGATATAGTAAATACCGTCTTCCTCGCCGACATCATAGACATTTACGATATTCGGATGCATCAGACCCGCTGCAGCCTGTGCTTCCACACGGAATTTGGAAACAAAGTTTGTATTTTCCGAAAACTCCTGCTTTAACACCTTGATCGCCACATAACGGTTCAGCTTATGACACTTTGCCTTATAGACGTCACTCATCCCGCCCGTTCCGATCTTCTCCAGAATCTCATATCTATCGCCAATAATCATACCAATTTTTATCATTTCTTCACCTCATCTGCAAAGGGTTTTATAAGCACTACTGCAATATTATCCTTACCGCCGTTTTGATTTGCCGTATCGATCAGCGCTCTCGCCGTCTCTACTAATGTTTTGTCATCCTGATGCTCGTTCAGAACCTTCAGGATATCCTGATCCTCTACCATGTTGGTCAGTCCGTCAGAACACATAAGTATCCTGTCTGAGGGGCGAAGCTCCACAGTAAAGAAGTCAATGTCCACATCATCCTTTGCACCGATGGCTCTCGTAATGATGTTTTTATCCGGATGCAGCCTTGCTTCTTCCCGCCTGATACCGCCAAGTCTGACCATCTCCTCTACCAGAGAATGATCTCTTGTGATCTGGCGTATCTCCTGCCCGTTTGCAATATATAACCGGGAGTCTCCCACGTTGGCAACCTGCAGATATCTGCCGATCACCGTCGCGACAACTACCGTTGTTCCCATCCCGTAAAGATTCGGATCTTCACTGGCCCGCTGCCGTATCTCTTTGTTGGCAGTCCGTATCGCCTTCTGTATTATAATAGAAGGATTCTTTTCAAAAGATGCTTTGATCTCGCGTTCAATCGTCTCTACCGTATAGCGTGATGCATAATCTCCTGCTTTATGTCCTCCCATTCCATCTGCTACGATGAACAGATTGGGCATATTTCCAATCGGTTTTCCGGATGAAAATACATAATCCTGATTCAGTTGTCTTTTCCTGCCGATGTTAGTCTCGGAATACGATTTCAACACGAAGAGTCCTCCCCGCCCATTTCATCTAAATGTCTTTTCCTAAGTTGTCCGCATGCGCCGTCAATATCCCGACCCATTTCCCTTCTAATTGTAACATTGATTCTGTTTTTTTCAAGCTTGTTTTTAAACACCTGCACGTAATGCGTATCAGGCGCCACAAAATCACGTTCCTTGATCGGGTTGACTGGGATCAGATTGATATGGCTGCCTACACGTTTTGCCAGTACGGTCAGCTGCTGCGCATCCTCCGCAGAGTCGTTGACTCCCTTTACCATGCTGTACTCAAATGTAACACGTCTTCCGGTCTTCTGATGATAGTATGCACAGGCTTCCATCAGTTCATCAATCGAATATTTGTTAGCAATCGGCATCAGCTTTCTACGCTTCTCATCCGTTGTCGCATGCAGACTCAGCGCAAGCGTGATCTGCAGATTTTCCTCTGCCAGCTCATAGATCCGCGGTACAAGACCGCACGTAGAGACTGTCACATTCCGCTGGCTGATATGCAGTCCGTTTTCATCGGTCAGAAGGCGGATGAATTTCTTTAAATTGTCGAAGTTGTCAAACGGTTCTCCCGTTCCCATCACAACCACATTGGAAACACGCTCCCCCGTCAGAAGTGTGATGGCGTAGATCTGGTCGAGCATTTCGGAAGGCAGCAGATTTCTCGTCAGTCCATCCAGTGTAGAAGCACAGAATCTGCAGCCCATTCTGCAGCCGACCTGTGAGCTGATGCAGACACTGTTTCCGTGCTTATACTGCATCCAGACAGATTCCACCACATTGCCGTCCGCAAGCCGGAACAGAAACTTCTGCGTACCATCGATCCTGGAGATCTGCCGCTCTAACAGCTTTACCGCCGTAAAGGCATAGTTTTCCTTTAACTGCTCCCGCAGTTTCTGCGATATATTTGTCATCTCGTCGATGCTGCGCACAAGGTGCACATGCATCCAGCCATAGATCTGTCCGGCGCGGAATTTTTTCTCACCCATGGCAAGCAGCTCCTGTGTCAGTTCTTCCAGATCCATTGATTTGATATCTTTCTTCTCCATTGTATTATGCCTTGTTTCTCCTGCATTTTATCATGTAAAAGCCATCTGTTTCTGCCGATGGCAGCAATTCTTTTTCCTCCAGCAGGGTAAATGGGCTGTTTTCCAGAAACCAGTCCCTGTTATCCTGATTTTCCGCTTTTGTCAGCGTGCAGGTGCTGTACATCAGAATACCGCCCGGCTTTACATACTGCCATACCACGGAAAGGATCTCCCGCTGCAGCGCAGCAATATCCGCCACCTGCTCCGGCGTCATCCGGTATTTGATATCGCTCTTTCTGCCGATCACTCCAAGTCCGGAGCATGGCAGGTCCGCAATGACCACATCCGCTTTTTCTACTGCCTGCGGATCCAAAATACGTGCATCCCAGACAAGTACCTCGATGGTATCTGCCGCCCCGGCACATCTTTCAATGTTTTCCTCGATCATGCTGACCTTATTTTCCGTCAGGTCACGCGCCTGCACACTGCCTTTTCCGTGCAGCTTAGCCAGTGCATGCATGGCTTTTCCGCCCGGCGCCGCACAGACATCGATCACCGCATCGCCCGGCTTTATGCCTGCAAGCTCCACAACCTGCATGGAACCGATATCCTGCATGAAAAAGCTGCCTTGTGCATATCCCGGCAAATCGTCGATGTGATCGACCTGTTCCAAATAGTAAGCATAAGGCAACTGTTTGGACTGTGTTACCTTTACGCCCGTCTCGGCGATCTGCGAAAGTATCCTGCTTTGCGCTTCCCCAGGCATTGCTTCATTGACACGGATCGTCAGCGGTCTTTTTTCAAGCTGCGCCTTGAGCATATCCTCTGCTCTGCTGCCATACTGCGCCTGCCACAGCTCTACGATCCACAAGGGCATGGAATACCGGACAGACAAATACATAAGCGGTTCTTTTTCCCGGTCGGGCAGGGCAATCTGCTCCTTATTCCGGGCTATCGTCCGCAAAATACCGTTGACAAAGCCTTTCAGCGGGCCAAAGCCACGCTTTGTGGCAAGTTTTACACATTCATTGCATACTGCCGCATCCGGTACGCCGTCCAGAAACAGGATCTGATACGTTCCCATGCGCAGGAGCGTGCGGATGAGCGGCTTCATCTTCGGTGTTTTTGTCTTTGCAAAGCTGTCTATCACATAATCGATATAAATCTTGTTTTCTATCGTTCCCTCGCAGGTGCGCTTGATAAAGCTGCGCTGCTGCTTGGGCAGATAGTCGTACTTTTGTAAAACACTGCGCAGCACAAGATGGCTGTACTGTCCTTTTTCCAGTATTTCCATCAGGCTGTCCAGTATGATCTCACGGTCAGTCATCTCTTCTGCGTCCTCCACCGAAAATCAGGATCAGACGAAGCAGCTGTATGATCGCCGATGCTGCTGCAGCCACATATGTCATGGCAGCGGCGGTCAGTACTTTTCTGCACATGCCGACTTCTTCTCCCTGCAGGATATGCTGTTCATCCAGAAGTCTTACCGCACGTCTGGAGGCATCAAACTCGACCGGTAATGTGACAAGCTGGAACAGTACCGCAAGAGAAAATACCCAGATACCGATCTGCACCAGTGTCATGTTATAGCCGAGGATACATCCCAGAATGATGATCGGAATTCCCGCCTTGGAGCCTAAGTTAGCGGCTGGTACCAGTGTCGAACGAAGCCGCAGCGGTGCGTAGTTTTTATTATCCTGTATGGCATGTCCGCATTCATGCGCCGCTACACCGACTGCTGCCACGGAAGAAGATCCGTAAGTGGCATCGGAAAGGCGGAGCACTTTGGCTGACGGATCGTAATGGTCTGTTAAAGAGCCGCTCACATGCTCTACAGTCACATCATAGATGCCCGCACTGTATAACAGTGTCTGTGCTGCCTGTGCACCTGTCATACCTGTCATGCTGCGCACCCTGTCATATTTCCGGAAGGTGGAATTCACCTTTGCGGATGCGATGATCGATGCGATCGCACACAAAAAGACTAAAATATAAGTTGGATCATAATAATAGCTATAGTATGGATAATAACCCATTGCCTTTGCTCCTTTCTGTTATCCCAGAACAATACCTGCCTGTGGTCTGTGTCCCAGCAAAAAGTCCTTTACCTGCATTCGTTTCTTGCCTTCCAGCTGTACTTCCAGAAGCTCTAACACGCCATCTCCTGTCTGTACATAAATGCTGTCATCCGTCACACGGACGATCGTACCGGGCTTTTGCTGCTGTTCTTTCTCACTGTTTTCTGCAACACGGCTTTTCCAGATCTTTAATGTCTTGCCCTCATACTTTGTGTAAGCACTCGGCCAGGAATTAAGCCCTCTTATAAGGCGCTCGATCTCCACGGCAGATCCCGAAAAGTCAATGTGTCCCAACTCTTTTGTCAGCATTTTTGCATAGCTGCTCTTGCTTTCATCCTGTTTTACCGGTGTGATACTGCCGTTTTCCAGCTTTGGAAGAGTCTCAAGCAGAAGC